>Ga0114996_10008443_pt1 | contig 11447 bp, 9 predicted proteins | sample ArcticOcean_MG_C_4_FD_87039 | JGI IMG/M metagenome (GOLD analysis project Ga0114996, IMG submission 87039) | Marine microbial communities from western Arctic Ocean - ArcticOcean_MG_CB4_134 | ecosystem: Environmental > Aquatic > Marine > Oceanic | place: Arctic Ocean: Canada Basin | collected... | reverse complement strand
TTTTGTGTTTGCTGCGATGTGAACGGACCGGAGGCCAAGAACCCGGTAGCGGCCTGAGCCATGTAGTCATTCGGTGCGATCAGGTCCCCGGCGATCTGCAAACGGATGAATTTGTCATACGGCATATCTTCGTTGAGCGCCTTGATCACGAAGTCACGAAAGTGATACGCCGCGTTGCGGTCCTTGTCGAAGGCATAGCCGTTGCTCTCAGCGAATCTCGCCAAGTCGAGCCAGTGTCGGGCCCAACGCTCGCCATAGTGCTCGCCAGCCAGCAGGCGATCAACCACCTTGGTAAAGGCATCGGTCGACTTATCGGCGAGAAACGCCTCGACCTCCACAGGCGTCGGTGGCAAACCCCAGACGTCGAAGTAAGCCCGACGAATCAACGTGCTTCGCGAGGCGAACTCGCCGGCCGGGATCGACTTGGCCTCTTGCTTGGCGAGGATGAAGCGATCCACCTCGGTCTTGGCCCAGGCGCTGTTCTTAACCGCCGGCGGTTTCTGATCCGCCAGCCGCCGAAACGACCAGAACTTGCGACCGGCCGCGATATCGATTTTTTCTTTGGCCAGCAGCGGAGCCTCGCCGTCTCGCGGATCGGGTGCACCCATCTTGACCCACTTCTCGAAGTCGGCAATGACCTGCTTGGGCAGCTTGCTCTTGGGCGGCATCTCCATGTCTTCGTGCCGGATCGCGACGATCAACAGGCTCTTCTTCAAGTCGCCGGGTACAATCGCCGGGCCGCTCTCGCCGCCCTTGTGGGCTGCCGCGCGGGTGTCGAGCAACAGTTCGCCGCCGATTTTTTTGGCCGTGACCGAGTGACACTTATAGCAATGTTCGGCCAACACAGGGCGAATTTTCTTCTCGAAGAATGCGATTCCCTCAGGCGTCGCCTCAGCCGCACGCATGGAACCCAACATCACGACAAAAAGAATGGCGGGCAGCGCAATAATTCGAAAACACGTCATGGCACAGGCGGGAGTGAGAGCCGGCGGGGAAGGAAAGGCGTGAAGCCTCGATTATACCGCAAGTCGGTGGGGTTTTGCAAACCAATTTCAGGCGATGAATCAGGCTGTTTTGAAGCACGGAACACGTAGGCTACTTCGTAAAATCCCCCGTCAGCATCTTGGCGGCGTCAGCGATCTTCGATTTGCCGCTCACATCGATCTTGCAGCCGCCCAATTGCCAGACGGTGGCACCTTCCTCGACGGTCAAGGCAGCAAGTCGCACCTTCGAGGCGGAGATCACCACCTTGGCACCGCGCTTCACCACGAGGTGCAGGAATTGGCCGGCCTCCTTGTCATAACGCTGGCCATCGCCGGGGTCGGTGTGAAAGCGCAACAGGCCTTCGCTCACGATCAACTTTGCGCCTTTTCGGTAACCCTGTTGACCCTCCAAGGAGAGCATCGCCGGGCCGGTCTTGGTGATCGTCACGTTCTCTTTGGTGGTGCGAAAGGCGCCGGTCGAGATGAACGGACCGCCGTTGCCCACATGCAGGCAGACGCGCTTCTGACCGTTGTGGGTCAGCGGGGCCTGGCAATCGACCGTGCTCGAGATGGCGAAGTCCAACTGCGCGGAATAGATATGCGGGTTGGTCTTCACAATCCACTTCGACGGCACGTCGCCCTCGAACACGATGTGCCCGTTGTGATAGATCCCGCCGCGCCCGTCGGGCCGCGTGTTATAGGGCAGGCTCTGGCTGTGATGCGTGATCAGAGTCGTGCCGACCAGCCGAATGGTGCCCATGGCGTCGGCGACCGTGGCGCCTTTGGTGCGATCCGAGATAAAACCTTCGGCGATCTCCAGCGTGCCAGTGCCGTCGCCCCAGAGCCAAAGCTGTCGAGTGTAATAGTTCGGGTGCATCACAAAATCGATGTGGGCGTCGGCCTCCCAGGTCATTCGCCCGCCGTCGCGCAGCACCAACATCGGATAGCCGCCGGGTTGATCGCCCTGCCAGTGGCCACTGAAACGGACATGGCTTCCTTTGCCGTGTACCCCGATCAGACCGCCAGAGTGATAGGTGCCGCCTTTGATTCTGGCCTTGAGAACCACCTCCTTGCCTGGCTTAAAATGCACGCCGTCTTTGAGCATCGCTTCGTCGTACCGCCGGATCTTGCCCGACTGAACGATCTCGGTGATGTTGGCGGGATCGGCCTTGATCCACTGGGCATCATCGCGGCCGAAATCTTGTTTGATCACCTCAGGCACCTCTGCGGCCCGGAGGCTAATGGTGCAAAAGATCGCAAAGCAGTAGGTCACCAGGACAGTACGCACAGGTTTTCTCCTGAAAGATTCTCGATGAGTCGTCCACCGGCAGTGTACCGGATTGGCACGCCGAAGGTTCGGTTTGGCGATGGGTCGAATCAAGAGGCGAGCCGCCTAGTGCGGAACGGCGTGCTAGGTGGTGTGCCGGCCGGGCGAAGAAATCGGTCGGGCTAGTCGATCTGTGCGGCGTCGTGCTGTGCAGCCCCCGGCGTCACTCTCAGCGGTCGGACGTGTTGTTCCTATGGTCTCGAACCGTCGAAAATGCCTCGTCCAACCGCGACTCCTCTGTTGCCCACGCTTGCTTCGCCTTCGCCTTTTTATCATCGGTAAGGCCGTACGCCTGCTCAATCTGCTTCAAGTCCTCGGCAGTGAGTCGTTTCGAGGATTTGGTCGACGGCCCGTCGGTGGCCGCCGTTGTCTTCAACTCCGGCGACCATTCATTGAGGACACGTTTTACCTGCCGGACGTGTTCTATCGTGAATTCCCAAGCCATTAGCCGTGCTGCGATACGATTCACCTCCGTAGGTTTTAATCCGTCAAGTGCATCGGCAACGGCGATGTATCGCTCTCGCAGCTGATCGTACGCCTGAAAAGTCGCCTCGTAGTCGCGGCCGGCAATTACGTCAGGGTCGTGGATCACCTCGATTCGCAGGTCACCCTCGTCCAATTTGAGGTCGATCGAAGCAAGCACCTCCTCGTGGTACGGCTTGTTACAGGACGCAGCCAGCAGCAGTAACGCGGCGACGATTAACGAGCGTCTAAGGTAAGTCGTGTTTGGCATAGGGTTGAGTCGAGGTGGTTGTCTACATGGATTCAGATTCAGCCATCGGGGTTATTCGCACGACGTTGGAAGTCAGGTTGCATTCTCAGAAGTGTCGCCTGAGGAGTTTGAGGATGGCGGGTAGTGTTGCGTCATTGTCTGGCCCACACGCAGGCATATTTCGGCAAACACTGCCGGAAGACCGAAAAAGAGCACGCATACCGCCGTGCCGATACGCAAGCCCTGTCCCTGGTTGGTTACTGTGCACAGAACGGGAATCATGGCGGCAACTATTGGCAGATATAGAAGACCAGCTAAGAGCGGAGCGAGCCACGGGGTTGCAGTGGGGACCTTCTTACACCAAGAACGGAATGCCTGCCAAATCATAAACCGGACGGTCAATAACATCGCGCACGGAACGAAAAGCGCGATGAAATATGGGAGAAACGATCCGTCATCAACGATTGAGCGGATTTTAAACTCGTTGCCCTGAATGACATCGACCAATGTCCAGGTGACTACGCCCGCCCAGGTTCCAAACGCAAACCACACCGACTGCCCCATGTAAGAATAGGCATTCATCATGATCCGCCCAACGGTTCCCTGGCCGCCAATGTGTGGGAAAGACTGGTCCGCATCGCGTGAGCGACCCGGTCTTTTCCAATTGTTCCCCGAATGGCCCGGATTTGCAAGTTGATTGTTCCACCACAGTGTCAGGGAGACCGCCTCCGGATGATTTCGCCCCAGATGTGTAGCACCTGTCGACGACTGCGCGGCCAATGCACCTTGGCCAGCGAGAGTGCGAGATCGACTGCCCACTTGCCCGCGATTCCCGTGTAACCGGCAAAGTCGTTTCGGCAAGTGGCCCTGTTCGTGCCGGGGGTATGATTCTGCTTGAGCAGGGCCGAAATCCGCACCGATGAATTGCTTATGACAGATGCCAGGAGAAGGCCCTTTTTAGCCGGTAACCTGCTATACTAGCAGTGTGGCGGAATCTGGGGCACCGAATCTAGGACGCCTTGATCAAATCGTTCGACGGGCCTGGCAACGGGCAATTTGGAGTCATAATTTGATGCGGAACGGGAAGTCAAAACAGACCGAAGCCAAGCCCGCCCCGCATATGGCGGAAGAGCAATTCAAGTCGCTCGTCGGGTTGTGGATCCTTCGCACTTTGATCGCAGGCGCCGTCATGGCCGCTGGCTACTTCCTGTTGGACCGCCTAATCGGTGTTCCCTGGTGGGTCCTGTTGATCCTGACGATCCCCGGGTGCGGCGTCGCCTGGGTCTTTACCGGGTTGGTGCCCAACGTCGATATCTCCGACCCCTATCACAAACGGCATTCGCGCTAGCCGGATGTCGCTTCGCGAGGCGGCATTTCATTCTGCCTAAGGCGCGCTGTCGACTTGCGCCGCGACTTCTACGCCAGATCGCGATCTTCGAACATCGCCAGCGCCAGCAGAAGCGCGATCGTGCAGTAGATAGCACAATAGACAAACGCCCAACCGACGTACATCACCGGAACGTTGCTGCCGCCGGAGATCGCGGCTTGGACGTCAAAATGGTCGAGCACCGGCAACACGGTCGCGCCGAGCGTCCCCACAAACCGGACGATCGGATTCTTGCCGACGGACGACTGAACCAGCAGCGGGCCAAGGTGCCCCAAAATGTAGACCGAGAAGCAGATCATTAGATTCGCTAGCATCGGCAGCCGTGTCGAAACCGCCACGCTGATCGAAGTGAGTAGCGCCGCCTGCATAAAATACAACAACAGCCCAGGCAGAACTCGGACCATTGCCTGATGCGACGCCAGAGCAGAGGGAATTTCCTGCGAAGATTCGCGTGCATCATAGGGGACCTTAAACGATGTGCAACAGAGATAAACGAACCCCAACACGATAAAGAGCGCTGCCACCGCCGCGATGATTCCCAGGAATTTTCCGATCACGAACTGGCGCCGACTGATCGGTTTGCTGAGCAGCGTGAGCGCGATGCGGCCCTCGATCTCTTCGGAGATCGATACGCTGGCCATCCAGAGCGCTAGAATGACCGACAGAATCATGATCATGTCGATGCCGTTGATCATGAACATCTTGTTGTCTTCGCCGAACGTGCGGTAGGGCAAAAACACGGACGCGAGTAGAAGAAAGCTCCCGACGCCAAAAAGAATGGCGAACGGCGGCTGCACCAACGCCTCTTTGGCCGTGGTCCTCGCAACTGCCGCCGTCTTGGGCAGCGCCAGCACCAATAAATAATAGAGTCCCACCACCGCCAACACCGCCACGACGCATGACGCCACGGCGATCCACAACGGGGCAACCCACGGAGAAGCCCCCATCCGGGTCATCATGTCGGTCAACTGCTGCATCGAGAGAAACACCGTAGAGGGAAATACTGTGGACAGAAATCTAGCCCGGGGATAATTCCATTGTACGGAGAGCCGGGTGTCATGGTTCGCTTATCATAACCCGAAGTGACGGCGAGCGAGAGACGGGCAGACGTCACGGTGCACTCCACTAGTGGTGTGTCGGGTGGGGAAATTTACGAAACCGTCAGAATCGAATCTGAAAGTCCGCAAATTCGCCGGTCACCTCACCTTCGGCGCTGTTGAGAGAGTCGATATTGGTCTGCATCACCACGCCGACGCGGTCGATGAGGGCGTCGAGATCGCTCTTGGCCCCCTCCATGACCAGCAATACCCGGCCGTCAGGCAGATTCTGGACGTATCCGGTTACCGGAAACTGGCCAGCGATTTGCTCTACGGTATAGCGGAACCCGACCCCTTGGACACGCCCGGCGAAATGAACCGTGTGACGTTGCTCGGCTGCGCGGTCAGTCATCTAGATGTTCCTGTGTTGCCAGAATAGGGGAAGATCAGCGGTCATTATAGTGATCGATTCGTGTCCCTGGGCGGCCAAACTCTCTGTGCCAGCACTGACGCACCGGGGATGCGATGGATCGGCCCACATATCTCTAGGGTTGTGTTGCCCCGTCCGCTACAATCCTGCCCCGCTTTGCCCCTTGCCGAGATGCCTGACTCGAAGCAATGCCATGATCTGTCACGGACGACATCTCTGGGCGTGTGTGCCGCTGCTAGCGCTCTTCGTCACGAATGCCTTGGCCCAGCGGCCGACGACTGACGCCGACGCGATGCGTCAAGACGCTGAGCTGACCGATGTTTTCTTCGGCAATGGTCAGACTGGTTGGGCCGTAGGTGATCGAGGCGTGATCTGGCACACGATCGACGCTGGACGAAACTGGAACCTCCAGCCAACGACGGTCGACTGCCGGCTCGAGTCGATCTGCTTTATCAGTCCCAAGCTCGGCTGGGCCGCTGGAAGAACTACGACCCCCTACGCCCATTCCACGCGAGGCGTTGTGCTGCAAACGCAGGACGGTGGACGCACTTGGCGAGAGCAGCAGCGGGTGTTGCTGCCGGGTTTGACTCAGATTCGCTTCTTTGACAATCGACGTGGGGTTGCCCTGGGGGACTCGTCGGCGATGTACCCCTCGGGCGTTTTCACGACCGACGATGGTGGACGCAGTTGGAGCAATGTTCCGGCCGATCGGATGCAATCTTGGACCGCCGGCGACTTCAGCGGCCCTCATTCGGGCATCCTGGTTGGTCGTCAGGGCGCTCTTTCGGTGATGTGGCGGCGAGAGCTGCGCCCGTCGCGAACACCGAGCTTGGGACTGCGTGGAGTACGCAGCGTGCAATTGGTGACGCCTCGCGATGGTTGGCTGGTCGGCGACGGAGGGCTCGTGCTGCGAACCGCCGACAGCGGCGTCACGTGGCAGACCCCGACGCGCGAGTTGCCGGTCAAGGTGGCCCAACAGTTTGACTTTCATGATGTGGCGGCGCGCGGGTCCCATTGCTGGATCGTCGGCACGCCAGGCACCAAGGTGATGTATAGCGGCGATGACGGACAGTCGTGGCACGGTTTCTCGACCGGCCAACCGCTACCGCTACGAGCCGTCACGTTTTCCGATCCACAGCATGGCTGGGCGGTCGGTTCGCTCGGTACGATTCTGGCCACGCGCGATGGCGGCCGAACATGGCGTCGCCAGCGAGGCGGTGGCGCTCGGGCAGCGTTGCTGGGGCTGTTTGGCCGTCCACGCGACGTGCCACTGGCGTTGTTCACCAAACTCTGCGGCAACGAGGGCTATCTCGGTCGAGTGGAACTGCTCGGTCGCGAAGATGTTGCGTCCGTCCGCCCGAACAGTGCTTTGGCCGCCACACGAGCCCACGAAGCGCTGGTCGGCGTGGGGGCGAGCGGCGCCAGCGGCGCCTGGCAATTTCCGCTTCGCGAAGAGGGGCTCAAACTCTCAGCCAAGAAGATTGTTGCCGATTTGGACCAAGCGCACGACGGACGCGGGATCGCCCTGGCCGAACAGCACCTCGTAAGCCGCATTCGCATGTGGCGTCCGGAGGTGATTGTCACGCACGACGCTGATCCCAACGGAGACGATCCGCTGGACCATCTTGTCAACCAGCTTGTCTTGCGCGCCGTCGAAAAAGCCGCCGACGAGACGCTCTATCGTGATCAATTGATTCACGCAGGGCTCGCACCATGGCAGACCAAGAAGGTCTTTTCGTCACTCCCGACGGACGACTCGGGCACCGTCACGCTAAGTACCTCGGTACTGGCACCACGTCTGGGCGGATCGCTCGCCGAGCGGACAGCTAAACTGCAGGGATTGGTTCTCGACAAGTACGAAGCGCCGCCGGCGACGATGGGATTTCAACTGTTGGTGAATCGTCTTGGCAAACAAAGCAGCCGGCGCGACTTCTTTCACGGCATCTTGCTCCAACCGGGCGGGGACGCACGCAGGCTACTGGGAGAAGCACCCCAACACGCACTCGACGCGCAGCGCCGCATGGCCCAACTGCGGCGCAATCTGCAACAGATCATGGTCCGCAGCAAGGATAATCGGTTTACCGGAGCGCAGTGGCTGGGACAAGTCGACGCGCTCACACGACCGCTCAACTCGGCCAGTGCGGGCGAGATCATTTATCAACTGGCCCGACAGTATCACCGCCAAGGTCGCCCCGAATTGGCCGCCGAGACGATGCAGCTGTTGGTCGAGCGATACCACCAGCACCCGCTCGCCGAGTCGGCACTGACTTGGCTCGTGCAGTACTACGCCAGCAGTGAGAACGCTTGGCGAGAACAGAAAAAACAACAATTCGGCGTCCAGCAAGCGGCATTTGCGCAGTCCACCGCGGCGAGTCGCACCGGTCAAATCGTGCCGACGACCGCACAAGTGGGACGATCGCTCGACGATGCCAAGCAGAACGACCGGCCAGGCAAGGCGGCTGCCTGGGGAATACGCATCTCGAAGCAGCGGCCGGCCCTATTCGCCCGGCCGGAAATTCGCTTTCCGCTGGCGGCGGCGCATCGATCACAAGGGCTACATCAACAGGCGCAGCGGTACATCTTGCAGACCGTTCGAACCCGACCACACGATGCGTGGTGGCAATGTGCCCGGGCCGAACAGTGGTTAGCCGAAGCAAAAGGGGTCGCCACGAAGCCGATCGCCAATGCCTACCGCACAGCGACCAAGCCGAAACTCGACGGACAGTTGGACGACGCGACTTGGCGCGGGGCGCGACCGATCGCTATTCAATCGGCGTCGGCCCAACCGGGGCAGTCCACCGCCACGGCGATGATTTCCTATGACGATGCGTTCCTTTATCTGGCGGTACGATGTCCTCGGGCCGCCGGAGTGAAGTACGCCAAGTCGAATTCGATGCGACCCCGCGACCCCGACCTGAGTGATCACGACCGAGTCGATCTGTTGTTGGACCTCGACCGGGACTACACAACGTTCTATCGGCTCACGATCGATCATCGCGGTTGGGTTAGCGAAGCGTGCTGGGGCGACGTTTCTTGGAACCCCAAGTGGTTTGTGGCCGCCGGCCAAGACGGACAGTTCTGGACGGCCGAGGCAGCGATTCCACTGGCCGAACTGACCGGCCAACACCCTAAGCCGCGGGATGTCTGGGCACTGGGGATTCAGCGGATCATTCCCGGCGACGAGGTTCAGTCGTGGACACAACCGGCGGCCGTCGAACCGGTTGGCCAGGGGTTCGGCCAGTTGATCTTTCAGTGATCGCGTGGTTACGCGAGCGCATCGCGAGAGCTATATTGCGGGCGATCCTCGTAGTCCGCAGCGTGACAGTTTCTCACCGGCTCAGCGACCTTCATGTACCTCATCGGCACCGACGAAGCCGGCTATGGGCCGAATCTGGGGCCGCTGGTGATTTCGGCCACCGTATGGCAGATTTCCGGCGAGTCGATGATGGTTGATCTCTACGAGCGGCTCTCTGAGGTGGTCGCCGCGCGTTCGGGCGAGCGCTCGCCTACCAAAATGGCGATCGCTGACTCGAAGGTACTCTACAAGCCGGGCGGCGGACTGAGGCAGATCGAGCGTGGCGTGTTAGCGGCTTTATCGCTGCTGGGTCACCAGGCGCGTTCAACGAGCGAATTATGGAAGCAGCTCGCACCCGACGCGGTTGCTCAACGATTGGCGCTGCCGTGGCACGCATCCCACGATCAGCCCTTGCCGCGGGATGTGGCCGAAGACGACCTGCGAGCGCTGATCCCCGCATTGCGCACGGGACTTGAAGAGGCCGGAGTACGGCTGGTCACGATGCGAAGCACGACGCTGTTTCCGCCACGATTCAACCAGCAAGTTGAGCGGCACGGCAACAAAGCGTCGGCGCTTTCAATGGCGTCGCTCGAGTTGGTACGAGACATGTTGTCGCCACTGGATGACGCGCCGATCCATGTGATCTGCGACAAGCATGGCGGAAGAAACCGCTACGGGCCGATCTTGCAGACGATCTTTCCTGACAATCTGGTCGAGGTACTCTGCGAGGGCCGCTCACGCAGCGCCTATCGCTGGGGTCCTCCAGAGCGTCGTATCGAGATTCAATTTCAAGCCGGCGGCGAGCAATTTCTGCCGGCCGCGTTGGCGTCGATGGCGTCCAAGTACCTGCGGGAAATTGCCATGGAGGCGCTAAACGACTATTGGACCGACAAGGTCGATGGACTGCGCCCCACGGCGGGCTATCCCGTCGATGCGAAGCGATTCAAGGCAGACATAGCGCCGGCACAAAAAGATCTGGCGATCGATGACCATGATATTTGGCGATGTCGATAAACACTCACGGTACGAATGATGGACGAGGATAAACCGGATCCCATGCCGTTTTCTCTGGAAATAGAACGTCTCGAGGCGTCGGGCCTGCTCCGACACATCGAGTTGCACGAGATGCTGCCGTCGACCAACGATTTGGCAATCGTGCGCGCGGCGGATGCGACCCTCAAAACGCCGGCGCTGTTCGTTGCCCTAGAGCAAACCGCCGGTCGAGGACGTGGCGACAACGCTTGGTGGTCGAGTGACGGGGCGCTGATGTTTTCGCTGCTGCTCGAGCCGCATCGCGTCGGAATTCCGGCGGATCGGCTGCCGTGTGTTTCGTTGGCGGTCGCGGTGGCAATCTGCGACACGATCGAGGGGCTGACCCCTGAGATGACGGGCGGCGTGAAGTGGCCGAACGACGTCTATCTTGGCGACCGGAAATTGGCCGGCGTATTGATCGAGTGCCCCAACACGAGCGGCCAAACTCCGCCGCGATTGGTCATTGGCATCGGGATCAACGTCAACAATTCGCTCGCCACGGCACCGGCCGAAGTGCGCTCGGTCGGCGTCTCGCTCTGTGAGGTCATCGGCAGAGAGCTCGATGGGACGGATCTGCTGCTCAACCTCTTGCAGGCATTACGTTCGCGTCTGGTCCAATTGGCGCGCGATGATCCGCAATTGGCCGAGGCGTGGCGTGAGCGATCGATTCTCAGCGGACGCCACGTCGAGATTCTCGACGGTTCGAGAAAAATCACCGGCGAAGTCGTCGAGATCGCCGAAGACGGGGCGCTTGTTGTCCAGACACCCGACGGACCGACCCGCTGCTACGCCGGGATATTGACGCTCGCCGAGTAGACACCCTATTTCGCTTTGGCAGTGTGCTCGGGAAAATCCTTTTCGTACCGCGCGACCAGTTTTTTGGCGCTGGCCGGCACAAAGTACATCTTGCCGCGAATCTTTTTCTGTTCGCCCGCTTTGAGCCCGCCGATGCGAAAGTCACTGTGAATGCAAGTGATCACGCCCTGGAATATCTCCTGGTACGGCTCCCAGGCGGTCGCGAAAATCTGCTTCTCGTCGGCCGAGAAACAGCCGGTCAGCCCGCTTGAGGGCACAATCGTGCTCAGCGGCCGGGGATTCACATCGTCGCGATCCACGCCACGGGGAGCATAAACCTGCCCCGGCGTATAGCGGGCCTTGGTCGCCCACGGTCGAGTCGGTAGCCGCGTGAGTCGACCCTCGGTGAAGAGGAAACATTTCTTGATATAGTCGGGGTAGAGCACCCG
>Ga0114996_10008441_pt1 | contig 11448 bp, 8 predicted proteins | sample ArcticOcean_MG_C_4_FD_87039 | JGI IMG/M metagenome (GOLD analysis project Ga0114996, IMG submission 87039) | Marine microbial communities from western Arctic Ocean - ArcticOcean_MG_CB4_134 | ecosystem: Environmental > Aquatic > Marine > Oceanic | place: Arctic Ocean: Canada Basin | collected... | reverse complement strand
TGGCGTTTCCTGATGGAGGCGGCTAGCAAGGTTCAATCATCAGGAGCAAGAGGCGCCTCTATAAACATCAGAGCCCAGAACGCAAGTGACGGGCCAAGCGAGTCGAGCAACAAAGCAGCAATCGAAAATAGTGAGAGCCGCGACCCGCGACCCGTTGAGCCGCGGGCCGTCAGGGAGCGGTGACTACCCCGTCCGGCTCCACCCACCCGTATATCCAAATACCGTCCGCCGCCAAGAACCGAGAGCGGCGGGCCAAAAACAAGGGCCGCCGCGACCCGAAAAACGCTGAAAACCTGCAAAAACCTGCAACAAACGAGCTGAATCCCAAGAACTGCCTGGGATCAGGGTAACGCCGAAATCAACCCCGCCGGAGGTGAATCCCGCGGTGCCGGCTCGTGCGAACCCCTAATCCATGCTTCGCTAACCCGCATTTCTCACCACCTGGTGAGAAATGCGGGTTAAGGCCCGTAAACGGGCCTACCGCGGGTTCCCACCCGCGGCTCTGAGCTTCGTGACGCGCTGCGGCGTTTACCCGGGAGCTAGGCTATGCCGGCCAGGTGTTCGGAGGCGGGTCCGATGGCCTCGCGGAGTTCTTGGAATACTTCGTAGAGGTCTTGGTAGGTTTTTTGGTTGGCGGGGTTGGGCTCGATTTGCCCTTCGATTGTGGTCATTTCGGCGGCTGCTTGCTCGAAGCTCGGGTGCATTCCGAGGCCAACCGCAATGAGAATTGCAGTCCCCAGGTTCGTTGCGCTTCGGACCTTCGGGAGCAGCATCGGCTTGCCGGTAACATCCGCGCGAATCTGGGCCCATAGCCGGCTCTTGGCGCCGCCGCCCGCCAGGATGACATCATCGATCTGGTTGCCTTGCTGCTCCAGGCGCTCGATCATGGCCCGCAGGCTGAAGGCGCTGCCCTCGAGAATCGCGCGGTAGATGTGGGTCTTGTCATGCTGCGGCGTGAGACCGAAGAAAACGCCGCGCCGGCTCGGGTCCCACCAAGGCGAGCGCTCGCCGACCAGGCTCGGAATCGCTAGCAGTTTTTCACTGCCGGGCGCAATCGCGGCAGCTTGCTCGTCGAACCACTGGTAGACGGAAGACCCGCGGCCCGCCGCCTCTTTCGCTTCGGTTTGCGCGACTTCGGTTTGGGCAACTTCGGTTTGGGCGAAGGTTTCGCAGAACCATCGCAGGCAACCGCCCGTGGTCGACATCGGTCCTCCCAAGACCCACTTGTCCGGCACGACGTAGCAATTGACTACCGTGCCTTGTTGGGGGTCGAAAACCGGCTTGTTGGAGCATGTGAAAACGACGTCGGTCGTTCCGGCGACATTGACGGCCTTGTTCTCGGCAATCAGACCGGCCCCCAAAGAACCGCCGGTTCCGTCGGGACCGCCAACGATCACCGGGATGTGATCGGGGAGTCCGAGCTGCGCCGCGAACTCTCCGTGCGTTTCCCCCGCGACAGCGTGCGCCGGCCGGACATCCGGGAGTTTTTCTGGATCGAGATCGAACGCCTCCAGGAATGCGTTTTCCCAAGCTCTGGATTTCACGTTGTAGAGCAACGAGTACGAAGCGTGGGTCGGATCGGTGACGAGTTCTCCGCATAGTTCGAGGACGATGTAGTCCTTCAGGGAGATATATTTGTGGGTTCGGGCGTGCTGTTCGGGTTTGTGCCGCTGGTAGTGGAGGATCTTCGCCAGCGGCCATTCGGGACTGACGCGGCGGCCGCAGACGCCGTAGACACGCGGCGTTCCTAGCGTCTCCTCGATTCGTTGGGCCTGTTCGGTGGCGTGGCGGTCGGCCCAGGTTAGTATCGGCCCGAGTAGTTTGCCCTCGCGGTCGACTGCCGCCAAACCGAGCTGGGCGCTGACGCCGACTCCGGCTAGCTGGCCCGGGGCGACGCCTTGCAGGGCTTGCTGGGTGGCGGCGGTGATGGTCGATCGAAGTAACTGTGAATCCAGCTCGGAGCGGCCCGGTTCTGGCGAGGACATGCGGTAGGGGCATGTCCCGGAAGATATGGATTCCCCCGATTGCGTGAAGACCTCGGCTTTGCAGGAACTGCTGCCGGCGTCAATTGTTAGCAGGAGGTTTTTCATGGGGCGGCCGGTGCGGGGCGGGGATATCGCAGGACAGGAGCAAGTTAATCATCGACCCTACCCCCGGATTTCTCATCATCTGAAGGCCGAAGCGTGCTGACCAAGGAAAGTCGCGGATCAGAGACCGCCAAAGACGGGACGGACGCTTGACCGTGGACTTCCGTCCACGGCTCTGTTGTTACTTCTCGAATTTATTAGCTTGCTTTGACCCAGCGCTTCGTTCTGGCGGCTTTGTCGGCGGCATCCAGCACCATCTGGTTTCGCAGGCCATCGGTGAAGTCAGGATGGATTTTCTTCTTCGTCCCGAGAACACCCAGGAAGTCCGCCACGCTGTGGGTAAACGAGTGTTCGTAGCCGAGAATGTGGCCGTCGGCCCACCAGTGATCGGCGTAGGGGTGCTTGCCCTTCGATGCCACGATAATCTCGTGGAAGCCCTGGGCCTCTCCGTCGTCTTCGGTCGAGAAGAACTTCAGATTGTTGAGATTTTCGAGGTCGAAACTGAGAGAACCCTTGCTGCCGTTGATCTCAAACGTATTGAAATTCTTGCGGCCCGGTGCGAAACGCGTAGCCTCGAGCGTTCCGATCGCGCCGTTTTCAAAGCGCACGCACATCGCGACTGCATCGTCGACGGTCACCTTTGCGCGTTTCTTGGCTCCGGGACTCACCGGGCGCGTCTTGACGAAAGTCTCGGTTGTGGCCGCCAGCTCGGCGATCTCTCCGCAAAGGTAGCGGCCCAGGTCGATGATATGAGCGCCCAGATCGCCCAGCGCTCCGCTGCCGGATAGACTTTTGTCGAACCGCCAGAGCATGTGCAGGTCCGGCGACATGGCCCAGTCTTGCAGGTAGCGCGCACGGAAATGATGGATCTTTCCGAGACGTCCGCCAGCGACCATCTTTTTGGCCAAAGTGACGGCCGGGACCCGGCGATAGTTGTGCATCAGGAAGTGCCGCACCCCGGCTTTCTCCACGGCTTTCACCATGCGCTTCGACTCGGCAAGCGTGTTCGAGAGAGGCTTCTCGCAAATGATGTGCTTTCCTGCCTTGGCGGCCTCGAGAACCATGGGGCAGTGATATTCGCCGGGCGTCGAGATATCGACCAGATCGATGTCGTCGCGGGCCATCACGGCCTTCCAGTCGGTGGAGGCTTCCTGCCAGCCATAGCTCGCCGCCGCTTGCTTGGTTTCGGCGGGGTTGCGTCCCACGATCACCTTCATCTCAACCTTCGGAACGTCAGGGAAAAACATGTTGACGCTTCGATAGGCCTGACTGTGGGCTTTACCCATGAACTTGGTGCCGAACAAAGCAACTCGAACTGACATGATTTGTTTTCCTTCCAGGGCTTCAATGGGCGCGGTGCGGGCCGCGGTCACCAAAATCTTGCAATCGTCGCTCTTCTAGCCCGCCAGCTAGATGAACATCTCTTCGTCGGTGGTTGCCCGGTCGACCGTCTGGCGGCGGCCGCTGAACAGGCTCTCGACGATCGCGCTCAGGGCCGATACCATGGCGCGGACTTGCCGTATCGGGGCAAGCAGCGTAGTCTGCAAGGCCTCGCTGGTTTCGTTCAATCGCTGCAGAGTCCCCTCGACGGTATGGTCTACCCGGCCTAGCTGCGTTTTGCTGAACTCAGAGACATCGCTGAGAATTGAGTCCACCTTGTCGATCTGATCTTTAGTCGAGTCGGTTAACTCACTTATTTTCTTTAGTATTTCTGTTGATTGCTCGCGTAGTTGCTCAAGGGCCTTGAGTGAGCTGTCGGCCACCGGCTCCCAGCGGTCCATAAACGCCGCGGAGCGCTCTTGCATCCCTTTGACGGCGCGGAAAATGCCAAATAGAAAGGCCATTTGGATGATCAGTGCCACGGCGGCTACTCCGGTAAATACCGCCATGATGGTGAGCAAAAGTTGCTGGCTGTCGCTGTCCATTGAGTTCCTATTCGTTGGTCTCTTGTTGTTTGTTTATCTACTTCGTTTGTCTACTTCAGGGGTAGTCAGCCGCCGATCCGTCGCTCATGGAAGCGGGGCAGTGCTTTCTTAGGACGTTCCCAAGGCTCCAGGCGATCTCAAGGATGATTCGGCAGAGGCGTCCGCTTCCTCTCTTCGGCCAGCCTCGCGGTAGGCGGCGCGGCCCGCTTCGAGCGCGACGGTCAACTGACCTTTTTGCTCGTCCAGGACACCGCGGCCTTTTTCCAGGATGCCTTCGGCGCGGTCGCGAAGCTCGCCGCCGCGCTGCCGCAGACGATCGCCCCTTTCCTCGGCCCGGGCTCGCAGCTCGCCCCGCATTTCTTCACCCGGCTTCGGAGCGAAAAGCAGGGCAACCGCCGCACCGAGCCCGAGCCCAAGACAAAAGAATGAACAATTTGATGTCGCCATGGGTTCCTCCGTTTTGATCGAATCATCAGCCCGTATTTCTCACCGCGTGCTTCCCCACCGTCAAGCGTTGAGAAGTGCGGGTTGGGTGTGATTTGATAAGGCTGATGGTAGCATATTGCGATCGAAAACTGGAATGGATCGGTGCGATCCATTCCAAAACGGGACGACGGCCGCGTCTTTGTGATTGCGGGCTGGCGGCCGCGGATTCCGTAGTACCGTGACGGCGACTAGGTTCGATCCCGGGCGGAGAGATTCTTGCGTTCGTTGAGGACTCGCGCCAACTCGTCCGGGCGCTGTGAGCCGACCAAGAAGCGCTCACCTCCCCGCAGTTCAAGTTGGACTCCGCGATCGCCGTGTACATTGCAGACGCTGCCGTTGCGACCTGTTCGAACGCCCCAGCCACCGTAGTCCCTTATCGGGTGGTAAGTTACTGAATCCGCGCTGATGATCTCGTCGAAAGTTATGCTTCTCGGACGCCAAAGAAGCACAAATTTCACCCACAGGTCATTTTCCCTCACCTCGGTCAGCAGGTGTACTTTCCACAGCCATAGGGCCGGGACCGTGGCCCCGGCGGTCACCAGAATCAGAAGCGTGTCTGGTAGGCGGTGGCCCCCTAAAGGAATGCCGAGGACCATTTGGCGAATGAATACGTACCAAATCGGCGCCACCATGCCGCCACACAATAGCAGTATCCAAGGCTGCCGAAAATATTGGGTTTCGCGGAAGTGCGTCATGGAAGATTCCCTCTGTCGAACAGGATCGTCTGGTGAACCGGCTGACCCCGGACTTGGCCCGCCTCACGGTCCCTCTATCTTATGCGCTGGCGTTGGGTGATTGGCACTCGGAGCCGGGGGGAAGCGGGTTCCGGGCAAGGATGTGAGACTTGACACTTCACCGCCGCGGGCTGTGTAATCAAACGTCAATCGTAATTGAGCCGGAGCGTTAGTCGATCCGACCGCAAAACACGGGAATCCATCACTAGCCAGACGACCCAAGAGGCCGACAACAACGAGGCCGACAACAAAAATGCCGACAATCAGCGGACGCCATTTTCTCCAAATTCCCGGACCCACGAACGTGCCGGACCGTATTCTGCGCGCTATGTCGGCGCCGACGATCGATCATCGCGGACCTGAGTTCACGCGGCTGACCGCGAAAGTCCTCGATGACTTGAAGCGGGTCTTCAAGACGACGCAAGCGGTGATCGTTTTCCCCGGATCGGGGTCGGGCGCCTGGGAGGCCGCGCTGGTCAATACGCTTTCGCCAGGCGACAAAGTGCTGGCGTTTGAAAGCGGCCAATTCGCTACTCAGTGGGCCAAGATGGCGACTGCTTTGGGGCTCGATGTGGAGTTCACTCCCGGCGATTGGCGCGGCGGTGTCGATCCCGCTGACTTGGAGCAACGACTTGTCGCTGATGCGTCGCACGAGATCCGGGCGGTCCTGGTCGTGCATAACGAGACCTCAACCGGGGTGACGAGCCGGATTGCGGAAATTCGGCGGGCGATTGACCGGGCCGGGCATCCAGCGCTACTGCTGGTGGATGCAATCTCGTCGCTGGGATGCAGCGACTTGCGCCACGACGAGTGGGGTATTGATGTCACTGTTTGCGGCTCCCAAAAGGGCTTGATGCTGCCGCCGGGGCTCTGCTTTAACGCCATCAGTGAAAAGGCGCTCGACGCCTCGCGAGGCGCCGCGCTGCAAAAATCCTATTGGGAATGGGCGCCGATGCTGGCGGCCAACAAGCGTGGATTTTTCCCCTATACTCCGGCCACGAATCTGTTGTATGGACTTCGCGAAGCGCTCCAGATGCTTCTTGACGAAGGGTTGGAGCAGGTTTTCCAGCGTCACAAGCGTCTGGCGGAGGCGACCCGCCGGGCCGTTGATGGCTGGGGACTCGAAATCTTGTGCCGCAATCCGGAGGAGTACAGCAACTCCTTGACGGCGGTGCTGCTGCCGGAAGGTCATGACGCTGATGAGTTCCGGCGGCTGGTTCTTGAGCGGTTCAACCTTTCGCTCGGGAGCGGACTGGGCAAGGTCAAGGGCAGGGTCTTTCGGATCGGCCATCTGGGGGATTTCAACGAATTGATGCTAGTCGGTACGCTGGGCGGCGTTGAGATGGGGCTTGAGTTGGCCGGTGTGCCGTTTTCCAAGGGTGGTGTGGGGGCGGCGCTGGAATTCTTGACGTCAGGCGCAACGGACAGCGAATAGGGATTAGCTTCAGCGGCTTGCTCGGCGCCGGCGCCTCTTGCGCCAAATCGTGGCGATCACAACGAGCAGCGTGAGGACCAGGACCGAGAGCGGCAACCAATTCGACCGCGAAGGGGAATGCGGGGTCGTCGATGACGGCCGGTTGCTGGAAGCCTCTTGCGCGCGAAACCAGAACTCCCAGCGAGTGGGCTGTATCGCGGCCGTTCGCTCGGCAACGGGCCGCATAGTAGCGTGCTGCGGCTGGTTCCGATAGCCCGCGGGGATCCATTTGAGATCGCGGCGCGCGACGGGAACCGTAAACTTCTCCGCCGGAGTTGTGACGGGAACGGTGGCCGCTGCCGGATCGTGCTCCGCGGCATCATTTTCTGCTTCCAGGTTTTCTGCGTCCATGCTCGCTGCGTTCAGGTTCGCAAGCTCAACGCGATTGTGTGAATAGGGCTCGTCGAAAAAATAGGGGGAACTGGCTTCGTCAACCGCGAGGAGCCAGGGGCCGTGAAATACCGCTTTGTAGCCGGAGCGGCGTGGGTGCGGCTCCAGACGCGTCTCGAAGCTGTAATGGAGGACGACGTCGTCACCTTTCTCCCATACCCCGGTCAGTGACAGGTATCGCTCCCGCCTGCCAGCAACGGCGAGATTAACCACTCCCGCATCCGTCACCTCGGCATGGGCCACCTCGATGTTCGGAGGAGTTTGCGCTTCGAGCTTGCTCGCCCAGGCGGGTTTACGAACGCTAATCGTGTGGCTGCCGGCGTCGGAATCCGCAATCCGTAGCCGGATGGATCCGTCCTTTTCCAGTGAAGAGCTGGCCACGACGCGAAGACCTTCCACGCCGCTCTCGCCGTCGAGCGGGAGTTCATAGAAGAGCCTCTCGTCTTCGGACCGGAAGACTGAATCGAAGACCGCCGGAAAAGCTCGCAACCCGTGCAGCGTGCAGCACCACCAAGCGCGGGCGGTCTCGGAGCCGACCCCTGTTTCCCGCAAGCTGACATGTCCGAAATCTCCCGTGGCGAACTGGTTGAGAAAAAACTCGTTGAAGAGAGTTCGCTCGGCCTGTTCCAGATACTCCGAGTCGTTGGTCTCGCGCCACAGCGCTAGGTTCAGCCTCAGCCAATCGGCCTCGGAACAGCCTTCATCGCGCTCGATGCTCGGAGCGAAAGCTTCGGGTATGGCTCCATGGACGAGCAGGTTTTCCGAGTGGACGATGCCTTCCCATTCCCGCCGGAGCTGGTCGAGATAGCTTTGCTCACCGGTTACGCGCGCGAGTTCCAGCATGCCCCGCAGACTCGACAGGAAGCCGTGGCTGTGCTGGCTGGGATGGCGGGACGTTCGCTCGGCCAACTGCCGCGCCAGCTTCAGGTAGCGCTTATCCGACGTCTGGCGGTAGAGACCGACCACGCCTTCGAGATTTTGTGTCCAGCAAACATAGCCGGTTGCGAACCGCCCTTTGCTGAAGAAACGCCGGACCGCGGGGGAGTTGAACTTGGGCGCTACTTCAACAAGGAAATCTCCGATGCGGCGCGCCGCTTGCAGCACTTCGGGACGGGGATCGGCCTCGTAGTATTCCAGCAGGCCGATGAGCATTCGGCCATTGCCCCACAAGCGCGCCATGTCGTCGTCGGCCATCTCGGTGAGTCCCATGGGGTCGCCGAAGTGGCCGTCCGGCTTCTGGTGGCTGAGGATTTCGTTGACGAGCGCCCGGAGTGGGTCGTTTGCTTCGCTGTTGTGAAGAGAAGCTAGCGCCAGGGCTCCCACGCAACGTCCAGAGAGATCGCCGCTGAAGTTCGTGAAGCGGCGAATGTCTTGGGGGATGACGTCGGCTAGCAACAGCTCTCGGGTGTAGGCGGGAGGGCCACCTTGGAGCACGCGCTGAAGGGTTAGTTCAAATCGTTCGGTGAGATCGCCAGCATGGAGTTGCCCGAGACAGGCGAGCAGCAGCAGTTGGCCCACTCTGCCTAACTTCGCGTTGAATCGTGACATGGGAGGCACCTTCCGCTCTGGCAAGTCCAGCAGGGGGAAGGTTGTTTGAAAGAACCACTCTACCTAACGCGGACGAGCCGCAACGGAAAGGAGGAGCGTTGGCCGCTGTCGGATGATCGCATGGAAGCGGAAACCGCTTGCTTACGCGCGCGGCTCTGTTTCGGCCCACTGCCCCACAAAAAAAGGGACCGGCAGTCTCGCCGGTCCCCACTTCCAATACCGTTTCTTGTCGGACGAGCGAGCGTTCGAGCTAGAAGTGCCCGCCGCCTGGAGGCCCTTCAGGCATCGCCGGCGACTCGTCCGGAATCTCGTGGACGGTAGCTTCGGTGGTCAACATCAGCGCTGCAATCGACGTGGCATTCTGCAGAGCCGTTCGTGTCACCTTGACCGGATCGACCACGCCAGCCGCCACTAGGTCTTCGTATACATCCGTACGGGCGTTGTAGCCATGATTCGGATCATTATTCTGACGTACCTTCTCGATCACGATGGCGCCTTCTTTGCCTGCGTTGGCGGCGATCCAGCGGAGCGGAGCCTCCAGAGCGCGGCGAACGACGTTCCCGCCGCTCTTTTCATCGTCATCACCGGGCTTGGCTTCTGCCAGAGCACTCGCCGCGCGAAGAAGGGCGACGCCGCCTCCGGGCACTATGCCCTCCTCGACGGCCGCTCGGGTGGCGTGCATCGCATCTTCGACACGCGCCTTCTTCTCTTTCATCTCGGTCTCGGTAGCGGCACCCACTTTGATGACGGCAACACCGCCTACCAGCTTCGCGAGGCGTTCCTGCAGCTTCTCGCGGTCGTAGTCGGAGGTCGTCTCTTCCACCTGAGCGCGCAACTGTTTGACGCGGCCCTCGATGTCTTCTTTCGTGCCCGCGCCCTCGACGATTGTGGTGTTGTCTTTGTCGATGACGACCCGCTTGGCCGATCCCAGATCTTCCGGCTGAACTCCTTCGAGTTTGATGCCGGTCTCTTCCATGATGGCCTTGCCGCCAGTGAGGATAGCGATGTCATCGAGCATGGCTTTGCGGCGATCCCCGAAACCAGGCGCTTTTACGGCCGCTACGTTGAGGGTTCCACGCAATTTATTGACAACCAGGGTCGCCAGCGCCTCCCCTTCGACTTCCTCGCAGATGATGAGCAGAGGGCGTCCGCCCTGTGCGGTCTGCTCCAACAGCGGGAGCAGATCTTTCATGCTGCTGATCTTCTTTTCGTGAATAAGAATCACGGCGTTCTCAAGGACGCATTCCATCGACTCGGGGTCGGTGACGAAGTAAGGTGACAAGTAGCCGCGGTCGAACTGCATTCCCTCGACGACTTCCAGTTCGGTGTCGAGAGTCTTGCCTTCTTCGACGGTGATCACGCCGTCTTTCCCGACTTTTTGCATTGCTTCGGCGATGATATTGCCGATGGCTAAGTCGTTATTCGCCGAAATGGAGGCGACCTGCGAAATCTCGTCGCCTTCGACAGGCTTGGCCGAGGCCAGCAGGGCTGCGACAACTGCGGACGTGGCGCTTTCGATTCCGCGCTTGATGGCCATTGGATTGGCCCCGGCGGCGACGCTCTTGAGCCCGTCGCGGTAAATCGACTGGGCCAGAATTGTTGCGGTTGTGGTCCCGTCTCCGGCCACGTCGCTTGTCTTGGAAGCGACTTCGCGAACCATCTGCGCGCCCATGTTCTCGAGTTTGTCTTCGAGTTCAATTTCTTTGGCAACCGTCACGCCGTCTTTCGTCACAAGCGGACCGCCGAACTTTTTCTCAAGTACGACGTTGCGGCCCTTGGGGCCTAGCGTGACGCGAACGGTGTCAGCTAGCTTGTTTACGCCGGCTAGAATTGCTTGCCGGCAGTCTTCTCCATAAACGATTTTCTTACCTGCCATCTAGGTTCGTCCTCCCTTACGTTGCTGCGATGAATCGATCAACTCAGTCCTCGCCGAGAATCGTAAAGCCTTCGAGATTAGGAAGCTGAAAGGCGTTTCGTTGGTGCGGTTTGACTATCCACTCTGTGCATTGGCCGGGGAAAACGGCTCAAATTCGAATGCGGGTGGTTCTTGAAGTGAGGATAGCCCTGAAGAGTCGAGGGATCGACTAACTCTCAAGGGTAGCGGCCATCACGCCAAGTGTCAAGAAAATTGGCACGATTCGCATCATCCAATGGCTGCTCAGGGAATGGCTGCTCAGGGAATGGCTGCTCAGGCGGCCGTGCCGGTCGCCTCCAGCATGATCGAGCGCTCCGACCAATCCTTTGCGGGCGCGGCTTCGCCTAGTTTGCCTCGATGCATAACCGCGAGCGTGTCACAAACTCCGAGCAATTCCGGGATGTAGGAGCTGACGAAAATAATCGCTTTCCCCGAGGCCGCCAGCTTCCCGATCCACTCGTAAATGAGAACTTTGCTGGCTACATCGATCCCGCGCGTCGGCTCATCGAGCAGCAGTACATCGCAGTCGTGGTGCAGTAAGCGCGCCAGTTGCACCTTTTGCTGGTTTCCACCGGACAGTGACTCCACCGCAGCACCAGGGCCCGTGGTTCGAACGTCGAGTTTCTCGATCCAACCCGATGCCGCCTTGCGAACAGCCTCCCGGTCGAGCCAGCCCCGGCGCGAGTAACGACCCATCCGGCTCAAAACCAGGTTCTCTTCGACCGCCAGCGACAGCGCGAGGCCTTCATTCTTGCGGTCTTCACTGAGCAGACCGGCGCCTTGCCGCAAACGCTCGGGCGGGGAAGCAGGGCCATGATAGGCCGCCAAGCGAACCTCTCCGCTGGTGATCGGCGCGAGACCGAAAACAGCGCGCAGCATCTCGGTGCGT
>Ga0114996_10008440_pt1 | contig 11453 bp, 13 predicted proteins | sample ArcticOcean_MG_C_4_FD_87039 | JGI IMG/M metagenome (GOLD analysis project Ga0114996, IMG submission 87039) | Marine microbial communities from western Arctic Ocean - ArcticOcean_MG_CB4_134 | ecosystem: Environmental > Aquatic > Marine > Oceanic | place: Arctic Ocean: Canada Basin | collected... | reverse complement strand
GATGATTTAATAACTCTAATTTCAAGATTTGAGGATTTTGGATTAATTCAAAAGGAACTAGAAAAAAGAAATTTGCAGATAATTTCTAGTGAATTTGAAAGATTACCAAAAGTAACAAAAAATCTAAATGAAGAACAAAAGGTTAAAATAGATAAATTAATAGATTTAATAGATGAAGATGACGATGTTCAGAATGTTTACACTGATCTAGAATAAATAATTATTAATTATGGTTAAAAAGACAAATTTAATAGTTGCGACATTATATTCAATTATACTTGCTATTGTTGAAGCAATATTGAATTGGGGTGATTGGCAATATGCTCCTTTATGGATTGTTGACTATTTGATTGTTATAATTTTATTATCAGCCGTATTTGTATTTAAGAAAAATATTCAAAGGTTAATGTTATTATTAGGATGGGCCTTTTCAGCAGGCGTGATGTATATGGTTCTTTTTATAAACTTAGAACCTATTCCAACAGCTCTAGCATCTCCTAATATTGAAGGCAAATTACCATTAGTAGGATTAGCCCTTATAGTTTCAATTGTTGGAATTGTATTAACTATCATTGATAGTAAAAACAATTAATAATTATTTTCTTGGTTTAATACTTGAAACTTTATCTCTTAAGAATTCAAAATCCTTCTCTATATCTCCACTAGTATAAAAGGGTTTATTTAAAATCACAGTTTTATTTTTATAGTCAAATGAGGTCATCATTATAGGGATTCTTGATTGATGAGCAATGTAATAAAAACCGGTTTTCCATTTTTCAACTTTTTTCCTTGTTCCTTCAGGTGCAATAGCTAAATGATTAATCCTATTCTTGTTAATCAATTCCACAACAGTTTCAACATAATTTTTATTGATTTCCCTATCAATAGGTATTCCTCCCCAAAACTTAAATATTAAGCTTGTTAGGGGGTTAAATAATTCTTTTTTTCCAAGAAATTTAATCTTTTTATTAAGAACTGTTCGAGTTAAAACAGCGACTATAAGATCCAAATAACTAGAATGAGGCACAACAGCTACAATTAACTTTGGAATATCTGGATATTCACCTTTTATAGTCCACCCCATAAGTTTAAATAGAATTAATTGAGCTAACGGTTTTTTCATTGTTTTTTAAGGTATTCTTCTGCTCTAATCAAGTCTTCAGGAGTATCAATTGATATTCCAGAAAAATCTGTTTTGACCATCTTAATTTTTTTTCCATTTTCTATATATCTTAGGCATTCTATTCTTTCTTTTTTCTCCATTATAGTTTTTTCCATTTTTGAAAATTCAATAAGCGTTTGTTTTCTAAAAGCGTAAACTCCAATATGTTTATAGTTATCTGTGTCAGAATTCATAGGAATTCTTGAAAAATTAATTGAATAGTTATCCTTATCAACTATAACCTTTACATTATTTGGATTATTAAGTTCTTCTTTATCATTAAACTTTCTCATTAAAGAAGCCATTTCAACTTCTATGTTTTTAAACTCATTTACTAATTTTTCAATTGATGATTTATCTATAAATGGTTCATCTCCCTGTAAATTTACAATTATATCATATTCAAGGTCTGCAGCAACTTCAGCTATTCTATCTGTTCCAGACTCATGATGTGAAGAAGATGTCAGGTATTTTCCATTAACAGACTTTAGTAAATCTATTATTTGATCACTGTCTGTGACAACATAGACTTTGTCAAAAACATTTGTCTTTAATGCAGATTGGTATGTTCTAAGAATAATTGGGAGTCCAGATAATTTTTTTAGCAATTTGCCATAGAATCTTTTGGATTCAACCCTAGCTGGAATTAATGCAATCTTTTTCATTTAAAATATTTTTCTAATATAATTCATTTATTAATAGTTTTACGAATAAAAAAAAATTGTAGATTTGTTAATATCAAAAAAAAACAAGATGAATAAAAAACGTGGACTTGAACTCTTTTTATGGATACTATCTGTTTTCTTTGCTTCGCAAATATATAGTTCAATCAATGGGCCGATAAAATTTAATAAAGTAAAAAATGAAAGATACTCAATAGTTATTAAGAGGCTAAAAGATATTCGTAATGCTCAAATAGCACATAAAGATGTTAAAGGTTATTATGCTAACAATTTTGATAGTCTTGTGAGCTTTATAGACAATGGTCTTTTTACTCTTACCGAGGAGAAAGATTCCTCCTATCTTGCATATGACAGGATATATAGAATTGATATGCTTAAAGAAGTTAGAATAGTTCGCGAATTAGGAAAAGTTTCTGTAAAAGACTCTTTATTTAAAGATAATGAGAGTTATAAACAGATGGCATTTATTCCTATCAAAGGAAAAGAAGATGAAAAATTTTCAATTTCTGCAGATATTATTGATAAAAATGGATATGTAGCTCATGTTTTTGAAGTAAAAGTCAAAAAAGATGTTATTCTTTATGATCAGAATAAAGATCTTCTAAAGCAAGAAAATAAAGTAATATCTGTTGATGGTGTTAATGGATCTGAAATAGTTCTTGGTTCAATGACTGAGGTTAGCACTAGCGGAAACTGGCCAACATTTTTTGATGCAAACAAGAAGTAAAAATAATTCACTAGATACATTAGAAGTTCATCAATTTAAATCTAATTTTTTTATTGGAAATAATAATACTTTCAAATTATTTAATCCAAAATCATATTCTAAAAGAGATGTTAAATCTAATAATATTAACATAATTCATTTTGAGAGACCCCCTGTTATAATTCCAAAATCATTATTTAAAAAGGATAACTTAAAAAAATACGTCTCAACTAACTATAAGCTATCAAAAGCTTCAAATATTGCTTATGATGAAACTAATGATAAATTAATTTATATAGTTTATGAAAGACAAAATATCTTAGAAAGTCTTTTTAATAAAGAAAAATTTGAATTTAGATCAATTAACTACTTCACAACACTATATGAATATTTATTACCATTAAAGAAAAAAGATGATTTATCAATATATATTAATCTTCGAGCTACCTTATTTGATCTAATTATATTTAAAAAAAATGAATTCTTTTACTTTAATACATTTAATAAAAACAACAAAGAAGAGTTCCTTTATTATTTATTATATGTTTTAAAAAATTTTGAAGCAGATATAAATACATCTAAAATTATTTTCTTAGGAAAGTTTGAAGAATTTAAAGATTATTATGAATATGCAAGATCCTATGCAGAAGTAATATTTGAGAAAAATAAATCTGAAACAAAAAATATTATAAAACATGAATCTCCATTCTTCTTAAATTCTTTAGTTTGAAAATAATTTCAGGATCTAAAAAAAGTCATGTCATTCGTGCTCCAAAGAATTTATCAATAGTAAGACCTACATCTGGATTAGTAAAAGAATCATTGTTCAATATATTAAGCAATTATTTTATTTTCAATGAAATTAAAGTATTAGATCTTTATGCAGGAATTGGAAGTATTTCTTATGAATTTGGATCAAGAGGATGTAATGAAATTGATTCAGTTGATATTAATTTTCGATGTACTGATTTTATAAAAAAAACGGCTAAAGAGCTTAATTTGAAAATAAAAATATTTACACTTAGCGTAGATATGTTTATTAAGAAAAATGAATCTAAATATGATGTTATTTTTGCAGATCCACCTTATCCTTTTGTAGATAAAAAATATTCAGATTTAATTAATTCAATTTTTGATTTAGATATGTTAAATAAAAGTGGATTATTAGTAATTGAGCATTATAAAAAAATTGAATTAAATAAACACAAAATGTTTTATTTTGATAAAACATATGGAGGGACAATATTAAGCTTTTTTAAAAAAGCAAGCCTGTAAGCCGGATTCTGTCGAGTCTTACCATTTATCTAGGCATCTTATTACTAAAATGCTCAATCCACCTACCCTTCTGTATAAGGCGAGCAACCTTAATTTACAGATATACTTGGTGTTTCACCATGCAGAGTTTACAAGATTCCACTACAGCCTAACTGTACATACTTTCTGTTGCACTATTCCTATCTAACGATGTCGGGAGTTACCCGATGCATTGCTCTATGGTGTCCGGACTTTCCTCTGTTAAAAACAGCGATAAGACGGCTTGCAAATGCAAATATAAATATTTGTTGATAATTAAATGCTAAAATTGTATAATGACCTTTATTTAGTTTTACTCAATTTTTATATTTGTTTAATTATGACGAATAACTCTTTAGCTTCTGCATTAAGATATAGACCTCAAAAATTTGAAGAGGTAATTGGACAAGATGCTATTGTTAAAACTTTATTAAATGCTATAAAAAATGATAGCCTTGCGCAAGCTCTTCTTTTCTGTGGGCCTAGAGGAGTTGGAAAAACAACATGTGCACGAATTTTAGCAAAAGAAATTAATAAGGTGGAATCAGACTATGATTATAATATTTTTGAATTGGATGCAGCAAATAATGCCGGGGTTGAAGATATAAGGACACTTATCGATCAATTTAGAATTCCACCACAAATCGGTAAGTATAAAGTATATATCATTGATGAGGTTCATATGTTATCAAAAGCTGCTTTTAACGCTTTTTTAAAGTCCCTTGAAGAACCTCCAAAACATGTAATCTTTATTCTAGCAACAACAGAGAAAAATAAAATAATACCTACAATTTTATCTAGATGTCAAATTTTTGAGTTTAAAAAAATTGATCATCTTAAGATAGAGAACTCCTTAAATAAGATCTGCAAAGAGAATAAAATTGATTTTGAAGAAGAAGCATTAAATTTAATAGCAAGTAAATCAGATGGTGCAATGAGGGATGCACTAGTTATGTTTGATAGATTAGTTACATTTACTAATGGTAATCTTTCTCTCAAAGATGTATCTATTAATCTAAATACATTAGATATAGATACATATTTTAAATTTTCAGAATTAATTTTTTCAAGTTCTATTCCAGAGATTTTAACAAAATATGATGAAATTGTTAAAATGGGTTTTGATGGACTAAGTTTTATTGACGGTTTATCTAAACACTTTAGAGAAATGTTAATTTTAAAATATTCAGATAGTCAAAAGATTTCTACGTATAGTGATTCTATTAAATCAAAATACGAAGAGATTGCAAAAAAAGTAGAAATTGATGAGATTATTGGAATGATTGATATAATTAATGATTCTGAAATTAATTACAAGAAAATCACTGATGAGAGGATCCATGTAGAATTATGCTTATTAAAACTTGCATCCTATAAAAAGGATAATAAAAAAAAAAACTTCCTAATATCAACTAAAGATTTTAGATCTATTCTTAATATTCAAAAGCATGATAATTCATCTTTAAATGAAGAAAAAGAAAATATACTATTTGACATACCTAATAGTAAGAGAAGTATTTCCAGTTTTTCTTTAGCAAGTGTTGATTTTAAAAATTCAATACCTAATAATTCAGATATTGAACAGTTTAATCTTCCAAATAATAAATTTTCAAAATTAGATTTATTAAAAAAATGGAAAGAATTCTGTCAAATTCAAGAAAAAAGGGGAAATATAAATATATTGTCTGTTCTAAAAATGAATGAACCAGAACTAAATAATGAGAAAATTATTATTAAAGCTGTTAACCAGATAAACAAAAAAGAGATCGAGAGCATTTCAGATGAAATCTTAAGTTATCTAAAAAAAGAATTAAACAACTACTCTATAACTTTAAGAGTCAAACTAGAAAAATTAAAAAAAGAAAATGAACCAAAATCTTTAAACAATAAAGAAAAACTTAAATCCATGATAGATTCAAATTCAAAATTTAAATCTTTAATTGAAGAATTTGATTTAAAGTTTTAGCTTTTTTCCAGCACTATTAAAATATATTTCTTTTATCATCCCATCAACTAAACCGACTTTTGGGACAAATATTTTGTTAGAATCTGACCATTCCATAGTTTTTAAAAAAATTTTTAGAGCAGGGATTATAACATCTGCTCTATCGGGGTTTAAATCGTATTGTAGTATTCTTTTTTCATAATCTATTTTTGATAGATTATTAAGTAATGTTATCATAGAGAAATATGAAATTGGTTTTCCTGCTTTAGTATTTGTTATACTTTGAATTTTATTAATATTTCCGCCAGTTCCAAATAATCTAAGCTTAAAATCTTTATCCATATTATCTTTTATCCAAACCTTTATCTGATCCCAAACTTTAGTCTTATTTTTTTTATTTAAATCTCTTACTGTACCAATATTAAATGACCTAGATAAAGTCTTTTTGTCATTTTGAACAAAACTTAATTCAGTACTTCCACCACCTACATCAATATATAGATTTTTCCTAAATGGATGATTTGTTTCAATTAGTTTTGCATTAGAAATAATTTTAGCTTCTTTTAAGCCATCAATTATTTCGATTTCAATTGCAGTTTCACTTTTAACTTTAGATATAATAACATCAGAGTTTTCTGCTTCTCTAAGAGCTGATGTAGCATATGCAAGGTAATAGTCAACACCATGGACCTTCATTATATACTTCATTGAATTAATTGCATTAATGAATGTTTCTATTTTGCTTTTTGAAATAGATTGATCTTTAAATGAATCTTCTCCAAGTCTTAATGGAAGTCTTAAATAACTATTTTTTTGAAAATGAAGTTTACCTTCATTATTTTTTATGACATAAGATATTAGCATTCTAACAGCATTTGATCCAATATCTATAGCAGCTATTTTATTTAAATTCAAACCTAAGTGTTAATCTTGTAAAAATAATCATAAGTATCCCATTGAGATCTAATTTTTTTATTTTTGTTTTCAACAAATTCATTCTGTTTATTAAGATTAATTAATCTAGATTTAACATTATCGTTCAAACTTATTTTAATGGTATCTAGAATTTGTTTTTTAAGATTTTTTTGATAAATAGGACAGGCAACTTCTACTCTATTATCAAGATTCCTTGTCATAAGGTCAGCAGAAGAAATATAAACTTTTTTATCACCCCCATTTTCAAATATATAGACTCTAGGATGTTCTAGATATTTGTCTACTACGCTAATAACCTCAATATTTTCACTTAAATTTTTCAGATTAGGAATTAAACAACATATTCCACGAATAATTAATTTAATTTTAACTCCTGAATTACTAGCCTCGTATAATTTATCGACAAATTTATAACTTGTTAAACTATTTAATTTTAAAATTATTACTGATTTTTTCCCTTTTTTTGAATTTTCAATTTCATGGTCAATCATTGAAAAAAGTATAGAAGATGTATAATGGGGTGATACTATTAAATGTTTATATTTCTGAATCTTATAGTTAACTTTTAAAAATTCAAAAACTTTACTAACATCTTTTAGAATACTTTGATTAGCTGTGAATAGTGTGTAATCTGTATAAACTTTTGCAGTAGATTCATTAAAATTTCCTGTACTAATAAATCCATAGAATTTCTTATTATTATTTTCTAGTCTTTCTATTAAACATATTTTTGAATGGACTTTTAAACCTATGACGCCAAAAATTAATTCAACTCCAGCTGCTTTAAGCATCTCAGAAACTCTAATATTGTTTTCTTCGTCAAATCTAGCTTGAAGTTCTATTTGAACTAAAACCTTCTTTCCGTTTTTTGCTGCATTAATTAATGAACTAATAACATTGGAATTTTTAGATAGTCTATATAAGGTTATTTTTATAGATTTAACGTTTGGATCAATTGCAGATTGTCTAAGAAAAGCTACTAAATATGAAAATGAATGATAGGGAGTATACATTAAAAAATCTTTTTTAGAAATTTGTGTTAAAAGATTAGATTCAATATGAAAATTAAGGATATTCAATGGCTTCTCTTTTTTATATATTAAATCTTGTCTAGATAAATCTGGGAAATCCATATAATCTCTTCTTTGGTGATATCTAGCACCTGGAATTAAACTATCATTTGAAGTTACTTTTAGTTTTTTAATAATAAAATCTAGAGTAGCATTAGAAATATCTTTATCATAAACTAATCTAACTGGATTGCTATATTTTCTTTTATTTACATATTCAGAAATTTTCTTTATATAACTTTTAGACAAATCTACATCATCAATATCCATCTCTGCATCTCTTGTTATTTTAACCATATGAGTGTCAATTCTTTCATAATTGTAATTACTAAAAATTATTTTCAAGTGATATCGTATAATATCATCAATTAGCATTATGTATTGTTTATTAGATATTTTAGGAAGAACAACAAACCTACTAATGTTCTTAGGTATTTCAACTATGGCATATATGTTATCCTGGTTATTGAAAATCATATTAGCAATTAGAAATGCTTTATTATCAGTAAAATCATATTTCCTACTTTTAGAGAGGATAATTGTTACAAGTGCAGGACTAATTTTTCTTAAAAAGAAATCTTTTAAAAATTCTTTTTGTGAATCTTTCACTTGATTTTCATTAATAAAATAAATATTTTCTTTTTTTAATGATAACTGTATTGAATCTAGAATTTTAGAGCTCTTATTTTGAAGCTCAATAACTTTATTAGTAATTTGATCTAAAAGATGAATTGCATTTTGGTTTTTATCGTCATTCTTATTAACTCCTGACTCAGCGACCCTTTTAACAGTTGCATATCTTACTTGAAAAAACTCATCAAGATTATTTGAGAAAATTCCAAGGAACCTAAGTCTTTCAATTATTGGAACATTTATATCAGATGCTTCTTGTAGGACTCTAGAATTAAAATCTAGCCAACTAATCTCTCTATTTAAATATTTATTTTTCACTTTTTATATTATTTAAAGAAATTTGGATATCCCTATTATTAATTGTTGACCAATTGTCATTATTAAACATTAATTTAACCCATCTTGAAGTGGGTAAATTTAAAATTTTGTTTTCTGAAAAATAATTAGCAATATCTGTTAAAGCGGGATTATGGCCAACAATTACAACTCTTGACACCTTATCATCAATTGCTAATATAAATTTAAGAATGTCATTAAAACTAAATGTGTAAAGTTTGTTAGAAATAATTAAATTATTAAGACTAAGTTTTAACTTATCAATTAGAATGATTGAAGTATGAAGAGCTCTATTTGCATTACTAGAAAAGATAATCTCTGTGTTTTTAAAAATTGTTTTAGATTCTTCTGCTATCTTTTCAATCTTATGTATACCACTTTCTGATAATGGTCTATTTATATCATCCACATTATAATCCCATGATGATTTTGAATGTCTTAAAATTATTAGTTCTTTCATTTTAAGGAGACAATAATTTTGCTTCCCACTTACTATTTTCATTTATCTTAAAAAGAACTCTATTATGAAGTCTACTTGGTCTTCCTTGCCAAAACTCAATCTCTAATGGTTTAATAATTATTCCCCCCCAATAATTTGGTCGAACAATTTTTTTTCCCTCAAGTTCTTTCTGTTTTTTCTCAAATTTCTGCTCTAAATATTTATTATTTGGTATTTCAGAACTTTGATCAGAAATTATTGCACTAATTTGACTACTTCTTGGTCTAGAATTAAAATACTCATCAGATTTTTCATCTGAAACCTTTTCAGCTATTCCATTAACAATAACCTGTCTTTCAAGGAATTGCCAAAAAAAAGATAATGAAACCATTTTGTTTATTTTAATTGATTTAGCCTTTTTGCTTTGATAATTAGTAAAGAAAATAAATCCTTCATCAGAAAACTCTTTAAGAAGTACAATTCTTGAAGATGGTTTATTTAACTCATTGACAGTAGATATTGTCATAGCGTTAGGCTCTATTATCTTATCACAACTTTCAGCTTCCTTAAACCATTTAGCAAAAAGATCAATTGGGTTATCACCTATTGACTCAATATCTAAATAGTCAAATTTATAAGATCTCCTATGGTTAAATAATTTCATTATTCTAAATTATTGATAATTCATTTTTGATGCTAGTAAATATATTACTGCCATTCTTATAGCAACTCCGTTTTCAACTTGATCTAAAATTATTGAATCTTTAGAATCAGCAAGCTCAGAAGAAATTTCAACTCCTCTGTTTATAGGTCCTGGATGTAAAATTATTATTTCTTTTTGCAATTTATCTATCTTTTTTCTATCAAGTCCAAAAAGCATAGAATATTCTCTATTATTAGGGAAATAAGATTTTTCCATTCTTTCATGTTGAACTCTTAAGACATTGACAGCATCACACCAAGATAAAGCTTTGTCTATTTCAGTCTCTATAGTAACCCCTAGTGATTCTATTTCTCGAGGAAGAAGACTTAAAGGACAACTTATTTTTATTTTAGCATTTAATAATTTTAAAGCATATATGTTCGATAAAGCAACTCTAGAATGCAGTATATCCCCAACAATAAGTATTTTTTTTCCATCAAGATTACCTAATTTCTGTTTTAATGAGTATGTATCAAGTAATGCCTGAGTTGGGTGCTCATTAGTTCCATCTCCAGCATTTATTATACATGAGTTAACATTTTTTGAAAGCAACAAGGCTGAACCTGGATTAGGGTGCCTTAAAACAATCATATTTACCTTCATAGCTAAGATATTATTAACCGTATCTATTAAAGTTTCCCCTTTCTTTATTGAAGATGATGAACTTGAAAAATTGATTACATCTGCACTAAGTCTCTTCTCTGCTAGTTCAAATGATAATTTTGTTCTTGTACTATTTTCAAAAAAAAGGTTTGCAATAGTTATATCTCTTAAACTAGGAACTTTTTTAATTGGCCTATTAATAACTTCTTTGAAATGATCTGCTGTATTAAAAATTAGATCTATGTCTTCTGTTTTTAAATACTTTATTCCTAATAAATTATCAACACTTAATTGTCCCATTATTTATCTTTCAATATATACAACATCATTATCTTTTTCTTTACCCCAAATTACACTAACCTTATCACCTTTAATTGTGTCAATCTTAGCTCCAAAATAATTAGCTTCAATTGGCAATTCCCTTTTAAACCTTCTATCAATCAAAACCATTAATTCAATAGACTTAGGTCTACCATAACTATCAATAGATGACATAGCTGCTCTAATACTCCTTCCAGTAAAAAGAACATCATCAATTAAAACTATTTTCTTATTTTCTATTGATATATCGATATTTGATGATTTAGGTTTTATGGTTTTTTCACCTCTCCTAAAATCATCTCTAAAAAAAGTATAATCTAAATTTCTATGAATAATTTTTTTATTAGTGTGTTTTTTAGAAAAAACATCTAGGATTTTATCTAATAAATAAATCCCTCTTGGTTGAAGTCCAATCAAAACAGTATCATTAAAATCATTATGATTCTCAATTAATTGACATATAAGCCTATTAATAATTATATCAATCTGATTGGAGTTTAAAAAAACTTTTTTCTGCATATTTTCTTATAAGTACAAAAGTATAAATTTTACATTGAGGTAAAAAAAAACCCTTCATAAACTGAAGGGCTGTTTTTTTAATCATCTTTCTTTTTAGATTTTGT
>Ga0114996_10008439_pt1 | contig 11454 bp, 19 predicted proteins | sample ArcticOcean_MG_C_4_FD_87039 | JGI IMG/M metagenome (GOLD analysis project Ga0114996, IMG submission 87039) | Marine microbial communities from western Arctic Ocean - ArcticOcean_MG_CB4_134 | ecosystem: Environmental > Aquatic > Marine > Oceanic | place: Arctic Ocean: Canada Basin | collected... | reverse complement strand
GGGGGGGGATAGTATAAATATATTTTCGGTCTTAATTTAGCCTACATTTAAGGCGGGGATTTACCGGATTTAACCGGCTGAACACCCGAGGAAAAGAGAAAGAAGGGAGGCCCGAATTCATCCCCATTATTTGAGTAATTTCTTGACTGTTTTCATTGATAAAGCATTGACTATTTTTCGGGCCTGTCGCATCGGCATTCCGCCCCTAATTAATCGGGTTATTAGCGTGGCTCCTGATTTCGTTTCTATCCGTTTCCCCATCTAATTCATCCCCATTAATTTATGAATTTAACTCAAATACTCTTCGCCGCTTTACCGAGAATTGCTTTGGGTAATGCCCCGAAATAAACCAATAGAAGCCCTACAATAAGCGCAATAGCCACCCATTTTACGGCTGAAATTCCCTCTTCAACATCGGGAGGGAGCCAACCGTCACCGTCGCCATTTTCTCCTCCATTTCCTCCCCCATTATCGTCGTTATATCGGCCCCAATTCCATATTGAAAGTGGGCTTGTAATGGGGTTAATATAACGCCATTTATTCTCTTCCCATGAGCCGTGAAAAGCCATGTTATTTCACCCACACAAAATACGCAATAATCAAAGCAATTACAATGAAAATTTTTGAACCAAAACCATAGGTTGAACCGTTGTTATTATCCCCGTTTATTTCGGTGGGGCAAGCATCCCAATATGTCCCGGCGGAACCGACTCTTTGTCTATCCCAATCGGGGATTCCATCCCCGTTGCAATCCCAATTATCAACCATTTTATTACCCCAATAATGTTATTCCTAATAGGGCTGCAATTCCTACAAATAATCCGAATAATTTTGTGCTGTCGCCGCCCATTGAATACCCTGATTTAACATAGTTTTTCGCCCATATTAAACCCTCATCCCGAGTCAAACCACCGGCATTTTCCGCATCACTCAAATACCGATTAATTAGGTAGGTTTCCATCCTTCTTATTGCCTCTTTATTAACCGTTGATTGATGTAATGTGACCCCATTATTATACCTAATTAAACCGAAATTCATGACGCCCTGTCGCACTTGAGTATTGCCCGAATTTGAAAGGAATTTTAATGAATAATTATATTCGGTTTCTTCGGTTGATATTGGTTGATAAGTTTCTAATTCAAATTGTTCGGAATCAATACCGAAAGGAGAATACCCTTTACCGCTCCAAACCTTGATTGTTTTCCAAACAACCGTAGGAGTTTCAGGGTAAATTAAACCGGGGGTTGCGACCGGGTCAAGAGGGTTTTCTTCAGCGATATTTATATTGCCTTCATAGGGGATTCCGTCGCCCACTCCGCCGGCTCCCATATAGGGTAATCCGCCGCTCCCCATTACCATAATTTACACCCCAAATCCTGTAATATCAACGCCCAAACTTAACGCTAAAATAGTGAGTAAAACCCGGCTGTATTTGCTGATGGTTGCGATTTCAATTATCGCATTTTCGACCGTTCTAAGTCGTTCATCCAAACTGTCTAATGTAGGCATTATTTCATCACCAAATAAACCCAATATGCACCCGCTAATAAACCGGCTATAATTTCCCAATTTTCCATAATTAACGACCCCGAGTATAGACCCAATAACGCCCCTCAAACTTTAAAATTCTGTGCATTTTTGGGGCATTTTTAACAGCAATTGCTCTCGATTTATGCCCCGATTTTCTCGTGAATCTAAGCCCCGAAATTGTTTTTGTTCTCGGTGCTTTTTTGGAATATGAACCGGGGGGTCGCCCTCTTTTTCCGGGGGTCTTTTTCCGGGGTCGCCCTACGGGTCTTTTCTTAGGTGGCCGACCCCTAATTGCGCCCTTTTTAGCCCTTGAAATTCGCTTAGTTTTTCCGACTCTTTTAACTCCCGATTTCCGGGGTCGCCCAACGGGCTTTTTCTTAGGCGGTCGGCCACGAGTTTTCTTGGTTTTTGGACCGGGCCTTCGCTTGTATTTTCGACCCGTTTTTGTGATATAAACCATTTTATTTTCCTCCTTAAGTTAGTGCGTAATAGATAACTGCGCCGGCTGAATAAATCCAAATTACTTCGGATAAATTGCCCACTAAAATTACTTCGGAAAAAGCCCCGGTTGAATCCGCTATATTTGAAAAAGTAGCCGGGGATGATGCGTCATTAGCCTCTTGAATTTGATTGCTAATGTTGAATAATCCCGCCGATTTCAAAAGTATTCGGGAGAACCCCGTTGTTTGAATTGCGACGGCCGTTCCCGCCGAAGAAACCGACCCGAATTCACCCATATTTAAGCCTCATTTTCAGGCTTGGGAATCCTTCATTGTTGAAGAGGTGACGCTTGAAATGCTTTGAACATTTTGTTTCGCCGGGGCTGTGTCCTTAGCGGATAATGACCTAACATAAACCGGGAAATAATATCGGGTTGTTGCTTCGGAGCCATTTTGAATATCCATTTGAAAATCCGCTCCCGCCGTTAGGCGATAAGCGTTAATCCAAAGGGTTCCCAATTCGGCCGTCACGGTATTATTTGCGGTTGTTTCCCCGGTTGTATTTGTGGCTCTATATCCAAAGGTTGTGTCCCCATTTAAAAACCGCCAATACTGATAAGGAATTTCGGAAAATCCGCCATTTCTCGGTCGTATTCCGTCGGTTCCGAAGCCGTTTTCGATTTGGTCATTTCCGACCATAACCCCCAATAATTGACCCCGGTTTTTATCCCCACTAACTGTGACCATTTGGGTCGCATTTGCGCTATGAATAAACTGTTGGGATGAAGCGTAAGTGACCTGTTCTTTGGCTATTCCGTAGTCGGCAATTAACTGAATTTTTGACGCCGTTAATGCTGCCGAAGCGTGATTAAACCATGAGTCGGCCGCCTTATCAATATCGCCGTAATCAATTGACAAATTAACTCGCAAACTTTGATTTCCGTTGAAGGAAATTCCGAGCGGAATTCTGAAATAAGAATAGACGGTTGCATCATTACCCGATGAGAACGGATAAAGGCTTGAAATTCCTCCGACTTTTTGGAGCATAACTCCCAACGGGTCAATGGCTCCATTGTCGGGGTCAAGGAGTGTTAATGGGGAGGTATAATCAACCAAAACATTTGAACCGATTTGTAATTTAAACTTAGAAATTGCGTTAGTAATTGGGCCAATAGGGGTGATATTAGATGCGGCGTCGCCGGTAATTGTATGGAAAAAAGTTAGGTGAGTGACATGGGGCGCATCCCCGGATGGAGCGGCTAAATCAAAGGATTCCCTAACTGATTGGGTGGATGCGGCAGCCGTAAATGGGGAATCAATTGTTCTGATAATATCCGAATACTGACCCATATTATTCGCCTCCATTTGAGCCCGAAGCCATTCCTTGAACCCATGCGGAAATTCCGAAAGCGGAATCAACAGAAATCCAAACCATAGCCCCTAAAACTACGGCGACTACATATCCCCAACCGGTCGTGTATTTACCCATTTTATTCACCTATTTAGAACCGAATTCATGCGACTTTGTAAAGTCAAATTATCGGAGGAAAATCGGGAAACTAAGCCATTAATCAAAGCCATGAAAATTAGGAGCAATCCGAGCCCCATAAATCCGCCCCAAATCGGGCCAATTATACCGCTTCTATCAGTCATCAATTTATCCATGAATGCCGTCACCTATAAACCCCTGTTAAAATGTAATTAAATTTAGATTAATTTTATTGGGTCGAAAATTTGTTCTATATTATTGACAAAATGAACCAACAAAAAACTATGTTTTTCCTCTTGGATTTTAGGAACCCATTTATCATAATTTAAGCCCCATCTTTTCATTAAATTATCGCTATCAATATCTATCATATCAAAAAGAATTAAGGATTCGACTTGACTGTCTAATTTACGGTTCAAAATGGGTCTTTGATTTAGGAAAACTCCCTTGATTTTTTTGGCCCTGCCTTGAACGGCTAATTTACCTATATTTTTGGGCATCGTTGTATGTGTAATTAATTCCCCGGCTTCATCCAAAATAAATGTTGCAGAAAAGTCGGAAACCGCATCAGCAAATGAGAACAAAATCTCGATAATATATTCGACAATTTCGACTACATTATCATAATCGGGCCAAATTAAAGTCACCCTATTTTCAGAAATTGATTCGGCAATTTCTTTAGGATTTAATCCGTCTAATGGGGTCGAAATTTGGTCGTAATCCCCCGGTTGTGTTTTGGGGTCAATGATGATAAATCTATGATTTTTGGGGAAAGAAATTCGGTCACTAATTGCGGCTTTTAATAGGTGTATATTAAAGTAGGATTTACCCGACCCACTTTTACCAAAAATCAATGTATGAAGGGATTGGTTTGTGGGTTGAAATATAGCCTCAATTAGCCTCATTTTCGTCATTTGGTTTTTCCCTCCTTCTAAAGAATCGGGGTATTATTTTTCTCCCTATTTTCTTTCTCTTTGAAGCCATGCGAAACATCGGATTTCCATAGGCAATTCCGACGGTAATTCCCCAAACCGTAGTGGCCGAATAAGGGATTGAAATTTGTTGCTCCTCCATCATAGCGACGGTCGTTTCTTCTAACAAATCATAGTCTTTTTTATTCCTTAAAATTTCAAAGTCTTTATCGCCCGAATATCCTTTACCAAATAATTCTAAAACTCCATCTAAAAATATGTATAAATGGCGTGCTAATTTACCTTGATATTTAATTTGAGCCTTCGATATTTCACCGTCGTTTTCATCATCTAAAGACTCCCCGATATTCAGTAATTTGACAATAGCCGGTATTGAATCCGGTTGGGGAATATCCGTATCATCAATTGTATATTCATCGGATAAATACGAAGGTTTTTCTCTTTCAATTGGGGCAGTTATTTCCTCTACTTTTTCCAAAATTTTTCTTTCCTTTTTTTCGGGTATTGATTCCCCTGCCGCCGGTCGGCCAAATGACCCGAATTTCCACCCCTTTTCATTGAATTCCTCTTCGGAAATTGTCAATGGAGGGGCGACTTTTATTGAATCATGATGCCTTTTATTATGGTTGTATAATCCTTGATATGTTTTGTAATTTTTACTACAATCATCACATCTGTATAATTTAATTTCAATCATCTATTTCGCCTCCATTGTTCAAATTCTTTTTTCCATTTAATCGGGATTCCGTAAGTGTAAGCCCATGCGTTAAATAGGGGTCTTTTATGCGTAAATAACCACTTGGTTTGGGCCAATGATTTGAACGGCATTTAATCCCCTATTACCTAAAATTAGGAAAAGGAAATTGTTCTAAAACAGACCGCCAAAAGTCGGCCATATCAACGGCTCCCCCTTGAATTAAACCGCCTTCATCCGCTTCATCTAAAGCCAATTCTCCCGCCGTATTCTCTTCTTCTAATTCTCTCCATTCTCCGTAGCCTTCTTGATAATCATTAGGTGATAATTCCCTCATAATTCTTGACGCATCATATTCATTATATCCTATTGTGACGGGGGGGTGAATTTCATCCAAATAAGCGTCATACATTTCAAGACTAAATCCTGATTCTATTTCGTAATCATCCGACTCAATAGCGACTATATCATCGGGGTTAATATCCCGAGTTAATTCGACTCTATCAAGCGTTCCCGATACTCCCTTTTCCTCTCTCATTTGTTTTGTTCTAACCTGTATTTTTACCATTTAATAACCTCCGCATGAAGCGCATTCTTTTTTACCGCAATAAGACCAATTTTCTTTATCGGAATTATCCTCACAATCAAATTTAGGTTTGATTGTCTTTTCAGCATCCCTAATTAAGTCAGAAAAACCTACATTTAAGTCGTCGGTTGATGCGGAATCAATTTCCCAATGCCCCAAATTTTCAAAGGCTTTTATTGCCGCTAATTTATCTTTTTCACTCCAATAAGACACAATTCTTATTTCTGATTGGGCCATTGTATCACCTATAAATCCCCAAATAATTCCGAGGAATTTATGCCCCTCTCCTTTACCGTCAAAGGCGACTATATCCTCGTCAATATCGGGGCCCCAATTCTCATCGCCGGGCTTTTTCTTATGGGCCATTATTCCAACCCCCTTTTCATAATTGAACCGACCACAAAACTTGGCATAATTTGTCTTAAAGAATTCTCAAAATTGGGGTCAGAAATAATCGTTATTTGTGCTGCATCCAATGAAGCCTCAAGGGTATTTCCGCCGGATAACATATAATTCATTTCATGGAAAAAATTACCAATAATTGGAAATAAAATCGTATTAACTTGGAGCGGAATTTCTTCAATATGTTTTGAAATTTCCTCCATCATATCCTCAAAATCATCAATCGAATTTTTGAAAAATTTCTCAACCTTTTCTCGGACAATTTCATCCTCAAATATCAGCAAATTTTCCATAATAATATCCCTCATTAATTGATTGACGCCGCCCTATTTAAACCCCTTTATCGAAAAACCTCTTGGATTTTTTCTCAACATCACGGAATTTTCCCCATACAGAATTCGGGTTATTTATGGCGTGTCTATACTTATTCATCATTGTAGCAATTTGGGCTTTTTCCAAATTTCCATCCGACTTATTCGCGCCCTTATGTTTGACTTTAATTATGTCCATATTTTCATCAAATTTTCGATAAACTTTGGGTTCCCAAAATTGCATAAATGGGGCTAATTCCCCCTCCATTTTCCATTGGGATAATTCACCCCCAACCGATAAAATTTCCTCTATTTCCTCCTTTGATTTCAAGGAAAAAATTGAATCCGTATCGCAATAAATTGCGTCGGTTAATTCGATAGCCTCTTGAAGAAAAACTCGGGCATAAGAAGTCACAAAAGCGGCGATAGGAGTAAAGGTATTTTCACTCATTTTTGTTGGTTCAATTTCCATCAAATAACAACCTTGATATTGGTTCCAATCCTTGATTTCATATTTGTAAAACCATTCTTCATTATTGAGAGTAATTTCGTCTATTAAATCCTTATTTTCTATTCTATTTTGTATATCTTTTTGACCAAATTTCCCGTAAAGAGAGTTCAAAATTAACTTAATTAATGACTGTCTATTGTCAGAATTCTCAATGTATTCTAACCTCAAATTATAGAAGAATTCAACGAATTTTTTAAAGGGTTTTTCATTTCCGTAAGCGACTAAATCATGCACCTTTTCAACAACCCAACCCCTCTCAATTGCTGCCTTAATTTCCGGTTCACAAAGCCAACCGTTGAAGGTTGATTGAGTGTAATCCCGACGCCCCTCATCATTGGTTGAAGGGAGGAATTTAAACGCTGAATTATTACCATTTAACATTAAATTAGCAATAACTAACCGGTCATCCCGTTTAATTAATTGCGATAATTTCCACAAACTTGGGTGTTCAATCCAATGGTCTATCGGTGACGGATAACCATTGTTCAACATCATAGAAGGATAAAGAGAATTTGCATCAAAGCAAACGACCCCTTCATGGATTGATTTTGGTTCACAAATTACTTGGGTTCTCCCCCCAAAATAAGCCTCAATTCCGGCGTCATTAAACTTTCTATCTATGAACATTTTTCCCTTCTGTTTTGACTTCAACATTTCAGTCTTTTTTCCGCATACAGGGCAATTATTTACCGTGTGGATATAGGCTCGACCAACCCTGCATTTATCGGGGCAAACTGTCGCCGGTAATCCTTTCTTAAATCGCTGTTTTATTCCCGACCAATTTTCGGGCCAAAACATTTCAGTAAAAATCATCCATGAAAGTGAGGCAGCCGTCAAAGGTAAATTGGCATTTTCTATATTTGTCCATTCCGAAAATAGGGATTGAATTTGATTTATTCCTTCGGCTAATATATCCAAATCCCGCTCCAAATAAAACAAATCTTTTTCATCTATTTTTGTCGGAATTCCCTTGATGAATTTTTGGGGTGTTTCCCCTTTTTCAAACCCTAAATCCTCCCCCAATTTCTTCAATGGATAAGAGAAAATAGACCACGAATCCCTCAATTGAATTCCGCTATTCCAATCGAAGGTTTTTGTGTCTAAATTGGGGGGAGCCGTTGATGCTAAAATTAGTCTATTTGGGTATATTTTCGGCATTTCCCTAAATTCTTCAATTGTCCATAATCCCGATATATCATATTCGGCATTATGGGCATAAAAAATTGATTTATCCGGGCAATTTAAAATTGCGTTTTTCATTTCCTTTTTATCATAGAAAATTCTCATTGATTTACCGTCAATATAATCCTGTAAAGACTTGAACCCTCCAACGGCGAATTTGGTTGCATCTAATCCCCATGTTTCTATATCAAAAACATAGACATTTTCGGGGTTCCAATCGGCCCTAATTTTTCTCTTTTTTAGAACCCTATTTTCAAAATCCCCTACCTTATCCCGGTATGGATTTTCAATTAAATTTTTAATAAATTCATCCTCTTTTTCCTTATCCATTTTTTCATGCTCCCCATGTATTATCTATTGGAATATTTGTGTATCTTTTTACCCAAAATAATGAATGAATTTCCATGCTAATTAAAATCGGTTTTTCGGAACCCCTGTTTGATATTTGACCGGAATATGTATCGAATTTTCTTTGGATTCTTGATTGCATTTCGGGAACGGCGTCTTGAGGATAACTGAAGCGATTAATTGTCCTAATTGTTTCATTTTCCACAAAGGAAAAAGCCTCAATTTCTTCATCCCATTCTCCTATATCGGGGTTATGAGAAATGTAGTATTTTGTCACTTCTAATTTCAAGTGTCCTCTATCCATGTATATTGCCGGTAAATAATCCGTAAAATCATTCAATTCCCCCATTTCATTTCTTTCGATAAAATCCGTCACATATCGGGATAAATTGATTTCTTCTATATCGGGAATTGGTTCGGGAATTGGTTCGGGTTCGGGGGGTGGAAATGGGTCGGGAAAATACCCCCCTCCGCCACCTATTATTTCCCTTTTCTTTTTGGTTTTTATTCCCAATTTCTTAGTGTATTTTCTCTTGAGTTTTGACTTGGGTTTTCTAACATTTTTTGTGACCGTTTTTAGCCTTTTAATTACCTTAGTTTCGGCTCGGGGAGTCACCCCTTCGGTGGCCCATTTTTTGACCGTTCTTGGGTCATAATTTTTTCCTGTTTGGGGATTGGTTAATGAACGGGAAATTCCCGCCCATGATGCTCCTTTATTTCTTAGGTATTGTATATCTAAAACGACCTGATAATTAACCATGATAAGACCCCTATATTTAGTATAATTAAAGTAGTAATTTTTGTGTTTGTAAATCTTATTTGTCCTTCTAATTCATCCTCTTTTGCTTTGTGAAAAAAGTGAGAAATTGATAACCCAATTATGGGTATTAAATCAGTTTTCTTCATCTATATTCCACAGACTTTTTTTCCTAAAATACTCAGAAATTTCATCCCTTTCATAGAGGGTTATTTGTGAAATTCTTGAATTTGATACGCCGAATTGTGCGGCTATTTTCTTGATTGGTTTTCCCAAATCCCTTTGAATACAAATCTGTTTTTTTTGTTCAAAAGTCAGCATTATATTCCTCCAACCATTTCTTCAAAATCATTCTAATTTCTCCCGAATAATGGAGTAATTTATCCATTTCTTTTTGGCGTGTATCAACGCCGGTTTTTTCGTGGGGAATATCAAAAATTGTTATGTTATGTTCTTCATGAGAAAGGAGAATTAAAGCCAAATTTATTGACTGTAAAGTCATTGAAATTGTGGTCGTTATCCTTCTTGAATTTCTATGTAATACTATCGCTGTTTTTGTTTTCATTTTTTTCACCTATTCTCTTGTTTTTCCTGTAATAATAATTTCCTTTAATTTTTCCCATAATGTGCTTGCTTCGGCCCATGCCGAAAGGGGCAATTTATCCAATTTAGAACTCATTATTTTTTCTAATGATTTAGGTATTTTTTTATCTGTCATTTTTTTCACCTTTTTTTGTTTTTAAATTTGGAAAATGGGGGGGATTTCTCCCCCCCAAATCCCGTTTGCATTTCAGTCGAGAAATCCTACGAAAATTTCTCTCGTTGAACCGTCGTTATTATCCCATTTTTCGTGCATGAAAGTTATGCCTATTTCCCTCTCATTTTCTTCCTTGAATTTTTGGAAATCATCAGCCAATTCTTGAGGTTTTATTGTTGAACCCCTCTCCAAATTTTCATGCCCATTTGCATGAAGAAAAACAGCCAAAGAATTGACAAATTTAATGCCTATTCCGGGGGTAATTTTTCCTTCAAAATCGTTCACACAATTTAGGAGAATTTTCTCCGTAATTGCAGATGATTCAACCCGTCTAATCAAGACTGAAAACGCCTTGATTTGTGACACAAAACCGACCCACAAAATTCTAAAAACTACTTCAGAATTTGGGGGGTTTATTTCCGACAAATTAAGTCGGGGTATTTCTTCACCTTTTCCGTTCAATACTATTTCGTATTCTTCATCCATTTTTATTCCTCATTTTTTATTTTTTTTCCATTTTTTTCTGCGTCTTTATCCTCAAAATCCATTAGGTATTTTTTGCATATATCGGCCCATGCAATTTCGAGAATTTGAACCCTTTTTATGTGGTCTTTTTCTGTTATGTATTTTGTGAAAATTTTGTTGTAGTGGGCGACTATATTCAACATATTATCATTATGAAAAGTAGCCCAATGAAATTCCCTTTCTTCATCCATAAAAACCGACACAAACCACCGAGTTTTTGATGAATGATTTGGGTTTTTAAATAAGTGTGATTGAACCGAAATTGTTGGTAAAAAACTACGGCCCACTATCGGGTATAACTCGGAAATTAGAAGTTTTTCTGACATAATAATCACCCCATTTTTAGCCATTTACTTTGTTTAAATTCTATGCTATATCCAACAAATTTCCACCCCTCGCTTCTTTTGGGGAATCCCCACTTATTCAATTCGCCTTTTGGCACATATTCTAACAATACAATTCCGTTATTTTCATCCATATTTATTCCTCTTTTTTGGGGGGTTTATTTCCGCCCCTCATCCATTTGGCTCATCATCAACCGAGCCTATTAACCTTCGTGTCAATCATTCTCTAATTAATTTCTTTCTAATTGGGGTCAAAATTCATTGAATTCTTTCTCGGAGAATTCTCGGGGGTTCCCGGCGGAGGGATTGCAGTATTATGGCAGCCTATAAAGGTTGGGATTTGGGCCGAAAACACCCCAAAGGAGAATGACAGAAAGGAGCCTTCATATACTATGAGGAATTAGACACAAATAGAAGCGTAAAGAGTGGCTCTAAGGACATGATGACAAACGCTTATCGAAACAAGGAGGAATCGAAAAAATGGCTAAGGAAATAGAAGCAATCTCGGAGGAATCATCCCGCACATTCGGAGTTATGGTTAACTCAACCATCACCGGATTTGTATGCGTCGCTGACCTACGGGCTGTCCTAAAGGGCGTTGAGGCTGCATCCGTTGTTCACTTTGACAACGGCAGCGCAACCCTC
>Ga0114996_10008438_pt1 | contig 11454 bp, 7 predicted proteins | sample ArcticOcean_MG_C_4_FD_87039 | JGI IMG/M metagenome (GOLD analysis project Ga0114996, IMG submission 87039) | Marine microbial communities from western Arctic Ocean - ArcticOcean_MG_CB4_134 | ecosystem: Environmental > Aquatic > Marine > Oceanic | place: Arctic Ocean: Canada Basin | collected... | reverse complement strand
CTCAGATTGCGATTAATCGGCACCGCTTGCGGGCAAATGATGCTTGAGCGGAAGCGCCGGTTACGGATGAAATCCATATATTGTTCCTGGCGCAGGATATCCGTCACCGTTTTCAGCCTTTCGGCGGCGTCTTCAGGCAGATTGTCCACATACATATGTTTGATGTTGCTGTCGCCGACATATCGCAGGCCATGCTCGTCGAGCGCCGTGGCAAACTCGTGGAAATAAAATTGGCTGTTTTCCGCTTCGAGATGATCGTGCGTGATATAGGAAACCGTCTGGTTGCTGAGAATTTCTAATTCACTATCTATGACGGCGCGGTACGCACTGCCTTCCGCATTGTTGTCGCGGATAAAGCGCAGTAATTCGACGGCCTGAGAAGCTTTCTCCACCGGATCATCAAACGATTGGACGTGATACAGCATCATTTCGCGCAGGCTGCGCACCATGTTCCAGCCCGGCAAGGTGTTGTAGCTGATGACCGCGAGGCCGTTTTCAACTAGATTGTCGCGGCAAATATCGAGCAGCTGTTTGCGCTCTTCATCCCCCACCCATGAATAAACGCCATGGCAGATGATGTAGTCGAACTTGTCGAGAGACGGCATGTCCGCGAACGGGCGGGCGATGAAATCGATATTCTTGAGCTCAAGCGCCGCCACCATTTCATTCGCCGCCTCGATCTGACGCTCGGAAAAATCAATGCCGGTGTAGTGGCCGTCCGGATATTGAAAGGCCAGCGGAATCAGGTTGCCGCCACTGGCGCAGCCCAATTCCAGCACACGGGCGGTGCGGAAATCAGGCGCCGAGACGCCGAACAAGCGGCCAACCGTGTAGAGGTTGGCCGGCCGCGTTACCGGAAAGGAGAAACTTTGATAGGGAACGGCATCATAAGGATTCTCGGCAGCTGTGTTCACGGGTCATCACCTTGTTCATAAGCGTTTGTTGCGGGCTGGGTTGTTAGCTAAAAAATAGATATATCCTGACGTAACTCGAAGCGGCAAAGTCGCCAGCTCACTTTGGAGCGTCGCAAGTCCAAAATAAGCGCGCCGTCACACGCCATGATAGTCGCAAAACCAATCGATAAATAGCGGAATGCCTTCGTCGATACTGATTTTCGGCTCGAAGCCAAAATCGTTCTGAATCGCGGTAATATCAGCGTAGGTTTCCTTCACATCACCGGGCTGCATGGGCGCAAATTCCTTTATCGCCGACCGGCCAATAGCTTTCTCCAACACCTCGACATAGCGCAGAAGCGGCTCTGCGTGATTGTTGCCCAGATTATAAACTTTATGCGGCGCCGCTTTATCCGTGCCGACGGGCGGCGAACCGAGCACCGCAACAACGCCGCGCACCAAATCGCCCACATAGGTGAAATCGCGCCGCATATCGCCATTGTTGAATATTTTTATTGGCTGGCCATCAAATATGGCGCGGGCGAAGATATAAGCGGCCATGTCCGGGCGGCCCCACGGGCCGTAAACGGTGAAAAAGCGCAGGCCTGTCATGGGAATGCCATAAAGGTGGGAATAGACATGCCCCATCAGCTCATCCGCCTTCTTGCTCGCGGCATATAAAGAGACCGGGCGATCGACCGGATGCTGCTCGGAAAACGGCACCTCGCTGTTGCCGCCATATACGGAGCTAGAGCTGGCATAAACCAAATGCGCCAAATTCGGCAGATGGCGGCACATCTCAAGTATATTGAGCTGGCCGACGATATTGGTCTCCACATAGGCGGAAGGATTGGTCAGGGAATAACGCACACCGGCCTGGGCCGCCAGATGCAACACCGCGTGTATATCATCCGCCTCTTCGGCAGCCTGTTTCAACGCTTCCTTGTCGCAAATATCGGCGCGGATGAATCTGAAGCCCGCCTGACCCTGCAGCCGCGCGAGTCGCGCCTCTTTCAGCGCCATATCATAATAAGTGTTCATATTATCCAGGCCGATCACGGATTCGCCACGTGCGAGCAAGGCTTCGCACATGTGATAACCTATGAATCCGGCGGCGCCGGTAACAAAAACGCTCATTAATTCTTTGTACTTCTCTTTAAGTTCTCTGTGTTTCTCTGCTGGATATTTCAGCCGACAAACTTGTTCGCACACAGCAATTGGGGTGGCGCGCACCCCGCCCCTGGTATCGCTCCGCAGGCAGGGAGAAAAAAAACATAATTGCCCCGTAAAATCTACCCCAACGCGCAATTTGCGCGGCAATGCGCATTGAGCGGCTGCGTTTGAGAAGCAAATAGCTCGTACACATGGTTTGACAGCGGGTAGAATTCAGGCGAATAGCTGTTTCGCTTAGCGCCCGCGATTTGGAGAAGCAATCTAGTGTCGTCAATCAATAAGATCGCCGTCATCGGCCTCGGTTATGTCGGATTGCCGCTGGCCGTGGCATTGGCCGAGCATCACAATGTTGTCGGATACGACATTTCCGTTGAGCGCATTAATCAGTTGCGCGACGGCTATGACCGCACGGATGAAATCCCTTCCGACCAGCTCGGCGCAGCAAACATCGAATATTGTTCGGAGCCGGGCGCCACCGAGGGCGCCGAATTTTTCATCGTCACCGTGCCAACGCCGGTGGATAAAGAGAACAAGCCCGACCTGACAGCGATATTGGCGGCGTCCCAAACCGTCGGCGGCCAGATCAAACCGGGCGCCATTGTGATTTATGAGAGCACCGTTTGGCCCGGCCTGACGGAGGAAATATGCGCGCCCGCGCTCGAGCGCGCATCAGGCCTCAAACATGGTGAGGGTTTTCACCTCGGCTATTCACCCGAGCGCATCAACCCGGGCGACCACGAGCATACGCTGCGCACGATCATGAAAATCGTCGCCGGCGATGCGCCAGACATTACCGAGCGCATTGCCGCACTTTATGGCTCGATCAATAACGGCAATATTTATGTCGCGCCCGATATCCGCACCGCCGAGGCGGCCAAGGTGATCGAAAATGCCCAGCGCGATATCAATATCGCCTTCGTCAATGAAGTGGCGCAAATTTGCCATAAGCTCGGTATATCAAGTGCCGAGGTGCTGAAAGCCGCCGGCACCAAATGGAATTTTCTCAATTTCACCCCCGGCCTAGTTGGTGGCCACTGCATCGGGGTGGACCCCTATTACCTTGCCCACCGCGCCGAGGAATTAGGCCACCGGCCTGAGGTGATCCTCGCCGGGCGGCAGATCAATGACAGCATGGGCGCCTTTGTCAGCGACCATATTGCCGATCTGCTGGCGCCTGAAAGCGGGCGCATTTTAGTGCTCGGCCTGACCTTCAAGAAAAATGTGCCGGACCTGCGCAATTCCCTGGTCGGCGAAATCGTGCATCGGCTGCAGGCCAAGGGCCACATTGTGGATGTACACGACCCCTTGGCCGATTACGCGGAAGCCAAGGCGATCTACGGTATCGATTTATTGACGGAGATTGATGCCGGACTAGCTTATGATTGTGTTGCAGGGGCCGTCGCGCATGACAGCTATAGTGAAATGACGGCGATCGAAATCGCTGACCTATTGCAGACGAACGGCTTGATGGCGGATATTGCCGGCATGTGGCGTAGCCTGGAACTGCCCAAAGGACTGCGCCGCTGGGAACTTTGAGGGAACTTTGAGGAAACTTTGAGGTAATTTGCATTTAGGCAAATTGTTTTGGGAAAAGCAGCACATGGCCATGAGCGAAACAGACAATACCGCACCTGGATTTGCCAAACATCCCGGCTATCGCCTGGAACTGGTGCCTTCTGAGAAACGGGTGCGGGTGACATTCGGCGGTGAAACGATCATCGACAGCTGCGCAGCCAGGTTGGTGTTGGAAAGCGGCCATGTGCCGGTTTATTACTTTCCGCAATCCGACTTCCGCAGCAATTTAGCCGCAAAAACGAGCCACTCCAGCTATTGCCCGTTCAAGGGCCACGCCTCCTATTGGACATTAAACGCCGGCGGCAAGACGGCAGAGAACGCCGTTTGGAGCTATGAGACGCCGTATGATGAAGCGGCGGCCATGGTCGGGTTGGTGGCGTTCTATTGGCAGCCGATGGATGGCTGGTTTGAAGAAGATGAGGAAATTTTTTGCCACGCCCGCGACCCTCATGTGCGCCTCGATATCGTCGGGAGCACGCGCCCGGTAAGGGTCGAGGTGGGCGGCATCACGCTCGCCGAAAGCAGCCGCGCGCGCTTTCTTTTCGAAACCGGCGTTGTGTCGCGCCATTATGTTCCGCAGGAAGATGTGCGCATGGACCTGCTACAAAAATCGGCCACCCGCAGCCAATGCCCCTATAAGGGCGAAGCGGAATATTATTCGCTCATAGATTCAAATTCGGGCGAAATCGAAAAGGCTGATATCGCCTGGAGCTATCCGTCGCCCCTCCCCGAAGCGATACCGATCGCCAGCCATATCTGTTTTCACAAACGCTATGTCGACGGCATCTATGTCGATGATGTGCGCCAAGAGAAGCCGGCCGCCAGGTAAATTTCAAAGATTCGCCGACACAAAATTGCTCGGCGTAATCCACCAATCGGCCTGCGCTGCACGCAACATCTCCGCGCCGCGTGCCGCCACGCCGTCATTGTCAAAAAGAGCGAAACAAGTGGCGCCACTGCCAGACATTCGCGCCAAGCGGCAACCTGGTAAATTGCTGAGCGCCTGCAACACATCGCCAATCAGCGGCGCCAGAGAGCGCGCCGGCGCTTCCAAATCATTGCCACGCTCGGCCAGAATTTCCGCCAGCTCCTGCGCGTCGCGCGGATTTTGATCAAACCGCGCGGACGGCGAAAAACCACCGGAGCGGGCGCGAAACACATCGGGAGTAGCAAGCGATATTCCGGGATTGACCAGCAGCAAAGCGCAATTCGGCAATGCCGGCGCGGGATCGATGCGCTCCCCAATGCCGCCAACGAAGCAGGTTTTACCATGCAGACACATCGGCACGTCAGCACCGAGGGACAGAGCTAACGCATCCAGCGCTGCCGGCTCCGGCGTTAATTGCCAAAGAGTGATCAGGGCGCGCAGCGCCGCCGCCGCATCGGAAGAGCCGCCGCCAATGCCAGCCGCCACGGGCAGCTGTTTATCGAGCGTCAGGCGCACATCAGGTGCAATACCGGCGAGCTCCGCCAGGCGGCGCGCTGCCGTCTCAACCAAATTTGGCACTGCATTAGGTTCTGCGGAAACATCGCCTGACGATGGGGTTAAAGCCGCCGCAAAGGGGCCATTGATCTCAAGCGAGAGAGCCGGTGCTACCGCCACCGCAACCCGATCAAAGGGCGCGGCAAAAGCGATCAGACTGTCGAGGGTATGAAAGCCATCATCACGCCGTCCGGTAATGTGCAGGTAAAGATTGATCTTGGCCGGCGCATCGATGACGACGGGGGACACATCGCGCGGCCTATCGGCGCTGCTCACTGGGTGTCTTCAGGCTCGTCCGGCAGGCCGTCTTTCAGCTTCTGTCGAATCAGAACAGCCGCTTCATCTTCGGCACCAAGGACCAGAGAGCGCTCCCACTGGAATTTGGCTTCGTTGCGCCGCCCCACCTGCCAATAAATATCGCCCAGATGGTCGGAGATGATGGGATCATCAGCACGTAATTCCACCGCACGTTCGAGATATTTTACCGACTGGCCATAATCGCCAAGACGAAAAAACGCCCATCCCAGACTATCGACGATATAGCCATCGGTCGGGCGCAATGCCACGGCGCGCTCAATCAATTCCATGGCGCGCTCCAGATTGATGCCCTGCTCAACCCAGGAATAGCCGAGATAATTCAGCACATACGGCTGATCGGGCTGCAATTTCAGGGCATAGAGAAAATCTGCCTCGGCGCGCGGCCATTGCTTGGTGCGCTCCAACATGACGCCGCGCGAATAAAACAGTGACCAATGCCGTGCCTCATGCTCGACCGTGCGGTCAATCGCAAGATCGTAATATGTGACCGATTCGCCGTAGCTATCATTGCGCCTCAGCACATCCGCCAAGGCAATGGCCGCGTCTGAGCGCAGCGGCCGCTCAACAACCATTTCCGCCAAAATTTCTACGGCCTCATCGGCACGCTCAATACTTGCCAAATCAGATGCCTCACGCAGCCGGGCAGACCAGGAATAAGGACTTTCCTTGGGGATAGCGCTATAGAAATCAATGGCATCCTCGTACCGTTTGAGAACGTCAAGAACTTCGCCGACCAGGAGCTGGGCGACCGGAAAATTAGGCCGCAAATGAAGCGCCAGATGGGCGTAAATCAAACCGGTATCGCCAGCGCTTTCATTGGGCAGCGCACTCGCCGCGCCAAACAAGGCTTCGGCCATGCCCTCTTGTGCCGTGGTGACAATTTGGCTCGGCTCGTGATCCGAATTGATCACATTGAGAATTGAATCGAGCGACGGCGAATCCGGATTATGTTTGCGGTACGCCTCATAGAGCGCCGCCACTTCTTTATGGCGCTCCTGAACGCGCAAATAGGAACCATAGGCCATCACCACGCGCAGCGTGCCGCCCGGCACCGCCGTTAATGCCGCGGCATAATTTTTATCGGCAATATCACGCTCCGCCGCTACGGTCGCCATCAGCGCACCATGATAGGCGTGATACATCTCAAACGCCTGCTTGGTGGAGAGGGTATCAATTGCCGCCATGGCCGCGTCAAAATTCCCCCGGCCCACTTCCACCCAGCCAACCATGATCGGCGCCATCAATTCGTAGATGCCGTTGCGCTCGATATTGCTCAGCCGTTCAAAGGCCTGTTCCAGGCGCCCTTCGGAGACGGCGTTCACGATCAACACCAGGTGGCCGATCTTGGATTTAGGGTCGAGACCCACCAGCTGATTGGCCAGCGCCACGGCATCGGCAATGTGCCCGCTCTGCACGGTGAGCACCAGTGTGCGCTGCACCAGAGCGCGATTCTCCAGATCCTCAGCCAATACGGCCTGATAATAGGTAGCCGCCGAGACCACATCGCGCTGACGATAGGCAAAGCGCCCGGCGAGATAATTGCCCGGCAACACGCTATAGTCGATAGGCCCCGCATGGGGTTTGGGCGGCGCCGGATCGAGCGGCGCCTCGGCCTCGACTTCGGAATTTGCCGCATTTGCCGAGACGGCATGGCTGGCAAAACCAATCGCGAGCGCGAGCACAAAAGTCAGCGCGCCAGAGCGCGCCAGCAGCGGCCCGAACAAGCGGGCGTAAATCCCGCACTCATATGATTGCGCTATCTTCATAACTGCTGTGTGCCGAGAGATTATTTTACGGATGCGATCACCGCACGCACTCTAAACTATCGCAGGTGCCGCCGCCAACGCCCGAATTCTTCAATTACCGATCAACATATCGCGCGCTTGATCCCGACCCATATGGCCGGTCTCACATATTGGGATAATTCGGCCCACCGCCGCCTTCCGGTACGGTCCAATTGATATTTTGCGTCGGGTCTTTGATATCGCAGGTTTTGCAATGCACACAGTTTTGCGCATTGATCTGCAATCGCGGCGCCCCCGCCTCCTCGACGATCTCATAAACACCGGCCGGGCAATAGCGCTGCTCGGGCGCATCATAAAGCGCCAAATTATGGGTAATAGGCACCGCTTCATCGCGCAATTGCAGATGCACCGGCTGATCTTCTTCATGATTGGTGTTGGAGATAAACACCGATGAAGGCTTATCAAAGCTGAGCTCGCCGTCCGGCTTGGGATAATCGATCTTGCGGCACTTGGCAGCTGGCTTCAGACTTTTATGATCCTCATGGTGGCCCAGCGTCCACGGCAGGATACCGCGGGTCCATAACTCAAAGCCGTTGATCAAAGTGCCGCCAATCAGGCCCCAGCGAAACGCCGGGCGGCAATTGCGCACTTCTCTCAGCTCCTTGAATGTCCAGGAGCGGCGGAAGGCCTTGGTATATTCAACCAATTCCTCTTTACCGTCCGAGCCGCCGCGCAAGCAATCAAAGGCGGCTTCGGCAGCGAGCATGCCGGTCTTCATGGCGTTGTGGCTGCCTTTGATCTTCGGCACATTCACAAAGCCGGCGCTGCAGCCCATCAAGGCGCCGCCCGGGAAAGTCAGCTTGGGAATCGATTGCAGGCCGCCTTCATTGATCGCCCGCGCGCCGTATGAAATACGCTTGCCGCCCTTGAGGTGGGCCGCCAAAGCCGGGTGGGTTTTAACGCGCTGAAATTCATCGAAGGGCGACAAATGCGGATTGCTGTAATCAAGCGCCACCACCATGCCAACCGCGACCAAATCATCTTCCAAATGATAGAGGAAGGTGCCGCCGTAGGTTTTCTTATCAAGCGGCCAGCCAAAACTATGCTGAACCAGCCCGGCCTGATGCTTGGCCGCATCGATTTGCCATAATTCCTTGATGCCGATGCCATAGGTTTGCGGCGCCACGCCATCGCGCAGATTGTATTTCGCCATCACCTGCTGGGCGAGCGAGCCGCGTACGCCCTCGGCAAAGAGGGTGTATTTCGCGTGCAGTTCGATACCAGGCTCAAATGTACCCTTCTCGCTGCCGTCCTTGGCGATGCCCATATCGCCGGTGGCCACGCCCTTGACCCGGCCATCCTCGTGATAAAGCACTTCCTTGGCAGCAAAACCGGGGTAAATCTCAACGCCGAGTGCTTCCGCCTGCTCGGCCAGCCAGCGGCAGAGACTGGCCAGGCTGATAATATAATTGCCGTGATTATGCATCTGCGGCGGCAGCAGAAAATTAGGCATCTTGAAAGCGCCGGCGCGAGTGAGAAAGAGGAATTTATCCTGTTTCACCGGCGTCTTCAGCGGCGCGCCTTTTTCCTGCCAATCGGGAAATAATTCTTCCAGCGCCTGGGTCTCGAAAACGGCGCCGGATAGGATATGCGCGCCGACCTCGGAGCCCTTCTCCAGCACGGTAACGCTAATTTCGTGATCATTTTTCGCCGCAAGCTGCTTGAGCTTTATTGCCGCCGACAGGCCAGCCGGCCCGGCGCCAACGATAACGACGTCATATTCCATGGATTCTCGGGTCATGATGCTTTCTCGCGGCTATCCAAGACCATAAGTTATGCTGTGATCTGACTGTCCGGTCAATTGCCGCCCGCAGAGCCAATTGATCTGCTAGGCTATCCGGCGTGAATCAGACAGAAAACATGCACGCCCTCTTGCAATGGTATATCGCCGCCGGCGTCGATGAAGTGATCGAGCTGGAGCCGCAAAACCGCTTTGAGCGCCCCGCAACAAACCCACCGACGGCAAGCCTGCCGGCGACAAGCCCCCAGATGGCAAACCAATCGGCGGCGGACGCCGGCGCACAAACTCAGCGCCAGCCCACCGAGCGCCAACCCGAAACAGCGCCACAACCCGCAGTACGCAAAGTTACGCCACCAAATCTAAGTGCCACGCGCAACACGGCGGCGCCGGCTGGCTTACCCGCGCCGGATACCAGAGAACTTGCTGCCGCCTGTGCAAATATGGCCGAGCTGCGCGATGCGATCAGCACCTTTGACGGCTGCGCCCTGAAACGCACGGCGACCAATACCGTGGTCGGCAGCGGCGATGAGGCGGCGGCATTGATGGTGGTCGGCGAGGCGCCGGGCGCCGAGGAGGATCGTCAAGGCACGCCCTTTATCGGCCCCGCCGGACAATTGCTTGAGCGCATGCTGGCGGCCATCGGCCTTAAGCGCAGTGAAGTCTATATCACCAACATCCTGCCGTGGCGCCCGCCCGGCAACCGCTCTCCGACGGTCGAGGAAATCGCCCTGTGCCAACCCTTTGTCGAACGCCAGATCGCCTTGGTGCAGCCCAAAATTCTTGTATTGGTCGGCGGCATATCGGCCAAGGCGCTCCTCGACAAGCGCGAAGGCATCACCCGCCTGCGCGGCACCTGGCGCGATATCACAATATCCGGCCTGGCTGAGCCAGTACCGACAATGGCGACCTTCCACCCGGCCTATCTGCTGCGCCAGCCCACTGCCAAGCGCGAGGTGTGGCGCGATTTGCTGGCGATTCAGAAAAAATTGACTGAGAGTCCCGAATAGTTCCCTCTGTTGCTGGCATTTGCCATTTGATCTATAAAACCGGTCGCTGGCTTAAGAAAATTAACCAACCACAAGCCACGGCAAGCCGCAGCGAGCAATTGAGGGGAACGTAAGAAGTGCCGGAGAAAACCGGCGCGGGGGATATGCTGAGAGAGGTGCTTCGCACCGTGCTCGCAATCTGTTTCGCCGTTGTGTTGCTGTTCGCATCGCCGGCTCTCGCGCAAAGTTTAAACGACGCACCGGACTCCACGCAGGAGTTCCGTGTCGCAGCATTGGCGTCAGACGCGGCGGCTGAGGGTGCGCCATTGGCAAAGCGCGCCGTTATTCTATCGCCGGTACTCTCTGCCCGTGATGCCGAGCGCTACCAGAAAATTTTTGCCCTGCAGGAAAAGGGTAAATTGTCGGCGGCGGCAAAAATCATCGCCAAGCTTGATGACGATATTCTGCTCGGCCATGTGCTGGCACAAAAATACCTCCACCCGACGGCGCATCGCTCCAAATATACCGAGCTCAAGCCCTGGCTCGATAAATATGCCAACCATCCCGATGCCGTACGCCTGTACCGCTTGGCGCTGCATCGCCGACCGGCGAATTATAAGGCGCCCAAACACCCGACCACGACCACCGGCATCGGCCTCTCGACCGGCGAGAAAAGCTATGTGGCGCCGCGCATTCCAGGCCGCGGCATCACCCGCGATCAACGCAAGCGCCTATCCGGCCTGCAACTCGACATGCGCCAGCGCATGCGCCGCGGCTGGCCTACCGGCGCGCGCGAAACCCTCGATTCCGAAGCCCATCGCGGCTTGGCTAGCAATGCGCAATTCGATTCCTATCAGGCGCGCATTGCCTGGAGCTATTACCTCTACAATAAAGACGGGCTGGCCTATGAATTAGCCGCCGCTAGCGCCGAGCGCTCACGCAAATATGTACCGGATGCGGATTGGACCGCTGGCCTCGCCGCCTGGCGGTTGGGCCGCCTGGAGCAAGCGGCGCGTCATTTTGCCATCCTCGCGGTTTCGACCAAAGCCTCGCCCTGGCTGGTTTCCGCCGGTGCCTATTGGGCGGCGCGCAGTGAACTAAAATTACGCCGACCGGAGCATGTCTCCCATTGGCTGACCCTGGCTGCCAGCGATCCGCGCACCTTTTACGGCCTGTTGGCCACCCGCGCGCTCGGCACGAATCCAGCCCTTAATTGGCGCGCCTCCACGCTCACACGCGCCCATCTCACGGCGCTGCAATCAAGCCCGGCAGCACGCCGAGCGCAGGCTTTGGCGGAGGCAGGCCAGAGCACCCGGGCAGGGCGGGAAATCCGCGCCTTGTGGCCGCGCGCCACACCGGAAGTGGCCGCTGCGCTGCTGCCCCTGGCCGAGCGGCTTGGTCTCGCATCGGTGCAAATGGCACTCGGCGGCCAATTGAGCAAGATCGACGGCGAGCGCCATGACGGCGCTGCTTTTCCGGT
>Ga0114996_10008433_pt1 | contig 11460 bp, 10 predicted proteins | sample ArcticOcean_MG_C_4_FD_87039 | JGI IMG/M metagenome (GOLD analysis project Ga0114996, IMG submission 87039) | Marine microbial communities from western Arctic Ocean - ArcticOcean_MG_CB4_134 | ecosystem: Environmental > Aquatic > Marine > Oceanic | place: Arctic Ocean: Canada Basin | collected... | reverse complement strand
GGCAGATTCCTACGTGTTACTCACCCGTCCGCCACTCGTCGGCACCAAGGTCATCCCGAAGGAATCCCAGCGGTCCGTTACCGTTCGACTTGCATGTGTTAGGCCTACCGCCAGCGTTCAATCTGAGCCAGGATCAAACTCTCCAGTTCAAAGATTGAGTCCGACATGAACCATAAAGGCCTCACATCGTCACCCTGTCTGTGCAAGCACTGACAGAGCGTTTACTACTGGTAATTGGAATCGGTCGCTAAAAGCGCCCACACAATCTACCTAATCAAATTGTTAAAGAGCGTGGCAACTGTAAACATCACAGTCACCTGAGGCGCCGAATTATACCTTTGAATTCCACGTAGTCAATGAATTTGCGCGATAAATTGTAAATAACGGGTGAGTTTAAGCAAATTAAAGGCCCCTCTGGTCAGTACCGGCAGGAACCCCATTGGAATCCCGCGAACCCTCAGGTTACGCGGATTCGGGCAAATCTACGCTTGCCGACCTGAAACAGCACACTCACCCCGGTTTTGATCGTCAGCTTTCGGTCGTTGACTCGTTCGCCGTCAATGCGAACAGCACCTTGAGCCATCAGACGGTAGACCTCCGAAGTGCTCCCAGCAAGACCCGCAGACTTGATAACATTAGCTACCGGCATGTCTTTACCCTGGTTATCGACATCAACTTCAGCGATGTCATCAGGAATCTCACCTCGCTGAAACTGACTAACAAACGACTGATGCGCTTTTACAGCGTCGCTCGGCGAATGAAACCGCTCAACAATCTCATGCGCCAATTGATACTTGATGTCTCGGGGGTTGGCACCAGTCGCAACCTCTTTCTGAAACCTTCGGATATCTGTCAGTGGCCGAAAACTTAATAATTCAAAATATCTCCACATCAACTCATCGGAAATCGACATCAGCTTCCCGTACATCTCAACCGGCGACTCGGTGATCCCCACGGAATTTCCCAGCGACTTGGACATCTTCTGAATACCATCGAGACCTTCAAGCAGCGGAACAGTCAGCACGATTTGAGGCTCAAGACCATATTGTTTCTGAAGTTCACGCCCAACCAGCAAATTGAATTTCTGATCCGTACCGCCCAGCTCAACATCCGCTTTGAGCGCAACAGAATCGTAACCCTGCATCAGGGGATAAAGAAATTCGTGCACCGCAATAGGCTGGCTATCCCGGTAACGTGTGGAAAAATCATCTCTTTCTAACATTCGGGCGACGGTATAACGCGATGCGAGCCGAATCAAACCTTCTGCACCTAATTCATTGCCCCACCTGGAGTTGAAGTCGACGATGGTTTTATCTGGATCCAGGATCTTGAATACCTGTTCTTTATAGGTCAGGGCGTTCTGGGCGATTTCTTCAGGACTTAGGGCTGGGCGTGTCGCGTTTTTACCGCTTGGATCTCCGATCATCCCGGTAAAGTCACCAATCAAAAAAATGATTTCGTGGCCCAGGTCCTGAAACTGGCGCATTTTGTTGATCAATACCGTATGACCCAGGTGTAGATCAGGTGCTGTTGGATCAAAGCCGACTTTTACGCGTAGTGGTTTACCCGTCTCGAGTCGTTCTATCAACTCGGCTTCAACGAGAATTTCCTCTGCACCTCGTCGAATTTCTAAAAGCGTTTCAGTAACGGATTTACTCGACATGACATCAAACTGTGGATAAGCAGAAACGCAAATTTTACTCGAAGCAACAAACGCATGGGCGTATCACTGCGATAACGGACTCTACGTGCTGTGCGGAGTAAAAGCTTACCGACTCAGGACTTATTCTATGGCCGTCGAATCGCAGTCCTGACTACCCTGCCACCGAGTAGCCGTTTGAAGCAAAACCACGATTGGATTCCATCATCGCCGGCGAACTGATTAAAACAGCTGGCTTTAGGTTGAATATTCGCCAATCACTTTAACAAGCCATCGGAAATGACTTTGACGCAACAATTAATCAAAGGTAAATTACGGACTTCCCGTACGCCCCGACGGGGCTCGGTAAACCTATCGCCATGCCGAAACAGCGTTCCCTTTTCGATTCTGATCTTCGTTATATGCTCACGAGCGGGCCGCCTGCCCGATCCATGAGCCGCCGTTATACCTTGTTCGGGGCAACAGTACTCGCCATGATTATGGTGGTCGCGACCTGGCTTGCCAATCGACCAGACGCGTCCATTAACCAGACTGATACCTCCCACGTGAAGCACGACCCCCTGCGATCCCAAATAGCGCAGGTCCTTGATACCCGCAAAAAAACTGCAGCAGCGAGTTCTGCAACGCCACTACTAACCAATTCAGTCGGCCCATTGAGTTCGTCCAGTGAGTCATCTGCGTATCGCGAGCCAGGCTCCGACGTTGGCCTGTGGCCATCCATAAAGGAATTTCCGAAAATCACAATCTCCGTGTCGCTTGACGCGAAAGCTATCCGGGCGGCTCAACTACCATCAATCGCAAAAATTGCTGAGGACATTCCAACACGGTCCGTAACCAGTTCGACGGAAACCAATTGGGTTGATATCGATATACGCCCCGGTGATTCCCTGACACGGATATTCAGCCGCCTGAAACTTGATCCTGCCGTCGCGATTACGATTGCCGCGCATCGTAAAGGTCAAGTCCTTGCCAGCCTTAAAACTGGCCCTCGTCTAAAGATTCTACTCACTGACAGACAATTCGTTGGCTTGAAATATGAGACGAGTCTTAATTCGCTGTTACACGTTAAAACTACCGATAACGGCTGGCAATTCAACACGGTTACCCGCTCGTTTGAGGTGATTGAACAGAAGGTCACCGGTGTGATCGCATCGTCACTTTTTGAAAGCGGACTAAAAGCAGGCCTCAGCGAGTCATTGCTCCACAAGCTTCTATCCATTTTTCAGTGGCAGATTGACTTCAACACCGATATTCGGTCAGGCGATCGATTTGCGGTTATCTATGAAGAGAAGTTTCTTGAAGGGAAAAAGATCGGTACTGGCCCTGTTCTAGCAGCAACCTTTATTCTGTCCGGAAATCCTCACCACGCCATCCGACACACTGATTCAGCCGGTATTGTGCGTTACTTTTCTCCAGACGGGATCAGCATAGAGGGCAAGTTCTTGCGCTCACCTGTACGCAACAGCCGAATCACCTCAAGCTACTCTTTACGGCGATACCATCCCATACTCAAAACTTGGCGCCCACATCGCGGACTAGATTTTCTGAGTCGCAAAGGGGATTCGGTGCTGTCCACCGCCGATGGCAAGGTGGTTTTTGTAGGTCGCAAAGGTGACTATGGCAAAACCGTCATCCTCAAACACGGTGGCAAATATCAAACTCTCTACGCACATCTTTCAAAATATGGGAAGGCGGTTCGAAAAGGTCGCTGGGTCCAACAGGGGCAGATCATCGGCTATGTCGGTAGCACCGGACTGTCAACCAGCCCCCACCTGCACTACGAACTGTGGCGGAATGGCAAACGCACAAATCCTCTGAAACTAAAGCTGCCCCGCGCTGCCTCGGTTCACCAGAATGAGAAAACTGAGTTTCTCCGCAAGGCCTCGGTTTTTTCAGCAGAATTAAAGCGACTTGTCGGCGCCTGACATCGCCTAAAGTTTCTGGCATAACCGGTTCACACTTACTACCCGAATGAACAGCGGCCAAGACCTCTATATTGGCCTCATGAGTGGTACCAGTTCCGATGCCATCGACGCAGCACTGGTTCAATTCTCAGATTCGGGATGCGAACTACTCTCTACCCTGGCTGCAACGTTAGATGCCCCTATAGTAGACCGCATACAACGCGCAGTTGATGGTACAGCCGATCGCATAAACGACATTTCAGAGCTCGACGCACTTCTGGCTCAGGCCTTTGCCGATACCGCTCTGCGTCTTAAAGCACAGGCAAGGGTTGATCAGATAACTGCGATCGGTTCACACGGTCAGACCGTAAGACATCGACCGGGCGGTTGTTTGCCCTATACCGTACAGCTTGGCAGTGGTTCACGTATAGCAGCCTTAACCGGCATCACTACAGTATCCGATTTCAGAACAGCTGACCTGGCTCTTGGTGGTCAGGGTGCACCTCTGGTACCCGCCTTCCATCGAGCCATTTTTTCAAATCCCGATGAGAACCGGGTGATCGTTAATATCGGCGGCATCGCGAATGCAACAGTCCTCCATCGAAAAGATCGACGATCTGGATTCGACACCGGCCCCGGGAACACATTGATGGACCATTGGTTCCGGCAGCATCAACCGGGCGCCTATGATAAAAACGGGACCTGGGCACGGTCCGGGAAATATCTACCAAAGCTTTTAAGCGCTCTTCTTGAGCACGATTACTTCTCCAGGCCTCTGCCAAAATCAACTGGACTGGAAGAATTTAACCTAGACTGGCTGAGTACCTGCCTTATCGGGAACGAGCGTCCGGAGGACGTTCAGGCGACACTGGTTGAACTGACCGTTGAATCGATTTCCCAATCGATCAAAACTAACGTACCGGCTACTGACGCAGTCTACCTGTGCGGTGGTGGTGCGAACAACGAGTACTTGATAAACCAGCTCGACAATCGACTCACACCTTTGCCACTCTATGCCAGCGATCGTCTTGGCTTGCCGGTAGACTGGGTCGAGGCGGTCGCTTTTGCGTGGCTTGCAAAAGAACGTCTCAAGAATCGAGCCACAAATTGTCCTGAAGTCACAGGCTCTTCTCGAGAACTGGCACTGGGCGCCGTCTACCTGGGGTAAGTCAGCGCCTTAAGACAATTAGATGCTAGATACCAAACGATGAACCACAACCGCAGGTTGTTGCCGCGTTTGGATTGTTGACCACGAAGCGACTCCCCTGAAGATCATCGATGAAGTCGACTTCGGCACCACCCAGATACTGAAGACTCATTGGGTCGACAACGACTCGAACACCGCTGTGATCAAACTCAAGGTCATCCCCAGCTGCTTCTTCTTCAAATTGAAATCCGTATTGAAAGCCCGAACAACCCCCGCCCTGGATATAAACCCGAAACAGCAAATTTGGGTTATCCTTGGACGCGATCAAATTCGCGAGTTGGTTTACGGCACTATCGGATATTTGAATATTTGTCGTCACAGTATTTTAGTGGGCTATGATCAAGGTGACTGGCTATTTTACAACCGATTACACCCTATATTCAGACTTTTTATCAATCGCCCACATCTAGCCGCTGACTGTGTTCGGTATTGGCGTCAAAAGCAACACTCAGTGTTCGTTCGTACTTTTTTAACAGAATTCCTTCATCACCGCAGCAATCCTCGCTACATTTGTTAACAGCATGAAGTTGTTGCCAGCCGGGCAAAATCTGTTCGACTGGCGCATTCTCAGTCGCACAGTCACAGCCCTTATCACCGTAGGTATAAACGCTCGTCAGTCCGGCCATCAGCGCCTGCTGCCGGGCCTCATTAAGTGTCTTTAGGGGTGTTGGCTCTATATGACTTAACTGGTAGGCCGGGTAGAAACGGGTGATATGCCAAGGACTATCCGACCCTAGATGGTCCCTGATCCAGTGCGCAATCCGAAGCAGATTGGCAGCATCATCATTCAATCCTGGTATGACATTGGTTCGTGTTTCTACATGAATACCTAATTTCTGAGCCAGTTCGATCCCGTGAAGAACAGATTGGACATCTGCTTTCCCGCAAATGTTTCGGTAAAACTGATCTTCCATGCTCTTAATATCGGAACACAGGACATCTATCCGGCCGGCCAACTCTCCCAAGGCTTCATCAGTCACAAAGCTATTACTGACGTAAACCGTATAAAGTCCTTTGGTTCTTGCTAAATTACAGACATCAATCACGTATTCCAGCCACACCGCCGGTTCGGAATACGTAAATGCGATACCCTGAACACCCGCCTCAATCGCAGCACTCACCAATTCCTCGGGAGTCACAAACGCTGCTTTAGATTCTCCTCGAGCTAATTCGTCAAGTGCGTCGACACCCCAAGATATCTCAAGGTTATGGCAACCGGTACAGCGAAAATTACACCCATAGCTACCGACAGAAAGCACCTTGGTACCCGGTCGAAAGTGACGTACTGGCTTGTCTTCTATCGGGCCAACATCTGCCGAAGAGACAATACCGTAAGAAAGGTTATACAACGTCCCGTTTCGATTCACATGTGCCTGACAAAAGCCGCGTTGGCCGTGTCGCAACCGACAGCGCCACAGGCACAGATTGCACACAGTACGGCCATCATCGGACTTTTCCTGTAAACGGGTTTCGACTAGCTGGTAATTATTCTGCACGATGAGTATTTGCCGGTAGCTGTGTCCTAACTTAAGATAACTATCAGGATCGATCGTAGTGTATTGTGACAGAAATCAAAATTTGTTACTCAAGTCAAATTAATTGAAACCGGCAGAGAACAAAACTGCGCGCCGCGTTCAGACACTGTTGGGCTCTGAATACCAAGTCGTGGAGTTCGAGCACTCTACGCGAAGGGCTGCTGAGGCCGCTAAAGCGATAGGTTGTGAGGTCCGTCAAATCGCAAAATCACTTGTATTTCGACAAGCAAATGAGCGCCCTGTCCTAATCATAGCCTGTGGTGACAATCGCGTGGATGAACAAAAAGCAGCTGCAGTAATTGGAAACGAGCTCTATCGCGCCGATGCCGACTTCGTCAAGTTGAACTCAGGATTTTCGATTGGTGGTGTTGCTCCTGTTGGACATCGCGTGCCCCCTATCGTCATTCTTGATCATCACTTGAGGAATTTGGACACAATCTGGGCCGCTGCGGGGACACCCAATTCGGTTTTCTGCTTAACTCCAGAACAACTGGTGGACCTAACCGGTGGTTCTTTTGAAGAAATCTCGGAATAATTTAGGTGACGAAACATACTGCTGTCACCGACGGATTCTGTTGGAGCCCTTAATGAAATATGATCATAGTGCCGGGCGCCAATTAATTACCTACTGTAGTATTTTCGATACACGCGAAACATCCCCGCCAACAAGGACCTTTATAATAGTTAATCACTGAATGACTACAACTAGAAAATCCAGCCACGAAAGGATGAATGGTTAAAATGGATTCGCAGACCACTGATGAACCAAACAACAAGAGCCAGTCTGATAAGCTTTGGAATTGGCATCCTGATTTACCGATCTCCATTTCATCAATTTTTATTTTTCCACCAAATCTCTATTCAATTGCAAAATCACTAGCCTCCACTTGGCTTGTATTAAGCGGACGTGTCGTTATTCTCATAGCCTCGATAGTTTCCTGGCTCTTTTTTCACCCCACTCTAGAGCAATGCGTTGACTTTAAATCAGGATGGATATTTGAGATATATGCCCGGAACTTGATTATTATCACGTTATTCGCAGGTGGACTGCACTTGTACTTCTACACATTCAAGATGCAGGGGAATATCCTACGATTTGACTCAAAAGATCAGGTTCGTGCCAATTCTGTCTTTACATTTCAAAACCAAGTGCGTGACAATATTTTCTGGTCTCTTGCCAGCGGCCTAACAATATGGACCGTTTATGAAGTACTGTTTATGTGGGCATTTGCGAATAACCTAATCCCAACTTTGAACTGGGATAGCAATCAGGTGTGGTACGTTGCATTGTTTGTGCTTATTCCTATTTGGTATTCGCTCCATTTCTACGTCACTCATCGCGCGGAGCATTGGAAACCCATTTATAAGTTGATTCATGCTCTTCATCATAGAAACATAAACATTGGCCCGTGGTCCGGCAGTTCAATGCATCCAATAGAACATATTTTCTACATTGCGTCACCAGCTATTCACTTGATAGTGCCCTCTAGCCCGCTACATGTGATCTACCATTTTCAGTTTACGATTCTTGCGGGAATTATTAGCCACACAGGATACGAAGCACTCCTTATCAAAGGGAAGCGTGTGATAGAACTTGGTTATTTCTTCCATCAGCTACATCACCGGTTTTTTGACTGTAATTATGGTACTGGTGACATGCCATGGGACAAGTGGTTCTCTACATTTCACAACGGAACCACTGAGGCGACTCAAGCGCTAAGAAAAAAACAAGCAGCGCAGCGACTAAGAAAGAAAAAATACCTGGCCGCAGACTAACAACCACACTACATACACATTTTCTAGCGTGAGCATTCAATCAGTCCCAAGAAGATAAAGACCACAAGCATCTCTATCTGAACTCGAAGATGCTCTGCCAAAACATCTTTATCCCATTCATGTCCAGAACTTGATAAATCAAAACGATTTTCCGCTCCTGGAACAGCGGATCTAGCAACTAAATCTGCTTAATACGAGCTGCAGCATGAACAGTAAATGCAGCTGTGGCTGCCTCCCTGAGGTGTGTCCTTTCTGCCAACAGACACCGTGCAACAGACCACTGTCGGTCACGTATGGCAACTTCTAGAACGATTTGCTGAATCAAATCACGTTGTGCATGACTGCCACCAATTCTATTGGCCTTATAAAGAACGGGCAGTAGAGACTGAAGCGAATCGGCATTGTGTCCCTTACAGAATGCGTCAACACCAATAAGCACTGACCGGCCGGTCATCATCATCGGTATTCCCCTGTCGTATTGGCCCTCAACAGCATTCATTAACACTGTAGCGGACTGCTGCCGACCTGCGTAATGAAAACACAACAGAGCATGTAAATCATTAAATGGGTAGCGAGCATCCTCCGTCATAGCCTCCCATAAAGGAACAATTGTAGACCATCGCTCATCGACATCGATACCGAGCAATGACAAACGAGCAAGGGCTGATACACGGTCGATTAATGATTCAACATCATTACGTTCCGGGTCGACAAGATGATCATCGTAGACTTGCATCGCCTTATCGAAATCACCCAGGTCAATCAGAAAAAGAAACTGATGCCACCAGTTATGAATTTTGATATTACTGCTTCCCCAGCCGGGGTGGGTAGCTTTGAGCCAGTCAACGCCCTCTTCCAAACGACCTTCCATTTCCATCACATGAGCGACGGCATGCACACCCCACGCGTCACCAGAATTCAGTTCGACAGCCTGACGACCATACGACTCAGCCTGACGATACTGGCCCATCTCCTCGAGTCCGAATGCATACATGCCGAGTAGCCAGTGATAGCCCGGAACAGATTCGTCCCAAGTACCCAACGCACGAGCTATCCGCCCCCGCAAACTCTGTGCATCACCACAATAGAAATCTAGCCAGTGGCCTGCAAACACAGCCATCAGATCATATGGATAATCAAATGAAATTCTCTGATACAGATTGGACGCACGATCAAGCTTAAAATCAAACCAAGCCTCAACCGCAACCACGTGCAGCAGTTCACGTTCGGTTAGCACATCGATGGACTGCCTAGCCTCATCAAGACTAAGCTTGGCCTCATCTAGGCGGGAAGACGCATTGCCAATTATGTTCATCATTGCACTGAGGCAGTGGGCGAGAACAAACTGATGATCAATTTCAAGTACGCGGCTCAGGGTTACAACCGGATCTCCCTGAAATCCCACAACCTCTTCGACAGCTCGGTCGAATATTTCAACGGCACGCGAGTCCGCAACTGTCAGTAATAGACCTCTTCGGTCGGCAAATACCATAGCTTGTGTATACTGTTTTAGGAGTAATTGCTCGACCTATACCAAGCATTATTTTGGCTGGGGGACAAGGATTCGAACCTTGGTTGGCGGAGTCAGAGTCCGCAGTCCTACCGCTAGACGATCCCCCAGTAAGCTGTAGCGGCAACATCAATCATTAAAAGTTATGCCGAACAGCGTTGATATTGTACCGCAGCGCTGAATTCGATTGTTTGGCCGCACATCATTTAAACCTCTAAACGTGAACTCGTTACATCATACTAAGCGAAGGAAACACGCGCCGGCACTGGCAATTGAAACAGAAGAAATAAATCGCAAAACTCGGGTAATTGTCAAAAATAACTCGTCTGAAGCAAGGTAGGTGGCCAAAGGGCAAGCGTAGGAAAAAGTAACACGATAAGGAGTACCACCGTATCCGAGCAGCAAAATGGAAAAGACCCTCGTATCACCTGAGTAACCGGCAGTCCCGTAACCCCACTGACTGCAAAAAGGTTAAGACCTACCGGCGGAATGACACTGCCGATTTCTATCGCAAGCGCCGTGAGAATACCCAGATGAATGGGATCAATGCCCAGTGATAAAGCCACTGGAAAGAATATCGATACAGTCAACACCAATATTGCTACACCGGTTAGGAACATCGACAACACCAGTAAGGTGCCCATCAACACAAAAAGAAAACCGGTTGGAGATAGACCGAGCGAATTGACCCAGTCTGCGATGTCCTGCGGCCATCCCATATTGGCGAGAAACAACTGAAACACACCGACACATCCCAACAGAAAAAATACGATCGCGGTGAGGTCCATCGTTCGTATCGTGGTTGGGATCAACTCCAATAGAAATGCTTTACCCTTGGCTATGAGCCCATAAACGAGTGCGTAGCCGGCCGCAGCAGCACCCACTTCAGCCGGAGTAAACACCCCCCATACAACCCCCCTAGAACAACCACTGGCGTCAACAGAGCAGGCCAGGCTTCCAAAAACGTACGTCCTACTGCTCTGACTTCGAACTTTCTCCGTGGAAGTTTTATCAGCAGTGAAACGCCGACGATAATGAACGCATCACTTAAAGCCAGCATAATCCCCGGGATTACGCCTGCAAAAACAAAGAAACGATGGACCCCTCCGTAATTAGACCAAACAGAATCAGTGTAATACTTGGCGGAATCAGCAGTGCGATACCCCCAGCAGATGCAATCACACCAGCTGCCATCCACTTCGGGTAGCCCCGCTTTATTAATTCTGGATAAGCAATAACGCTCATTGCAGCAGCCATCGCCGTAGATGAACCCGATATAGCACCAAAAAGAACGGCTGCAATTAACGTAGCGGTCAATGTCTGATGAACGTTTGTGCGAAATTACTCGCCCCGGCTGGGGTCACATAAGTTCCAAAGTACAGGCGCTGAAGGGCGAAGGGCAAAAGGCTTGAACTGTCCTTCGGCAACTTCGCTAATTATGAACCGTAAACCAGATAAGGTAGCCTGAGTGAAAGTTCAGGAACGTGGGTGACACCCGGGCCAGACCGCGCGCGATCAAAAGTACGAGGTGATCAACTTGCCGGGCAGCCATAGCGCCAGCATCGGGAACAGCAGCACGATGATCAGCACCACGGTGTCAGATAAGCAAAACGGGAAGGAACCCTTTATAACCTGGGTTACGGGCAGTCCCGTCACACCGCTGACCGCAAACAGGTTGAGGCCGACGGGCGGGATGACGCTACCGATTTCGATGCAAAGCGCCGTCAAAATGCCCAGATGTACCGGATCGATGCCCAGCGACAGCGCGATCGGGAAGTAAATCGGAACAGTGAGCACCAGAATGGCAACGCCGGTTAGCCACATGGAAAGCGCTAGCAAGGTGGCAATGAGGGCGAAAAGAAAAGCGT
>Ga0114996_10008431_pt1 | contig 11462 bp, 8 predicted proteins | sample ArcticOcean_MG_C_4_FD_87039 | JGI IMG/M metagenome (GOLD analysis project Ga0114996, IMG submission 87039) | Marine microbial communities from western Arctic Ocean - ArcticOcean_MG_CB4_134 | ecosystem: Environmental > Aquatic > Marine > Oceanic | place: Arctic Ocean: Canada Basin | collected... | reverse complement strand
GGGTTTTCCCCACTTTGTTTCTGCCAGGACCACTCGAAAGGCCGCGTCCGTCCCTACTTCGACCAATCCTTTCAGGGCCGCCTTTCGGATCCGTTCCATGTGGCTGCCGCGCCTCAAGCCTTGTTTCAAGAGGCTCAACGCGTTCTTACCGCCGGAAGTCACATACGAAACAAGCGCTTCTCCGACCGTCTTGTTACTGCGGTCGGTCTTGAAAACCCTGCGCAAGGCTTTGTGGACAGACCCATTGTCGGTGGGCCTGGATAAAGCCATCGCAGCCGCACGGCGCACACGGTGGTCCTTGGCCTTCAATCCGGCCAACAAAGCCGTTGTGCTCGCGGGCGTATCCAGGTCCCCCAAAGCCGAAGCGACCCTTGCCCGAACCACATGGAATTCGCTCTCATCCGCAAGTTTCACCGCCAGCGCTTGGACCGTCCGCTCCGTGCTGGGGCCTTCAAATGCCTCCAGTGCCTGGGCCGCTCGTGCCCGACTGCGAGCCGTTTGACCATGTTCCAGTTGAAACAATCGTTCGCGCAAAGGTTTGTCGACCGTGATGTCGGCCAAGAGGGTTCCGTCAGGGTCCATCTCAACCATCAGCGGCCGAGACGGCAACGCTAACGTAGGCCGATGTTCCTTCCGATTCACATGGACCAACCATGTCCGCTCCCCAAAGCTGCCAGAGACCCGAACGGGGACACGGACATCATAGGGTGTGTTCGTCTGTTGTTTGAGGTGCAACTCCACTTGTTTGCCAACCGCATCCCAGCGCCAAGAAATGTTTAGCTCCGGATGCCCGGGTCGCTTCACCCACTGCTCAAAAAACGCCTGCAATTGATATCCGCTCGCCTCTTCAAACGCCTTACGGAGGTCGTCCGTTTCGACCAGACCGTTTTGATGTTTACGTGTGTAGTGCTGCACAGCTTTTCGAAAGAGTTCGTCCCCGAGTTTCACCCGGAGCATGTGAAGGATCCAGGCGCCCTTGATGTAGGTGTGACCATCAAATAGATCGTCGGGATGCACGTAGGCGTGTTCATCCATGGCCCGTTGATACCCGGATGATTTGTACCAACCGAGCGATGCAAATCGGTCATGGTCAAAGGCATCTTTTCCCTCGAACGCCTCCAGATACATTTGCTCAAAATACGTCGCAAAACCTTCGTTCAACCACAGATGAGCCCAACTCTTACACGTGATCAAATCTCCGAACCATTGGTGTGCCAATTCATGGGCAATCAAAGGCTCGCTCTGGTAATCCAAGTGACCGCGCTCATCATGGAGGGTTCGGTCCGTCAGTGTCGTGGCGCTGATGTTCTCCATGCCGCCGAACAAGAAGTCCGTCACGACCGATTGCGCGTACTTCTCATACGGGTAAGGCACACCGATGTAGTCCTCGAAAAACCGAATGATATGATCCGTCTTCCCAAAGACACGGTTCAACGTTTCTTTCTTTCCGGGGGGTAGATAGACCTCCAAAGGCACTCGAGAGGAGGGCAGGTCATATTTAACGTAGTTTCCCGCAATCAAAGAGACCAGGTAGTTCACATGGGGAACGCTCTCCTTGTAATGATAAGTGTGCCATCCTTTTTCCGCATCACGCACCCCAAGAAGCGCTCCATTGCTGAGGGCCAAGAACGGTTTCCTGACCGTGACGAGCATCTCACTGGTGAAGCGATCATCCGGGTAATCATACCCGGGGTACCAATAGCGATTCAGCTCGGCTTCTCCTTGCGACCAGGCCTGCCAGGGCCGATTGGAATACCCGGCATCCGGGCGCACAAAATACAGCCCTCGACGGGGCTTCGCTTCGTACTCGATACGCACTGACGTCGGCACATTCACCACCACATTGGACGGAAGTTCCGCCTCGATTAAGGCGTCTCGCTGCGTAAATCCGATCGCTTTGTCCCCAATAGAGACTCCTTTGATCGTCATCTCAGCAGCATCAAAAGTCACACGCCTAACCGCTCGAAGAAGCTTAAAGGTGATGGTGGAGGAGCCCGACACAGTCCCCTTCTTCAGATCGACCCGGATGTCCAACTTGGAATGGGTGACGTCCATCACGCGAGCCCGGTGATACTGGCGTGGCGTGTCGGCTGGAGCAAAGGGACCCGCCCAAACCGCGGTGGAGCCCAGCAGCACCAAAACCAGGAAGAGCCTTCGAACCAAAACTTTCGCGCTGTATAAAGGGTTCATGGCCGCGATCAAACGGCGCAAATCCGCCAGTGTCAAGAGCAGATATTCCGCCTTCCCATTGTGATTTATGCCAATCGCTCGAACAAAGGGGGTACCGCACAATTTCACGAACAATGGCGAGTGGCTTCTGGTCGTGGTAGAACTTCGAGTATGCATATCTTTCGGTCGGGATGCCGGGAGATCGAAAAACGGATATTCGGAGGAACTCGGACGATGCGAAACCGTTCGATTCACACGCGTTGTTTACTGGTCGCAATCTTGATGGTGGCGACGACACACTCGAGCGCCGCACAAGCCAACGACCTGTACCAAAGCTATCTGACAGCCATCGAGGCAGAGACTCTAAAACTGGCGGACCGCGGCTTCACAAAGAACGAAGTGACCGCGTTGACCATGAAAGTGACCCACCAGCCAGAAGGTACCGGCGAAACTGGGTACCTTCCGTTTGTTCAGATGTTGCAAAGAGTGACCATCGCGTTGAACGCAAAAGGGTTTGCACGCAACGAATTGGTCGCCTTGAACGTGTTGGCCAGCGCAGCGCCTCGGGCAGCGCAATCCGCTCCGAGTGAATCCCAACGATACACCGGCTTTCTGGAAGCCCTGATCACGACGGCACGAGAACTTAACGACAGGGGCTACACCAAACATGACGTGGCCGCCATTCAGCTCATCGCTGCCCAAACGCCGCCCATTCGATTTGAACGAGCAGATTACGGGGTCTGCTATACGTTCTGGTCCGATCTGCTTTCGGCCATCAACGAACGCCTCCGTGTTGATGGCTATTCCGCTACGGAACAAGTCGTCCAGAAGGTCATTTTGAGCCTACAGCCACGCTTGGTGCAGAATCTACCCAAACGATCGGTCGAGAGTCCGGAAACGGCGGACGAAGGCCTCCCTCCCCTGCCCCGACCGCCGGACCCAAAACCACCCGTACAGCCCGATGTTCCGCCCATAGCGTTGGTCACCCAAACGCCAACATCACCGCCCTTTCATCAACCGAACGTCCTGTCACGACCGACGGCGTTCCGTGTTTGTGGTCAATCGTTTGACGTCACGATCAAGTACCAACGGGGCTCAAAGCGGACCACCCGAGCACCAAGCTTCCTGCTACAGCTCGTGACGGGTGACGTGATTGAGATCGACACCGGTTTGTGTCGATCCCGATTTCTCACCGACGAGGTCAAACAGGTGTATATCATCCCAACGACTCGACGCATTGTCCTTGTCCGACGCAATGGTGACGCTGTGGTTGTGACGCACAACGAGGTGTATCGCTTTGCCCGCAACGTCACCGCCATTGAAGCCGCGCCCCAAGAGAGTCCTCCACGCTCCTTCGCGGTCCGAACCGGGAAGAAGCGCAGCAAGACCATGTATTTTGCTCAAAAACCCGGACCCAAAGGGCTCAAGATCTATGCGAATCGCCGCTCACTGACCGCACAACGCTTGTATCGTTTGGTGTGGGGTTCCCTCTGAAGTCCCCGCCCACCATTGAAGCCATGAGCGCGCGTGGGCCTTGTAGTTCGGCACCGCCAGACATCCGAAGAACCAACCGACCCGTCTCTTTTGTGGTCAACGGTCCGCTGATTGGTGCCGGCTTCTACGCGCTGCTCTACGCGATGTCGCGCATCGCGAGTGACGAGCCCCAAGCAATGACAATGATTAGCGACAAGGTCCCGGCTGACCTTGTGGCCGGCTTCCAACAGACCGTTGCTTCAACACAAAATCACATTGGGGGATGGTACCTACTCATCGGGGCGATCGCAGGCGCAATCGCATGGGGTTTTTGGCACCTCTGGAGTGGCGCTCGGGGCCGACCGGCCCCAACAGGCAAAGCCTTGGTGCTAAGGATCCTCGCCGCCGTGTTCTGCATCCATTCATGGGTCGTCATCCGTGCCCTGGTCTTGGCACCGTCGACCCTGCCCATGATGGACGAAGACGGCCTGGGTGGAGCGCTGTACACAACGCTCGCCCAGTCCCTGTCCGAAAACGCACTGTACGCCCTAGAATGGGGAGGAGGACTGGTCGTGTTGGCCCTCTTCTTCCGAATTGCCCAACGCGCAGGCTTCCACACCATCAAGAACGCTCTCTCGGTGCACCGGTGGGTGCTGCCCGTCTGTGGACTCATCGGGTGTCTTGCGTTGGTTTGGCTGCTTCGCTCTGAAACCTTCGCCACACCGCCCAAGACCGACGACAACCTTGTGGTTATCGTCGTCGATTCATTGCGCAAGGACCGAATCGACACGGTGGATGTGAGAGGCGTGGAACGGATGCCGAACGTCACCCAGTTGTCCAAAGAGTCCCTGACGTTTGAGAACGCATGGTCCATCGTTCCTGGATCCTTGCCTGCGTGGGTCAGCCTGCTGACGGGGCAATACCCCCAAACCCATGGGATTCGGCATGAATATCCCAACAATCAGCGGCTGGCTCGGGACCGAAACACGGTCTTTCGGACCCTCCGAGACAAGGGCTGGCGTACCGGCGTGGTGGCCGGAAACATCGGGAGTCCCTTAACGCGATTGGACCTGGGTTTTGAGGTGGTTCGTGCCCCCCGAGCGACAGGTCACTCGTCGGCCGAACTGGCCACATACCGCACTCATCACCACCTGATGGCGTATCTTCTACAGTGGCCAGGTCACACAAGGCACCTGCCCATTCTCAAGCGGATGACATCGTCACGTACGGCCGATGAAGTCACCCAAGAAGCGTTGGCGTGGATTGCGGGAGGGGACGGGCGCGCATTCGGACTTGTCGTGGCCTATTCCGCGGCGGACATGGCACCCGCGAACGATCTCGCTGAAAACCCACATGGGTACGACAACGCCATGCGAAACATTGACGAGAGTGTGGGACGATTCTTGAATCAGCTCCATGTCTGGGGGCTCACGGACCGTACCCATGTGGTCCTCACCACCACCCACGGCACTCACCTGGGCGAGTTGGACTTTGGTAAGGGCCACAACGAACACCTGTACGGCCAACATGCGCTGCACATCCCATTGATGATCCGACAGGCGAAAGCGTCGACAGCCAACCAGGCTACCGATGTACTTGCTCGATCGATCGATGTTGCGCCCACGCTGCTGGCGTTGTTGGGTTTACCCCCCCTGGCTGACGCTGATGGTGAGAACCTGCTGGCCGTCCACGCTGACACCAATCAACCTAAAGAGCGTAGCGCATTCATCGAGATTCCAAATCCGACCCTTCTCACAGAACAATCCAGCCGTCGCACCCAAATACTGACCACGATTGACCCGGCTACGGATCTCCAAGTCCGCGAGGAGCCCTTTGAACTGGTGCTACCGGCTCACCTGGAGGATGAAGTGCTCGTCGCCAAGCAGCGAGCAATGATCGCGGGCTCCTACAAGCTTGTGTACACCCCGCAGCGCTCGGGCGTTACTTGGGAACTGTACAATATGAAAGTCGATCCCGAGGAGCGACGTAACTTGATCGCCAAAGAGCGCGATCGCTTCAATGCGCTTCGTCCCCAACTCATCGAGTGGATTCTTGGCGACCCCGCCATGACCCTCGCCGGCGATTATTTACTTCCCAAGACCAGTCCTTAATACAGTAAACACATAACACACAACGTTGCGTTTGCTTGACAGCCCTCCAGACGGTGAAATAATACACAGTGTCCTTGTGTTCTCAACATCGTCAGGATGAGGACAGTGAACATTGAACGGCTAATGAATCGTTTTATCCCCAGCGCCTTCAAATCCACGGCATGCCTATTTACGGTTGTGTTCCTTTTGGTGGGGTGCGCGGAAGAGGTCCCGGCGGACTATGAAGAGTTTCATGCGCCGGCCACACAAATTGGCCTATTGACGATCGTGTATAGTGAAACCGGAATCCCGGGCACCTCCAATCCCCCGGTCATCGTGGACGGTGTGTTTTCGCGAGCGTCTGGCTTTACCCACGATGATGTACTGTACGCGGTCAACTTGCCGAACACGCCGGATCGAATTGGCACGGCGCTGGGCGTGGGTGATTGTGAGATCGTCGTACAGAAGCTAGGACAACCGCTTACAGCCGCCGGAGACAGCCCCTTTATCGAGTTGATGGATGTGGGAGAGATTCGAATCCGTTTTGGCACCCAGGAATACCGTCTAACTCGTCGCTCGTTTCCGGAGCTCTTTGAGCAGGTGCATGGCGTGACATACGAAGCGGTCTTGTCGGACACCGAACGAAACATTCTGGGCAAGGACGTCATGGTGGAGGGATTGGGCTCCGAAGCCGTGGGCGACTTTCGGGTAAACCTACGTGCCCCTCATGTACCTCGCCTCTTGGAAATCGATGGACAGCCCGTAACCACGAACTACGCCACGCTGCCATGGGATCGTGACATCCGCGTTCGCTGGCTTGTGGACGAACGAACGTCATCCGCGCAGTCCGGCGTCGTTTACCTGGAGTTGAACGCCATTCAATTGGATCAGGCCACTTCACTGCGTTGTGTCGTGGAAGACAAGGGAACGGCGATCCTCCCACGCACGGGCATTCAGGAGTTGCTACCCAACATCAACGAAACCACCACTCTGAGGATGGTCGTTAGACGCGTCAGCGAAGTCGATTTCACTACCGATGGACTCCACGGGGGAATGGTCTTCTTTATCAGCCGTGACTCGGTGCTGATCGAGTAAACCGGACAGAATGTAGGAAGTGTGTGAACGAAGGCACTAGTCTTTTTTTCCGAATAGACGGCTCAAGCTAAAGCGAGGCTTTCCATCGGCGGGGGCGACCTCGTCTTCTTTCCGACGCTTTCGCATCTCCAACAAACGGAGCTCTCTCTTGGCTTCGATAAAATGGTCACGACATTTGATTGCCTGTTGCAAATGCTCTTTGCACAACTTCACATTTTCGGTTTGTTTGTAGAACAAAGCCAGATGATAATGGGCCTCAGCGTTCTTTTCATCCTTCTCGACCGCTTCCGTTAATAGCAGGCGGGCCTCGCGTTTTCGTTCTTTTTCGTCTCGTTCCTCGTTGTTCAGGACGGACCACCCCAAACGAAGAGCATAGACGGCGCTCTCTGCATCCGCCTCATACGCCTTGCGAAAAAATTCCTCGGCATGAACGTAGTTCTTACGCTTCAGGAGCAACATCCCTTTGTGGTGAAAGATCTTGGCCATCTCGGCCAAGTCGGACTCATCGCCCATGGCCTGGCCAGTAGCGGCCACATGCAGCCCCATTTGCTCCACATAGGCAACACGTTGTTCTGGGTTGATCAGTAGATTGTATGCATCCGACAGGACCTTGAAGACCATCGTGGACTGGTCAACCAAATCCTCAAGCTTTTGTTTCCGGAGTCGATCGGGATGGACCTGGCGCGCCAGTTCAAAATACGCCTTCTGAATCTGCGCACGGCTGGCATCCATGCTCACGCCGAGGATAGCAAAGTAGTCCTTATTCGTTGCATGAACGTGCTTTTCTTCAATCAAGGCCCGAATGTCTTCACTAGCCACGGCTCAATACTTCTCGCTCTTTTCGTCCCAACAAAACCTGGATGTAGAGTCAAGTTTAGAGAAGGTCGAAGCCGGCCGCAAGAGGACAGTGTAACAATGCATCGGTTTAAAACACTGACGAGCAACCGTTCTCCCTGCGACACCATGAAACAAAGCGACGGATAAATGGGTTCGTCATTTGCTGGAGACCTCCTCGTTGATTACAATGCACGCTGTGAGCAGACGAATTTCAACGGTCAATACTCTGTGGCCCGTATTGGTGGTCTTCGCATTGGCTTGCGGTCCGTCCACCGTCAGCGACTCCAACATTAAACTCGAAGCACTCACGCTGTCGGGCTGGCAATATCCGACGATGATGCCAGGCTCTCGACTCCGAATTACAGGCGGTGGATTCTTGGCACCGGAGTTGGGGAACCATACGCTCACCATCAAGGGACTCAACGTCTTGGTGACCGTTCCCCTGGTGCGGATCGCTCCCAACACCTTGGAATACGTCGTGGACGATCTGCTCTTGGCACAAATGCCTCCCAATTCGCCAGCCGTGGAAGCCGTTCTAACGGTAAAAAGGGTCTTAACAGAAACCCAACGTCAAGACGAAGCCGCCTTCGCTGCGACCATTCAAGTCGTCAATAATCTGGTACCCAAAGTGACGAAGTTCGACAGTCCGGGGGGCGTCTTGTATCCGGGCGACGTCATCACCATCAAAGGCGATGGGTTCCTCACAGAGGGTGAAGGCAACACGGTACTCGTCATCAAGGGCACGTTTGAGTCCATAGCGCCCCCGGAAACCCGTGTTGTGCAGCCTGTAATCCCCATAACGGGTACCGATCGTCAGACCATTGAGTTGGTGTTGACACCGGACATCTTTGGGCTATTGCCCGGTACCTTTGTGGGGGTAATTCAAGTAACCAATGAAACACCATTCAGTGCGTTGCCTGGAAAATCGCTCACCGGCCTTGTGCGCCAGTTGCTCCCCCCTCGTATCGACGCTGTCCTCCCCTCGGTGGTTTCACGAGGTCAGTTGCTTACAGCTTCTGGCCGCGGGTTCCTGCACACCGACCCCTTTTACGAGACAACCACACTGATACGCGCCGAAGGAGAGTTCTCTATTTCGCAAACGTCCGAAACCCTCACCTTAGCCGGCCCTACCGCCCTGGCGCTCTTTCCGGATCTATTTCACGGCAACGAAGCCATGGATTATGTGTTGCGAGTGTCCATGACGCCCAGTGGTGACCTGGAAGGTCTGGGCCTGATGATTGGCAGCTTCAATGGCGTCATTTCACCCTTGCTGATCGCCGGCACCGAAACCATCACTGGAACGGGTGCCCACGTATCCTTGGTCATCGCGCCACAACGGCAAATCGTCTTTATCAACTTTCTTCCGGGTTTCAGCGCAACCCTCGAAGAGATGGGGCTGGGATTGGTAGAAACACAGATCCGAACACGGATACTGGATGTCTGCGCACGCGACTACTTGGCCATCAACATCGAATTCCGTTCCGAACGCCCCACGGACTATGTGGAGTATTCCGTCATCGAAGTTGGCGGAGCGGATCCCAATCAAGCAGGACTCTTTGGCCTCGACAACACCGCCGGGAAGGACGTCGGCAATCTGCGCTTCAACGACATCATTGGCGGCACCAACGCAGAGAGCCGCGAGGATGGATTCTACGCATTCGGCGGTGTGTTCGTACGGAGCTTCTTACAGTTGAGTCCCACGCTCTACGGTGCGGAAGCCCTGCCGATCGCTTCCCCCCGATTTGACCAAATTTTTGGGCCCTTCATGCCCGCTATGAGCGGCAAACCCATTGAAACGACCGACTTTGGAGGCCCTCTTCAGCCCTGGATCGATGGCGCCGTGTGGTCCCTGGGTAATCTGATCGGAAGTACAGTCTCTCACGAAATTGGACACTCACTCGGTCTGGCAAACTACGAAGGACAGTTTCACAACCCAACAGACCAACCCAACGCGATCATGGACGCTGGAAACTTTCGTCCCTTTCAAGAGCGCGCCGAAATCGACGGTTATGGGCCCGCGCAATTCAACGATAACAACCGAACATACCTGCAGCGTATTCTTCCCATCGACTGAAGCGAGTTTCCCAGACCGTGCCGACGCAACCCCACCCATTTCTGCACACGTCCCTTGCGCTGCTGCTTTCAGTGCTTTCTCTCTGCGGATGCCAAGAGAAGGACAACTCCGTTTGGCAGGAACGCCCTCCCCTCTCCCCCCTTCCCAACCTGACATGTGAGGTGACCTTTGATACGGCCCAAGGAAAGGCCTCGGTCCATGCGGACTTGGCCATCACCCCCGATGAAACCGCTCGAGGCCTCATGTTTCGAAAAGAACCCCTCGGCGAGACCCAGGGGATGCTCTTCGCCTTGCGCAAGGAACAAAACCAAGTGTTCCACATGAAGAACACGTTCATTCCACTCGACATGATCTTTGTGAACGAAGCCATGCAAGTGGTCGGCATGGTGGAGAAAGCACAACCACAAACACTCACGCAGCGTCAGGTCGGCGTTCCCTCACGTTATGTACTGGAAGTCGATGGTGGATGGTGCAAACGACACGGTATTCAGGTCGGACAAACCGTTCATTTCCTGCCACATCCGTAGCGCTCAACACGACGCGCAACGCCACTCGGAAATCACCCCACTATGGCAGCCCCCATTTTCTCAAAAAAAAACAGCCAATTTATTGACCCTGCCACCAACCCCTTCTAGCGTTCAGAACAGAAAGGGGGAGTCATGAAGACCGAACACAATCTGAATATTCTTGGACGTGAATTGACAATACGAACCGAAGACAGCCCTGAGGATGTCAAAGCCATTGAGGCGCTGCTCACCGAAAGCATCGACGCGATTGGTGGTGGAGTCGAGGGCAAGCCGATGTACAACACGTTGCTTTTGGCTGCTCTGAATCTGGCGGGGGAAGTCCTTCGGGAGCGCAAGCGACGCGACGAACTCAAAGAAAAGATTCGTTCCCGTACCGAGGCATTGCTCAACAAGATTGAGTTGCCTTCGGCGGCGTAATCACCGAGTTGGACACGGACAAAGACGCGCTTCGAGCGCGACTTCGAACGAAACGCGCTGGTCTCTCCGACGCGTTTCGTCGTTTAAGCGCCGACACGATCGCTCACTATGTATTGAAGCATCCCGACTTCGTTTCTGCCCAGACAGTCGGATTGTACGCAGCCATGGGGCCGCCCCATTGTGAAGTACAGACCGTTGGACTGCACACGGCACTTCACGAACGAGGCTGTGCGCTCGCCTACCCTCGCATAGACGGTAAAGGCCTTGAATTTGCGCTTGTTCGGAATGCGCTGCGCGACCTCGCGCCGGGCCCATGGAAACTTCGGGAGCCCAAACCGCACTGCGAACTCATTTCGATTGAGGCCATCGACGTCCTGATTGTACCTGGCGTGGCCTTTACGCCCTACGGTGAACGCCTCGGTCAAGGAGGGGGATACTACGACCGCGCCCTTGCCGACTCGACCTTCTCTGGGTGCAGTATTGGACTGTGCTTCCAAGAGTTCGTGCTGCCCAATCTCCCGACGAACGCATGGGACCAACGAGTCGATTGGATCGCCACGGAAGACGGACTCGTTGCCGCCACGCCGAAGACATGACGCTCTATGTCGTTCATCGCGAGATAATACAGAGTGCGGCCCAAGTAACGCTCTTGTCGCAATTTCTTGCGCAAGTGGGGGGAAAAGGGACGACTGCGGAAGCTCTTGAAGGGGCTGGTTTTACACTGCGCAAGCTCCTGAACGACCGGAGACCATGGATGGCGGACATCGACGTGCGGTCCGG
>Ga0114996_10008428_pt1 | contig 11463 bp, 9 predicted proteins | sample ArcticOcean_MG_C_4_FD_87039 | JGI IMG/M metagenome (GOLD analysis project Ga0114996, IMG submission 87039) | Marine microbial communities from western Arctic Ocean - ArcticOcean_MG_CB4_134 | ecosystem: Environmental > Aquatic > Marine > Oceanic | place: Arctic Ocean: Canada Basin | collected... | reverse complement strand
GAACTGCACCTGGAGGTCTATGTCGAGCGAATGCGTCGCGAGTATGGCGTACAGGTCGAGGTCGGTGCGCCGAAGGTGAGTTATCGTGAGGCTCCTAGCCGCAACACCGAGTACAACTTCAAACACAAGAAGCAGAGCGGTGGCTCGGGTCAATTTGCTCATATTGTCGGCAAATTTGAAGTGCTGCCCGAAGATTCCGAAGAGGTTTTCGAGTTCGAGGAAAGCGTCGTCGGCGGTCGAATTCCGAAGGAATATATCCCCAGCGTTCAGAAGGGGTTTCGTGATTCGCTCAAACAGGGTCCTCTCGCTGGCTTCCCGATCGTCGGGGTGAAGGCAATCCTCGAAGATGGTTCGTACCATGATGTCGACAGCTCGGACATGGCGTTCCAGATCTGTGGTCGAAGCTGTTTCCGCGAGACGTTTCTGAAGATGAAGCCGATTCTGCTCGAGCCGATGATGAAAATCGAGATCGAATGTCCGGCCGATTATCAGGGGCCGGTGGCGGGCGAACTGTCGAGCCGCCGGGGGATCGTCTCTTCGACCGAGATGCAAGGCAACACGGCCGTCATTCTCGGCGAAGTGCCGCTGGCCGAGACGTTCGGCTATTCGACTGATCTGCGCAGCATGACGCAGGGCCAGGGCACCTTCACGATGGAGTTTGCCTGTTACCGCCGAGTGCCGGCGAGCATCCAGGTCGAAGTGATCGAGGAGCGCAAGAAGCAGCAGATGGCCGGCGCCAAATAGCTGTTGTTTGTTGATTCTCAGTCGCCGTCCGATCTGTTGCGACCGGTCGTCGGATTTTCTTGCTTTCCCTTCCTCTGAATAGAAACGCCTGGGCATGTCACGGCTGAGCCTCTCTGGCGTTTCATTTTCGTGGAGCGGGTCGCCTCTGTTGGATGCGGTTGATATCGAGATCGGCACCGGCGAGCGGATCGGGCTGTTGGGTCGCAACGGCTGCGGCAAGTCGACGCTGATGAAGTTGCTTGCCGGCGAGATCCAGCCCGACGATGGTCGGGTGCGTCGTGCCGCGGGGGTTCGCGTTGCGCGACTCGTCCAGGAGGTCCCTCAAGGATTTGCTGGCAGTGTGACTGACATTGTTGCCCAAGGAGTCACCTCGACCGACGGCGAAGAGTTTGAAGACTGGAAGGTCGAGCAGTTGGTGAAACGTGTGTTGTCGCGGATGACGCTCGACGGCGATGCTGAGTTCGACACCCTATCTTCCGGCATGAAGCGCCGAGTGCTGCTGGCTCAAGCGCTGGTCGAAGAGCCCGATGTGTTGCTGCTGGACGAACCGACGAACCATCTCGACATCGAGTCGATCAGTTGGCTCGAAAAATTCCTCAGCAGCTATGCCGGTACGCTGGTGTTTGTCACGCACGACCGGATCTTTCTTCAGGCGCTGGCCGATCGGATTGTCGAGATCGACCGTGGCCGGTTGTTCGATTGGACCTGTGGGTACTCCACGTTCCTCGAGCGAAAACAGGTGGCGCTCAATGCGGAAGAGAAACAAAACAAGCATTTTGACCGCCGATTAGCACAGGAAGAGGTCTGGATTCGTCAGGGGATCAAGGCGCGACGGACTCGAAACGAAGGCCGTGTGCGGGCGCTCAAGGCGATGCGAGACGAACGCCACCAGCGCCGCGAGCGACAGGGCAATGTGCATATGAGGGCCAGCGAGGCAGCAAAGTCGGGGCGGTTGGTGATCGAGGCCGAGGAGTTGCGATTTGCCTACGACGAGCAGCCGATTATTCGAGAGTTTTCAACACTGATCAGCCGTGGCGACAAGATCGGCATCATCGGGCCCAACGGCTCAGGAAAGACGACGCTGCTCAAATTGCTCTTAGGCCAATTAGAGCCTGACGCGGGGGAAATACGTCACGGGGCGCGGCTGGAGGTGGTCTATTTTGATCAGCGTCGCGAGCAGATCGACGACGAGATGACCGTGGCGGAGAACGTCGGCGAGGGAGAAGAGACGTTGCTGATCGACGGTCGCAAGAAACATATTCTCGGGTATTTACAGGACTTTCTGTTCGCTCCGGAACGTGCTCGGCAGAAGGCTAAGTTCCTTTCTGGCGGCGAGCGCAACCGGCTATTGCTGGCGAGGATTTTTAAGCGATCCTCGAACGTGTTGGTGATGGACGAACCGACCAACGATCTCGACACCGAAACGTTGGAGCTGCTCGAGGAGTTGGTAACCAACTACACCGGCACGCTACTGTTGGTGAGCCACGATCGGGCGTTTCTCAACAATGTGGTGGGCAGCACATTGGCGGTCGAGGGTGACGGCACCGTGAAGGAATACGACGGCGGCTATGACGATTATCTGCGTCAGCGCCAACAGGCATCCTCCGAAGACGAACCGGCCAAAAAGAACACCGAGACGCCGGCCGGACCTTCTGCCAAACGGCCAGCCAAGCTGAGCTATAAAGAGCAGCGGGAAGTCGAGACGTTGCCGAAGCAGATCGAAGATCTCGAGCAGCAACAGGAAGATCTGCACGCAGCGATGGGCGAACCAGAGTTCTTCAAGCAGGACGCGGCAAGAATCACCGAGGCGAACGGACGGCTCGAATCGATTCAGGGCGAGTTGGGCGTGCTCTACACTCGCTGGGAAGAGCTGGAGCGCTAGCGGGCGTGATATCCGCTGGTGAGGTCGGGCCAGTACCAAGATGCCCTCTAGAACCTCACGCTGCCCGGTCCCAACGCGAGTCGGGAAGGATTCTTGGCGGCTGAGCGGCGCTTTGCTGATCGATCGCCGTTAGAATCTGCTCGGCCAGTGCCACAGCGGCCCAACCTTGCCGGCCGTCGACCCGCGGCGGACGGGGTGTTCTGACCGCGTCGACCAGATCTGCTAGTTCCTCTTGCAGAGCGTTTCCAGCGGTTGCTTGAAACCAGTCGACCGGTAAGACGTCGTCGAACAGTGTTTCCTGGAACTGCTTTCGCTCGGAGGCAGTCAGCGATTCGATATCCAACTCGCCCGACAGCAATGAAGCGGTGGGCTTAATCAGACATCCCTTGTGGGCGGCGAAATCGATGCTAGCGAACCCGTCCTCGCACCAGATGTGCATGGTGCGTTGGGCTTTGAAACTGACGCGGGAGGCGTTGAATGTCGCCACGGTACCATCTCCGAACGTCACTCGGGCGTTGGCCAAATCCTCATGACCGCCCAACACCGTGGCACCAATCGCATCGACTCGTGCGACAGGGGCGTCGACCATCGATAACACGAGATCGATATCGTGAATCATCATGTCGAGTACGACACCGATGTCGGTCGAGCGTCCGGTAAAACCGCCCAGTCGCGTTGCCTCGATATAGCGTGGTGTGCCTAGTTGCGGCATCGCGGAATCAAGAGCCGGATTAAACTGCTCGACGTGTCCGACTTGTAGAACGAGGTCATGCGCTTCGGCCGCCTCGACCAAATCGCCACATTCGTCGGCGGTCGGCGCCAGAGGTTTCTCCATCAGCAGATGCTTGCCCGCGGCGAGCAGATCGAGGCCGATCTGGTGATGTAGTTTAGTCGGCGCGGCAATCACTGCCGCCTCGACGTCGCCAAGCAACTCGTGATAATCGGCCACTGCCCTAACGCCGAATTCTTCGGCCAGCTTCCCCCGCGCCGCATCGGAAGGATCGGCCACCCCGACCAGTTCGATCTGAGGCATTTCCGCGGCCAATCGCGTATGAAAACGGCCCAGGTGTCCGCCACCGATGACGGCAAGTTTGAGAGGCGTCATGCGGCTCTCCTCCGTTCGCGGCTGCGACCGTGACGACCTTCTTGTTGGTTTTGGACAAAGCTCAGCAGTTCGTTGACCGGCGGCAACAGTTGGTCATTACCCCGCAAGATCTCACGAGCGTGATCGAGACCGACCTTGGCACGATAGATCAATCGATGGGCTTCGGCCAGACTCTGAATCGACTCCGGCGAGAAGTTGCTTCGCTTGAGTGCCACGACGTTAATACATCGTGATCGGGCCGGATGCCCCTCGACTAACATATAGGGCGGAACGTCATGCAGCACCCGACTCATGCCGCCGACGAAGCTATAGCTGCCGATCGAGGCAAAATGGTGCACTCCGACGGCGCCCGAGAGTCCCGCATGATCGTGAATATGGACATGTCCCCCCAGAAGCACGCTGTTGGCGATCGTAACGAAGCTTCCTATACGGCAATCGTGCGCCACGTGTGCACAAGCCATCAGGAAGTTGTGATCGCCGAGCGACGTGATGCCGTCTTCTTTCTCGGTGGCTCGGTTAACGGTCACGCATTCGCGGAGCACGTTGTGATCGCCAATGACTACCTGCGTGTCGGATCCCTCGTAGCTGACGTCCTGGGGATGCGCACCGACGACGACGCCGGGAAAGAGATGGTTGTCGTGCCCTAGCGTAACCCGACCCATCAGGGTCACGTTGTTCTCTAGCCGCGTACCGCTCTTGATCCGTACATCGGGACCGATGACGCAGAAAGGACCGATGTAGACGTCCTCGTCGATTTCGGCTTGCGGATCGACGCTTGCTAATTGGGCGACAGTGGTTGTCATGGCGTGGTGCCCCCAAGGAAAATGTTTATGCAGAAGCCTTCCATTGGTGGATGACTTCGTTTTCTTGTATTAGCGCTTTAGCCAGTTCGGCGTTCAAGCGGTGTCCGCTACGATGGGCAACGACATGTCCAATCAGGTCACAGCCCATTAGCGCCAAATCACCGACCAAATCGAGCATCTTGTGGCGAACGCACTCGTCTTCGTGGCGGAGTTCGTTCTCGATGGGACCCTCCTCGTCGAAAATCAACAGGTCCTTCTTGGTGACCCGAGTGCCCAATCCCTGATCCAATAACCACTGCGCTTCCTGCTCGAGAAGAAACGTACGGCTCGAGGCCAACTCGTCGCGAAATGACTGCGGCGTGATGGCCATCTCTAGCGTCTGTCTTCCGATCGCGGGCGCGGTCGCGGCATAGTCGAGCCGGAACTTGATCGAGAGCTCCTGGCGGGACGCCGGTCGGGCCTCAATCCAACCCTCTTCGTTACCTAAACGTGTGACTTCGCCGACCACGAGACAGGTCCGTGGGGCGTCCTGAACAACAACGCCCGCACTGTCGAGTGCTTCGACAAACGCCAGACTCGACCCGTCGCATCCCGGCATTTCAGCGCTGTCGACCCAGACTTCACAGTTGTCGATTTGCAGGCCGGCAAGCGCTGCCATAATATGTTCGACCATTTCTACCGAGGTACCGTCGCACGTAAGCGTCGTGCGTCGGGGAGTCTCGATACGGTTCTCGATGCGTGCGGCAATATGGACTGGCAGGTCCAAATCCCCTCGCACGAATACGACGCCCGTGTTGGCTGAAGCGGGGCGTAACTCGACGCGGACATCTCGTCCGCTCCAGTATCCGACTCCCTTGACCGAGACAGGTTGGGCAATCGTTTGTTGTTGTCGATAGGTGTGCATCAGGAGTGGCATTCGATCAGCAAGAGACACGAAAACGGAAAAGTAACGCCCATGAACGAGCCAACTGAGTGCGTCCCCGCCGAGTAGATCAGTCGGGGACGCGCACGGAATTAGCTCAATCGGCCGCCGCGTTAGCGCTGCGTGCCGCGAAGCCGAGCGTTGCCGGGGACACCGCCTGGAGCGGGGCGATTTCCCGGGGCGGGGCGATTTCCTGGATTAATCGCCACTAGAATCCGTTCGGTGATATCGATGTTGTTCTGAAACACCACCGGATTGCGGAGCCAAAGCTGAATCGTCTCTGGCTGCTTGGGGTCGGGCTTGGTCTGGCGATATTGCAACACGATGGCGATGCGGTTCGCTTTGGCAAAGTCGGATACGACTCGCACCACTTCGCCGTAGGCCCGGAAATAGACGGCGGCTTCTTTCTTGCGGAACTTCTCGGCAAGCGATTTTGCCTGGATTTGAAATTCGGCCTTCCTCCGCACGATCGAATCCTGACGCTCTTTGTACTCGGGCGATCCCGGTTTGTAATCGCGCAGCTCTTCGGTGAGTCGCTGCATCTGGCGTCGCGCTTCAGTGAGTTTCAGTTCCTCGCGCTTCGCTTCGTCTTTGAGTTGTTGGGTCTGGGTCTTAAACAAGTAGTGGTTTTTAAGAACCAGTTGGATGTCAACAACGGCGATCTCCTGGGCCTGGGTCGGGCGAGAGGAGATACCAATGGCCAATAAACCTGCCACGGCGGTGGCTAATACATAGGGGACTCTCACGTCGGCGCTCCTTGCTATCTGGGACGGTCTTCCTTGACCCGGCACGTCGCGCTGACGTGCCTGTGAGTTAGAGGTCGCAACGACCTGGACTTAGGGGTCGGGTCATCGCTCACAACGAGGCGGCATTGTGCCGAGAAAATCGGTCGGGGTAAAGGCCAGTTTCGCGCTTTCGTTACTTCGGCTGCTAGCACTGGTCACGCGGGCTCTATCGTGGAGGATCGAGCACGACTTGCAATGTCACGCGCTTGCCTTTTCGCAGCACGGTAACGGGTACTTTATCGCCAGCCTTGAATTTTAGCAGGGCGCTGTCAAAGTCCTCAAGATTGCCGACTTTGCTCTTTCCGAACTGCACGATCACGTCGCCGCCCTTCAGCCCCGCTCGCTCAGCCGGGCTGTCGGTGCTGACGCCCGAGATCGCGTAGCCTTTGGCACCCACGGTGAAGTCGGGGCGGCTACCGAAATAGGGCCGGCTACCTCCACGGCGTTTCACTTTGCTTTTCACGGCGACATATTCCGGCCGCGCGTCAGACTCGGCAATCTTCACGGCGGCGTCCGCGACCAGCGAGGCGATTCGCCGGATGCCTTTGATGTTGAGCTTGTCAAAGTCATCGCTCGGGCGGTGATAATCCTTATGACTCCCGGTGAAGAAATGCAGCACCGGAATTTTCTTGCCATAGAACGACGCATGATCGCTCGGACCATTGCCACCCGGATTGTGTGTGATCTTAAACCCGCCACGCTTGGCCATCGTGTCGATCAGCTTTTTGAAACCCTTAGCGGTGCCGGTGCCGTGCACAACCAGTTTGTTGTCCTTCAGTCGTCCGACCATATCCATGTTGAGCATGGCCACGGTTTTGTCGAGCGGGAAAAGCGGTTTGCGGACGTAATGAGAACTGCCCAACAGGCCCCGTTCTTCGCCCGTAAAGGCGATAAAGACGATGCGCCGCGGCAGCTTTTTCTGTCGCTTGGCGAGTTGCCAAGCGACTTCCAATAGCGCCGTCGTGCCACTGGCGTTGTCGTCCGCTCCGTTGTGAATCTCGGTGCTACCGTGTGCGGCGCTACTTGCCCCGCCACGTCCCAGATGATCGTAGTGAGCGCCAATCACGACAGTTTCGTCGGCTTTGGGGCCTTCGCCTTCGAGCACGGCAACACTGTGATAAACGTCGGCTTTCTTGCTTTTGACCAAGGTCTCGCCGACGATCCGCCAGTTCTTCAGAACCCGGCTCTTGGGCGTCGGGCCTTCGTCAATCGCCTTTTCAACCTGCTTGAGACTCTTCCCGTTCGAGGCGGTGAGCATCTGATTCAGCGCCGATCGTGTACAGTGCATCACCGGAAAGCTGCGTCCACTTTCGCCCGGCCCGGCCCGCTCGAAACCCAACACCGGATCGGCTTCCTTTTTCAACTGCTTGCCGTAACGCCGGACATCTTCCGCAAATCGCGAAATCGCCTTGAAATGCTCCTCCTTCTGCATCATCGTAGGCTTCTTGATCAGCTTGAACTTGGTGTTCCCCTCCGCTAGCGAATCGACGGCAACCTGCCACCGTCGTCTGATCGACGCTTGCAATCGCTTGGTTTCAAATTCGCTGGTGCAGAAAATAATCGCGGCGGCCCCATGCTCATAGGCGTTGGAAATCTTGCGGCGAAATGGCGCATAGGACGACGTCTTGGTGCCGTTAAACACACTGTGGGCGTTGCCTTGTTGCGGTTCGTGCCGAATGATCACGACCGCCTTTCCTTGGACATCGATCCCCGCATAGTCGTCGTATTTCTCCTTCTTGGCCGTGATCCCATAGCCGACGAGCACGACCGGCAGATCAAACTTGCCCGAGCCACCAACCGCCAGCGGGTTGAAATCTTGATTCAGTTTCAGTTTGATCTTCGTCGGCGGACCGCCCTCTTTCTTAGGAGGTCCAACGAATGTCAAGTGATTCTGCGACTTGGGTCCCAACTCGGACTTGGTGGTAACTTCGAACTTCTGCCGTGGCGAACCATCGAACAGTTTGGTCTTCAGGCCCAAATCGGCCAGTGATCGAGCGATGAATTCGGCCGATTTTTCCAGCCCCTTGGTGCCGATCCCCCGACCCTCCATTGCGTCGGACGAAAGCAACTTGGCGGTACTGGCTAGCCGCTTCTCGGTCGCAGCGGCCTCTTCGGCATGAAGCGCCACCGGGTGAAGTCCCAGCAACAAGAATATACAGATGGCAAGAGAACTGGTAGCACGATGAATCATGGTTGGTCAATCACAGGAGGGGTTCAAAGGAGGGGCATCACCTGACTCTACGAATTGTCCGGCGGTGGCGGCGATTCGTCAAGTCGGACAGCAGCTTTCTGACCCTTCGAGTCGGTGCGACAGCCGAGTTCAGCGGAATCGGATCTGGCCAGCGCGGTCTGATCTCCGTTAATCGCCCGTTTGAGATCGAGTTGCCATCGAGAATAAGTTGCCATCGAGAACGAGTTGATTGTCAAGGAATTTCCCGACGTGCCAGGGGTAAGAGGTGCCAGCCGCTAGCATCGCGTTCGATATTTTTCCCCTATTCGCCGAATTCGGTTTTGACACGGCACGGCTTGGTCGATATCCTCCGCACCCTCGCCGGGGCGAATTGCCCGCCATGTCGGCGTACATCACCCGTACGTTGCCTACCTCGAATCCATCACGCCCAGTTCCGCCACGCCATCGGAGACGTCCTCGTGTCGTCGAAACAAAGTGTCTTGATCGTCGATCGGTCTGATGATAGTCGGGCCGTGCTCCGTATGGCCCTTCAGCGCCGAGGGCTGGAGATCTTCGAGGCAAGTCGCTACGAAGCAGCTCGCCAGTGGGCTCAGGGCCATCCGGTCGACCTCGTGGTGGTCGATTTGGAGCGACAAGGGCTCGATATCGAAAATTCTTCTGAGTCGTTCGAGCGCCAGCAAGATTGGGGCGAGGTGCCGCTGGTCCTACTGGGTAGCGCACGCCGCAAAAACGGCAAGGATAACCAGACCGACGCCGGGCAGTTCATCGCAAAGCCCTACCGCTATGGTCCGTTGATCCGTAGAATTGAGGAACTGCTGGAAACGTCCCAGCAGGCGGATCGGGCCGCGTAGTGCCCCGTCGAAGTTGGACTGACACGTGAAGCAGGATTCGATCCTGTCGGCGGCGCTGCGAAGCTGCCCCACGACTTTTCGGTTCAGAGGTGACGGCGCACAAGTTCGCGGCAATCGGGAGCTTTGTCTCCCGACCGCTCCGCTGGTGTCTTTTCTCACAACGACAACCTCGGGGTCTGGCGGCGTGGCTTCGCTATTCGTCATCAAAGGTCGCGATCAGGGCCATCGCTTTGAGTTGGAAGGTGTGTCGGTCGGCATTGGCCGCGACGCCTCTAACTCCATTCAACTGCACGACACTGAAGTTTCGCGCCGCCACGCAGAGGTTCGCCGCGACGACGACAAGTTTCAGCTCACCGATCTTGGCAGTTCAAACGGCACCTTCGTCAACGGGCGCAAACTCACGGACTCGCACCCATTGGCAAGTGGTGATCGCCTGCAGATTGGTGCCTCAGAGATGCTCTATACCGGGCCGTCTGAAACCGGCGCGGCGGATCTGGCCAAGCAGATCAAAATTATCTCGCGAGGCAAGGGTGGCGATGGCTCGCAAATTGTCCAGTCGATGGGCCAGGACGAGAGCAGCGATCTGCTCAGCGGCATCTCGCGTCCCGGCCAAAGCCCCTGGTTGGCCCGCGCGCGCAGCAATTTGCAGATCATGTACCGCACGGCTCTGGCGGTCAGCCATACGTTGGACATCGACCAACTGTTACAGCGAATCATGGAGTTGATTTTCGAGTGGGTCGAAGCCGACCGGGGATGCATTATGCTGGTCCATCCCGAGACCGGAAAGCTTGAGCCCAAGGTGCGTCGCGATCGCAAGGGCGTAGCGACCGAGGACAAGATCACGATCAGCAAAACGATCCTTGACTATGTTCGCGAGAAGAATGAAGGCGTGCTCACCAGCAACGCCGGCGACGACGATCGCTGGGACACCGGCGCAAGCATCGTCAAGATGGGAATTCGCGAGGCGATCTGTGTGCCGATGCAGGGACGTTACGATGCGGTTGGCGTGATCTATATCGACACCACCACATCGGCCCGGCGATTGGTACAGCAGGGACTTGCCAACAAATTTACCTCTGAGCATCTCAAGCTGATGGTCGCCGTGGCCCATCAGGCGGCGCTGGCGGTCGAAGACACGTCGTACTACTCCGCCATGGTCCAGGCAGAACGACTGGCGGCCGTCGGGCAAACGATCGCCACACTCTCGCACCATATCAAGAACATTTTGCAGGGGATCCGTGGCGGCAGCTATATGATCGAGATGGGACTCGAAGACCACGGCAAGCTGATCGCGGACTCTGGCGAGTCGTCGTCTGAGCAACTGGCCAAAGCGGGAGAGACAATTCGCCGTGGCTGGGATATCGTCGAGAAGAATCAGGAAAAGATCAGCAAGTTGGTGCTCGACATGCTCACCTTTAGCAAGGAACGCGAGCCCGACTTGCAGCCCGGCGATGTGAATCAGGTTGCCTCCGACGTGGTCGAGTTGATGGTCAGCCGGGCCGATGATTTTGATGTCGAGTTGGGTTGGGAGCCGGGCCAGGGGATTCCGACGCTCACGTTCGATGCCGAGGGGATGCACCGTGCGGTTCTGAACGTTGTGACCAATGCGATCGACGCCTGTGACAAAGAGGAAGGCTCGTTCGTTCGTGTAGCGACCGATTTTGACGCCAAGCGGCGGTTGGCCCTGATCACGGTCGAAGACAACGGCGGCGGAATTCCCCCAGACGAGATCGACAAGATTTTCCTCTTATTCGAGTCCCGCAAAGGCCAACGCGGAACCGGGCTGGGATTGCCAGTGAGCCAGAAAATTCTCAAAGAACACGGCGGTCAGATCATCGTCGAAAGCGAGGTAGGCCGTGGCAGTCTTTTCACGCTTGAACTACCCGCGGTCTTTCCGGTCGACCACCACGTTGGCGAAGACACCATGGACGGCACGCAAGACGTATAGCGCCGTCTCGCCACGACGCATCACTTCGCTTCGAACCTGAACGCGACGGCATGGCACGAGGTCAGCGGAGAATCGTGCCTCCATCGGGTTGGTTTTCCGTGATTAAGCACGGGTGAAACGACGACGACATCCTGATATAATCGATCCCGCACACCAAGCAGATCGTCTCCGCGGCGACTCCCACCAGCTTTCCCGCCGTAGCACCTCCCGCAACTCAAGTGAGATTCTCCAT
>Ga0114996_10008427_pt1 | contig 11467 bp, 14 predicted proteins | sample ArcticOcean_MG_C_4_FD_87039 | JGI IMG/M metagenome (GOLD analysis project Ga0114996, IMG submission 87039) | Marine microbial communities from western Arctic Ocean - ArcticOcean_MG_CB4_134 | ecosystem: Environmental > Aquatic > Marine > Oceanic | place: Arctic Ocean: Canada Basin | collected... | reverse complement strand
TCCTTTCTCAGTGCAATTACACGGTATAGCTCAAGAGCTTATTGACGAAGTTGGTATCGACGGGGTAATTACCTTTAGCACGGATAAGTAATATATGAAGTCAGTAGATAAGAAGAAAAGACGTAAAAAACTTTCTTCTAGGACTGGGCAAAAGGCAAATGCAGTTAATGTAGACAAATTTGACATAGACAAGTTTAATACTTTAAAACACGCTAGTAAAGAGTTATTAAGAAAAATTAAAGAAGGCACTGCCGACCATGAGACTTTCCCAAACTTGGTGGAAGATTTATATGGTCTCTTATATAGGTATGCTCCTAATTTTTGTGAAGACTGGGAATTAAATCCCAAAAATGTCTTAAACAAAGCCTTGGAGCAACAAATAGAGAAAGGTAGTGATTACAAAAAGCTTAGAGTGAATACAAAGTTAGACGAGCTAAGTTCTATGATTGGGACCGAAGTTCTTGCCGAAGAAATAAAAGAGTTGCTCAAAGAATTAGAGGAGCAAAAGAAAGCTGCTGAAGAGTATGCAAAAGCTATGCAAGAACTTAGAGATGCCCAAGGAGAAGGAGAAGGCGAAGGAGAAGGCGAAGGCGAAGGCGGAGGCGAAGGAGAAGAGGGTGGAAGAGGTCAAGGCGTAAACGAAATGGATCTAAAGACAGCGAAAAAAGCCTTAGAAAAAGCTCGTAAAGACTTTGACAAATCTCTAAAGAAGCCTGAATTCCGCGCCGGAGTTGACAGAGCTGCAGGAAAAGCATTAGTTGCTGCACAGGAAGTCACAGATACTATTAAGAACTGGGGCTTAGATGAAAGTGATTCGTATACGAATACCTCCTACAGAGAGAAACTAGAATTAATCAATAGAATCAATAATGGCAAGCTGAAGAAAATAGCAAAGCTTGCTGGACGATTCAAAAGATTAGCTATGAAAACTCAGGGAGAGAAAGTAAAGAAAGGTTTGTCGGAAACCTTTTCAGTGATTCCGGGGGATCAACTGGAACGACTTATTCCGGCTGAAAGAGCTCGTCTAGGGAGTAAAAATAAAAATGTAAAAAGAAAATTCTTTATGGATTGGACTGAGAAAAAATCCTTAATCTATGAGTTAAGAGGAAAAGAAAAGAAATGCCTAGGCCCTATTATTGCTTGTATAGATAATTCAGGAAGTATGAGCGGTGAGGGAGAAATATGGGCTAAAGCTGTGGCTTTAGGTCTTTTGGAGATAGCAACCTATCAAAAGAGACCTATGTATGTTATACAGTTTTCGGCTCAGTACAGAACTGAAAATCTTAAAGTACACGTCTTTCCGAAAGGAAAAGATTACGATATAACTGAGGTTTTAGCAATGGCTGAATATTTTGAAGGAGGTGGAACGATGTTTGAAACCCCCTTACAAAAGGCTAGAGAAATAATAAATGATAACGGCGAGTTTAAAAAAGCCGATATTATCTTTATTACTGATGGGGAAGCCCCTGTCGGGGATGCGTTCTTAAAGGATTTCCTTGCTTGGAAATACGAAAAAAAAGTACAACTCTTCAGCATCTTAATTGATACTGGTTGGGGAAGTATGGGAACGCTTAAGGAATTCTCTGATCGAATCGAAAAACTTTCCGATCTTCGGAAAGGCGACTCGAACGATGACGTAGCCATCGGAATATTTAAGCACGTATAATAATCATCGCGTGATCCTTATTACATGATCGTCACAAATCAATTAACGCTTTATTCCCTAACGGGTTTAAGGTAAATAAGGACGGGGTAATGTTTCGTTACTCTAGAAATAATAAAGCAAGCGAAGAATATCTTCGTTTAACGAGGTCTCACACGGGGCTCCTTCCAATACTGCCCGCGGACCAAGCGCAAAACTCCGAGAATAATCGCGATAAACCTACGGTTTATACACGTTATCACGGTTTTTGCTCACGGTCCGCGGGCTGACTGGTTCGATCAACCCGTGAGAAGACCTATCGGCGATCCAAATCGTCATAGGCAGGCTTCCTTAAGAAAGACAGCCGGGATACACTATCGGGTAAAATCTGTTCCCCGGTGGCTGCACGAGCGGAGCTCGGAGCAGCCACCGGGGTAGATATTTACCCCTCACTGTAAGCCCTTTGTCTTCTACGGACGCTACGCAGCATGAGCGATGACACCTCATTTTTCAGCAGCCTCCTTTCTCTGGATGAACCTTGTTACGCCGATACTCGGCGTAACAAGGTTCAATCCCAGTGATCCCGGTGCTTTCAAATAGGATTTCTTCACTCCGTCTGCGTGCGGACTTCGTCGTTCTACAACTATGCGGCTGCTCATCGAAGGGAATCAATTATAATCCTCTAGATGGAACTGGGACACCCAGTTCCAGCTAGCCCGGATTAGAATTTGACCTTTTCGATGAGACCGCCAGCCTAGTTTACGAACACAGCCTGCCTTATAGCGATTCGGACGCTTGAGGAGAGGATGATTATAAAATTTGTCATAGCGTAATTCCTTGAACGAAATATAAAGGAATATGAGAATGTATCGTTCTTAGTGAAAAGTTACTATGGTAGTAAAAACAAATTGGGGTACTGTTAGCCTCCCCCGATACTGATCATTAGCATTTGAAGAGCACCGAGGATATTTTGGTTTTGTTATATATTTATATACATAAATATATCCCAAAGCAAAAATACCGAGGTGCACTTTAAAATCTAATAGCTCAGATCGAATATAGAGTATGGCAAGATGCAATATACAACACCTTTTTCCTTATTAGGAGAAACTAAAGCAGAAATAAGTAGGATTTTGAGTAACGGAGTTCGTAACTACATTTCCTATACTATCTCTAAAAGAAGCGGGGCGCGAAGAGTAATTGACGCTCCAAAGGACGAAATAAAATGTTTACAAAATTTAGTACTAAAGACCTTTATAAATAGATTTAAGGTGAATGGCTTAGCTCATGGATTTGTGAGACACAAATCTCCTATAACTAATGCAACTCAGCATATAGCGCCCAAGGTTCTCGTTAAGATAGATGTAAAAGATTTCTTTACAAGTATAAAAATACAAGAAGTCTACAAAACATTTCTATACCTCCTCAGAACAGAGTTAGGAAGAAGAATCATCAATCTTAGAGATCCGGTCACAAATAGGGATACGACTGCCCTGGAGGAGTGCGCGGACCTATTCGCTAATATCATATGTTATAAAGGGAGACTTCCCCAGGGAGCGCCGACAAGTCCGCCCATATCTAACATAATATGCTTGCCCTTAGATCGAAGATTAAGAGATCTAGAGCAACCATACAAATGTACAATTACTAGATATGCGGATGATATAACAGTTAGTACTAAAGTAAACAAAAACTTAGCGGCCATTATAGGCCCTATATTAAGAGATTTGAGAAAATCTAAATTAAAAGTTAATCCTGCTAAAATAGCGGTGATTAGAAATTGTAACCAAATGAGAGTTACTGGGATTGTAGTAAATGAAAAATTGAATATCGATAAAGTTACAAGGAGAAATCTTAGAGCTGAAATTCATAATATTATTACTACAGGTAAGACACTAAATACATTAGAATATCAACAATTGAGAGGAAGGGTTGAATGGGTAAACGCCTCAAACCCCCAATACGGGAGACAACTGATCCAAAGACTTGGCGAAATCAAATCACTGAATCCATAAAAATGGTAAAAACTTTAAATCTACAAAGGATAGAATTAAGGCTTCCATTCGGATTAGGGCAAGCTTTTGCGCCCGATAGTAAAAAAAGAATCTATTATGTTGGAAGACAGAAAGTTGTAGGAATATTAAACTTTATAAAGAACCCACCATTAAAAGTATATAGTTATTTATTATTTGTATATAGCGATATGCCTGGGAAGGATTTACAACAGTATTTAGAGATTAAGCTCACAAGGAGCACAGGAGCCTCCGTAATAAAGAAACCATTTATTCAATATATACGGGCTGGCTCAAGGGGAAGATGTCTCTACTTAAGAGTCCCGGTTGCCTCAGTAAATAAGATCGACGAACTTGTAAATATGATTATGATAGAAGCCAATACGTCATATTTAACTGTTTGCGAACCGATAACTGAAACGAGGTAAAAGTGTAAATTATGTTTATTCTTTGGGGAATAGTGGCTAGCATATGTAAAGAACCTATGCAAATTTTATATACAACAGCAGACGCTATTGTTGTAAAAGGCCACGAATCAATCGCCAAAGACTCAGACTATAGACACAATACCGAAGACGGAGAATAAATTTTGAAAAGCTTCAAAGCACTGATAGAAATAAAACGCACCCGAAGAGATAGAAATAAAAACAGATTTAAGACGAAAAGAGAAAGACTACGTAAAAACATAGACTCCCAAACAAGAATAATGTATATTAGAGGTAATTCGATGGTTGACGCATGTGACGTCATCAGGAAAGTCCGATATTCCAGATTAAAATGGGTATCACAAATATCATCTAATGATTATTTTAAAGGGGTTAGCAAGGTATCTGATTTTTATTAAAAATTATTATCGATAAGGCTTGACAACGGTTCCTATTATGTATATAATATATTATGATTAAATACATAATAGGAGCTATAATATGAAGCAAAAACACGTCTATTTGACTGACCCTCAAATAGCAATGTTGGAAGAGATATCTAAAAAGGAAGATGTATCTTTTTCAGAAGCACTGCGGGGAGCACTTAGAGTGTATACCAAGCAAAGAGAAGCAGAAAAAAATAAACCAAACTGGACAATCGATACTCCAGAACCCACTGTAATTGGCTAAAAGAAAACAAAAGAAAACAATAGCTCGTAGAGAACCTATTGTAATGGCCTCCGCGCCGAAAAAAAAGAAAATACTTATTTGGGGAGATAGTCCTACAGTTAATACTGGCTTTGGGAAAGTTATTAAAAACTTGTTTCAAGAAGCAAACAGTAAATATGATATTGGTATTTTAGGAATAAATGAAAATGGTATCAGGAAATTTGATACTAAAAAATGGTTTATTTATCCAACTGATCCAACTGATCCATTTGGGCAAAAAAGACTTCCAATAGTCTTAAATGACTTTAAACCGGACCTTATTTTTTTACTCCAGGATATTTTTAATATAGAAACTGTCCTACCTATAATAAAGAAAAGCTATGGTGCAGACGTACCAATTATAGCTTATTTCCCAGTGGACGGAGGACCTTACTCTACTAGCTGGTCAGGAGTATTTGCACAAGCTCAAATACAGGGAGTCTTTGGACCACACCGAATAGTGTTCGATACGACTGCTCCTAACGTAACTAAAATACTTTCTTACTCAGAATTTGCAAATAACGAGATGAGAAAAGCGTTTCCAGGTGTAGAAAAAGTACAAGACGGCTTCGAGGTTTTATATCACGGGGTTGATTTAGATACTTATTTTCCAATGGAAGAAGAGGTGGTTACTAAAATACGTGAAGACTTGAAATGGAGTAATAAGTTTATGCTTTGTTGCATTAACAGATTCCAACCCAGAAAACAAGTATCTCTATTACTTAAAACAGTAGGATTGATTGTAAACGGGTATAAGAAATGTAAGTGTGGTAATTTTTACTTATCTAAAAACATTAGTTGTGATCTAAATATGTGCGGCCCCGAAGATGTCTTAGAGGTTGTAGAACCGAATATCTTAGTGGGATTATACTTACATATGAACCGTAATGAAATTGTTATGGGGCCTAAAGATAGCCCCACAGCCCCTCTTGAGGCTCACGCTTCAAGTGCAGGCTTTACTCAAGATCACGTCAATGAAAACCTCTATCTTGTTAATAGAAACATTATAGGAGAACCCTATACCGAAGAGGAATTAAATGCTTTGTATAATGCAGCTAACTTAAATGTTTCTTCTGCTGTAGGGGAAGGAGCAGGCCTTAGTTTATTAGAGGCTAGTGCAGCAGGAACTACAAGTGTAGCTCCTCGTAATAGTGCTATCCCTGAGCAAATTGGGGATACAGGTAGATTAGTATCAAACTCTGGATTTGTTAATATGGCTTATGATAATGCCCAATTTAGGCCTCTTGTTTCGATCCCTGATTTTGTCAAAGTTATTGAGGAAGAATTTGATAAATGGGATACTAATGGGCAGGAGCGCTTATTAAATATGGGTGCTGTAGAAAGAATGAGGAAAGATTTCAATTGGGAAGATAAAAGAGCTCAATTAATGAATGCTATTCAGGAAGCCTTTGACTTCGAAGCTCCACTATAATATGGCATAAGATAATGTAACTTATGTAAGCTTAGTAGAAACTCATGAAAAAATTTATAGGAGATACTTCAATGAAAGAAACATGAATTAGTAGCTTAGAAGTATAGAAACACAGATTCAGTGAGGTTCCAAGTCAGTTCCCTCGCTGGATCGATAAGAAATAAAAAGGGAGAAGCATGTGTGGCTTCTCCCTTTATTTTTTTAGTCTTCAATATCTCGATACCAGACTGTTATTACTGGGTCAGTAAAACGACCATTTTTGGCAAATATAAATTCATCTCGAGTAATCTTAACGACGCCTGCATCATGCTGATTTAAAATATGCTCATACAACGTAATACCACTGTCATCCTTAAGCTCAAAAGTTCTTACATGCCTAGCCATCGACCACCCCCTCTCGCTGAGAGGTTGCAATTTTTTCTTCTTCGTTTATAAGACGTATCCAAAGGGATGTATCAGCTAGTTTTTCCCCGGGCTGTATTGTTTTAACTTTCCCGGTTTTGGTGTTTTTCCACACCTCTAGTGTTCCGTATTTTTCCATCATAATTATTTCTTATTGGTTAATATCTTTATTTATTTTTAGTTAATCTAAAGGATCTATGCCTTCCTCTATTCATATCTACTGGCTTAGCATACTGGGCCCGAGGGGCTTTACTGTAGGGCACTTTCTTTTTTGGCACCTTACTAATGCTACTTATGGCAACTGTCGAGGAGGATCTTGCCGGACCCTTTGCCAAGACATTGGCAGCCTTTGCCTTTTTAGCTCCCTTTGCTGCTCTAACTAGAGCAGATGCTATTCCCGATAATTTATTTATCTCGTCTTTAAATGATGTTGTAAAATTCATCTATAAGCTCTCCATTATTTTTTATGTTGTACCCCTTCTTCAAACCGTTTAGTTTGTTTTGAGACTTTATCTATTATTGAATCTGCTGAGGTAATTTGCCTTACTTTGTGCCTTGTTTTTTGCAATGTCATCCAGCCTCTTTTGCTCTTTTTTAGAACGCATAGGGTATTTAGGGTCTTTAGACATAAGATTGTCCATGCCGCCTATATCCTCTCTAATCTTCTTTATATCAGATACACGTCTAAACTCAGTAGCTCTACCGGACATATAACGAGAAGACTTTCCTAAATCTAGGTGCTCTTTTATAACGTCCTTCTGTAAATCAGGGAGAAACCTATCGCCTGCATATAAGGTCTCCTCTCCTATAGTATCTCGAGCTGCGTATAATTGTTTTCGCCTTGCGTCTATTTTAGATACTCTTGCATCTGCCACGTCTGCGACATGTCTTAAGAATTTAGACCCTAAGGCTGTTTTCTCTATCTCAGCTTTTTTAGATTTCTCTTTAAGTTTTTTAGTAAAGTTAGGAACACCTACACTTGCACTATTAACTCTCCAATCTTTTGGTCTAGCTTTAAAGACGCTACCTATTCCGTTCTTTTGGCTTTTATATACATATTTGTAATTACCGTCAGACCCACGCATAATGCCCTTACTCATTACCCTACCGCCTATAGCGGCGTCTTCTCTATTTACCTTATCCCAACTTGAGGCTATATGTAAGGCTTTATGGTATTCTGCGTTTTGTACTGCTCTCTTATTTCTAATTTTTAATACTAAGGCTTGGCGAGCCTTTACTTTTTCTAATTCCTCTGGACTAAAGTACCAACTGGTAGCTAACTTATGTATCTCGTCTTTAAATGATGTTATAAAATTCATATACTAATCTTCTACATTTAATGTGTAATACTTAGCTTTATTGTTTCCTATTAATCGGTCAGCTCTGTCCGTAAAAGACTTCATGTTATCAGGGTACTTTTCCTTATTATTTCCTTCCGATATTATAGGCATAAGCTCTTTTATTTCCCTTTTAGTTAGCTTGTTTACAGTGTCCCCAATAGATATTTTAGGGCTCAAATGCTCTAGCTCTTTTCCCCACATAATTTGACCACTTCCTCTAGGGGAAGTAAGTCTCTCCATTTCTGCCCCGTCTGCATCATATCCCTGTACGCTCATTCGCATCCTAGCCAACTTGCTAATCTCGTCTTTAAATGATGTTGTAAAATTCATATTATTTTTTTACCTTTTTAATTTTATCCTTAGCCCCCTTAGAAATTGCTTTCTTAGTATCTCTGCGCCTATTGTAGCTGAGACTTCCAATGTTTTTGTTACTGTGACTTCGTTATTGCATTAGTGTCCATTATTCAATCTTCTTTTAATCTTATTATTTCATCCTACCCTTTAATTCGATAATTATACGCTCAAGTCTTTCAACTTTATCTGCAAATCTATTAAGAGTACGACTATAGCTATCTGTAAATTTCTCGCTCCTTTTATCAGCTATCCCATCCGATTTATTTAACCGATCAATTAATTTAATAACAATACTATGAACATCGTTAATTTGAGATGATAAATTATTAACAATATATTTTCCGCCTCCAATAACTAGAAGTATAAGTACGCCCATAACCCCAAAACTTTGAATATACTCAAGTAAGCTATCGTCCATTTCAACTATCTCCTTACCTTACCATACCATTACTATCTATTATAAAGTCGTTCAAACTCCACTTTATTTAACCCCCTCTATCAATAAGTTCTTTGATAAATCCATGTCCTGCTAAACCTGCTAAACCTGCTCCACCAGTTACAAGGACTTTTTTATCTTTGTAAAAATTATTCAATGTTGAAATCCCCTAAATTTTTTCTGTAACCCTAAAATACTATATGTAAAATGAAACCCTGCTGACCAGACTGTTCCACATAATAAAATAAGTATTATAAATGAAAATGAAACAGGACTTATACTAACAGATCCAAATATTGATCCTAATATAATTGATACAATCATTAATGATTTAAAAAAATGCCACCCATCTGTTAATGGAGCAGGAATGGGAACTTTCCAAAATAATGTTTTTAATCCTTGTTTAGGATCTTTGTTATTAAATTTATTTAACCAATTGATAGAAAACCACATTTTAATTTTTTTATTTTTAATATTGATAAAAATTGATTTGTTGTAATGGTGTTCTATAGTATCCATTAATCCATTAAACATTCCTGCTATAAATAAAAATATCAAACATAAAATAAATTCTAACATTAAACTGCCTCTCTATCTATAGCTGCTTGTGAAACCGCTTGTTCACGAGTGCTATAACTGTTGTCATGGGAGTAATCCCCGTTCTTGTCTATAAATGATTTAAGGTGTTCCACTTGATTGTCCTTTAGTTTTCTCTTTTTTAGGCTTACTTATGGAACTTGAGCTTGGAGAGCTTGAAGAGTTTGCCTCTTCTTCCGTCCCATCTTCTAATTGTACAGCGCCTCCCACTAAACCTTCTGCTGAAGGTATCATAGCTGCTTGTAATAATGGTAATCTTATCATTATTGCCTGATATACCGTAGGCGCTTTTTTAGCTAAGGTTGTTAATAACTTATTTTGGTAGTTAGGTGATGCATAAAATACTTGAATTGCGTATTTCTGTAGTACCGAAGATGTATCTCCAACTGTTCCACCAAGGAGTTGTTCTAACTCTCTTGCCAAATCTTCCTCAAACTCTTTCTCTGTTATCTTGGCTTTCTCGTCTAAGTAGCCCCACTCTGCTCTAGCTTGACCCCTCTGTTGAGCCTCAAGAGCTTCAATATTAGCTTTATTTTGGGCTTTCATTCGAACTTGTATAAGCTTACCTTCAAACATAGCATCTTCGATCTTAGCAGCTCTATCTGCGTCAGCGTCTATTCCAAAGCGGTCTAATAATCCGCTATCCGAAAGCTTACCTGCTGCATTTAAGTTGGCCATAAGAGTTTTAGTCTCCGTATCATCACTCATGCGAAAATCTTTAAACTTAACTTTTACTCCCGTCCAACCAGTAGCTACCTTTATTCGTGGTATTAAAAAGAAATTAAGAAAATCTACTAACATCTCTCTATAAGATAAGAAATGATTCTCTATAATTCTTAAGCTGACGGAAGACCCTGTCCACGTAGCGCCACCAGCTATAAATTCCCAAGGAACTCCAAGACTTCTAGCAATAGATTCCTCAATAGCTTTAATCTCAGGAGTAACCAAAGTAGTCTTTGCATCCCCACCTAACTTTTGATAGCCCATAGGGATAGGTAATATGCCTACATAGTTAGGATCTGTTTTCCATTTCTCTAACTGTGTTCGTATCTCTGATCTCCATCTTCCTAAGTTTAAGGAAGTGTACGGGTCCATCGTACCACTAGGTGCAGGAAATACAATTCTATGCGGAACTATATGTTCAGAAGCGATGGCCTCGTTAGCCCGCCTAAGTGTTTGCATATACCAAATCAAGCTCATAGCAGGAAGAATAGAAGGCTTGCCCCAACCAGCGGCACTCCAATTCTCTGCCAAGCCTGGCTGTTTAAAGTGATATAAGTTTTTTTGATCTAATTTAATCTTTTTCTTTTTCTTTAAAGATTGGATATAAAGCCAAGGTAACTTATCTACTGTACGCCTAACTCCGGTTCTTACCGCGTCTTGCGTTTGCTTATCCATTAATAAATAATATTCAGATGTCCCTGTTAAGGAGTCATGAACTAAATCAATATTTTCAGGAGCCCACCTCACAAAGTGAAGGTTATCCTTATTTTTTCTGTATTGATCTTTTACCTCAAAAACACTTCTAACCCCACAGGACTTACAAACTCCCTGGTATCTAAATGCGTCGAACTTTAATTCTTTATCAGTATAAGTACTAGCTCGCCTTGTCTCCTTACAAGAAGGACACCTGAGGTATCGCTCAAAGCTTCTATTAATACTTAAAAAACAATTCCCAAATACATGGTAATCCATACCTATCTCAACTAATAATCTTTTGATTTTCCAAGTGTGATAAAAAGCTTCCCTGTAGTTATCTTTAGTATCAAGATCTAACTTTACCCCATCTTCAGTACTTTCGAAAAGTAAATCTGTTATAGGATACTCGGTAAGCTTATTTATTATAGTATGAAGTAAATCATTCTTTAAATAAAAGTGTCTTGCTAAAGTAAATAGTTTCTTTATATCTTTTGGTACATATGTTGAAGATAAATCTAAGAAAGGGTTAGGATATGTTAATCCCCCCTGCGTACTCCTAGTTTCTCCGTATACGTCTGTTTGTCCCATTACTTACTTTTTGGTTTGTTATTTATATAATAATCAATAAGTAACAATTTACTGGCTTGTACCTCGTAAACGTTACTATCTTTTAATTCAACTTTATTGTCTATAAGTTTCT
>Ga0114996_10008426_pt1 | contig 11467 bp, 8 predicted proteins | sample ArcticOcean_MG_C_4_FD_87039 | JGI IMG/M metagenome (GOLD analysis project Ga0114996, IMG submission 87039) | Marine microbial communities from western Arctic Ocean - ArcticOcean_MG_CB4_134 | ecosystem: Environmental > Aquatic > Marine > Oceanic | place: Arctic Ocean: Canada Basin | collected... | reverse complement strand
GTGCTTATTACTAAATCAGCCGACGTCGCAGATTTCTGCGCCGTGGCCGCCAAATCCGACTTCGTTACTGTCGACACCGAGTTCGTTCGAGAAAAAACCTACTGGCCAATTCTTTGCCTGATCCAGGTTGCAACACGTGATGAAGCTGTAGCAATCGATCCGCTCGCAAATGGCATTGATCTCGAACCGCTCTACGACCTGATGAAAAACACCAAGGTGTTAAAGGTCTTCCACTCTGCCAGCCAGGACATGCAGATCATGTTCAATGCCAGCGGTGGGATGGTCAAACCCGTTTTCGATACTCAGATAGCAGCAATGGTAAGTGGCTACGGCGACCAGCCCGCTTATGCGACATTGGTGCAACGTATCGTTGGCGAAACGATCGACAAACGATCGCAAATGACCGACTGGTCAAGGCGACCACTCACGGAGCACCAGGTCGAATACGCAATCGGCGACGTTACGTACCTTACTCATGTCTACGACAAGCTAGTTTCAGAACTCGATAAATCAGGGCGCGTAAGCTGGGCTCATGAAGAAATGGGTCATCTTCGAAACAAGGATTTGTACGACGTCGACCCTCGAGAATTATGGCGAAAAGTAAGACTCCGCCGACCCTCTCGAAGAGCGCTAGCAGTACTCCGCGAAATAACGGAATGGCGCGAACTCAGTGCGCAGCGACGAGATATTCCTAAGGGATGGGTGTGCCGCGATGAAGCGCTAGCCGAAATCGCCCTCAACACTCCACAAACACCAGCTGCACTAGAACGAGTAAGGGGCGTAAACGAGCGATTCGCCAATGGACGCGACGGTAAATCGCTTCTAGAAGCGGTGCGAGTCGGACTTGAATTGCCCGATGATGAATGCCCAGATCCAGAAAAAGGACGTCCACCGATAAGAGGCCACGAAACGCTGGTCGCTCTGCTTCAGGCACTCCTGAAACTACGATGTGACGAGAACGGCGTCGCCGCACAGATGGTCGCCAACAGAAAAGAACTCGATCGCATCGCCACCGAGGAAGAGCCCGACGTCAGAACCCTCTCCGGTTGGCGCCGAGAGATCTACGGAAACGACGCCATCGCTCTCAAACGAGGCGAAATAGCACTCACCGCCGACGGACTCAGCGTTCGTGTAGTACCTGCTTGAACCTGCCATAGCGGTTCGAGTCGATCTATACTCGCCAATATAATTATTAGTTTTCGATTTCTAATCAGCAGGAAGCGATCCAATGGTCAACGCGCTTAAAGGCGATGTATTTATTACTGGCGCAGCAAGAACGCCGCTCGGCAGTTTTCAGGGCAGCATCTCTGACGTTCCGGCTACAGATCTGGGTGCAACGGCGATAAAAACCGCCATCGACCGCTCGGGTCTCGACTCTAACGATGTCGAATACACAGTGATGGGCAACTTGCTCTCTGCCGGCCTCGGCCAAACTCCAGCCCGCCAGGCGGCGATCGGAGCCGGCATTCCCAACACCGCTTCCGCTCTCACTATCAACAAAGCCTGTGCTTCTGGCATGCAAGCTGTCATATTGGCGGCCCAAACCATTCAGCTCGGCGAAGCATCGAGCGTTATTGCCGGTGGCATGGAAAACATGAGCGCCGCACCACATCTGCTACTGAACAGCAGAACAGGTCAGCGACTCGGCGACACCAAATTAGTCGACTCTATGATTCACGATGGTCTCTGGTGCCCGTTCGAAAACAGGCATATGGGAAGCTCCGCTGAGGCCATCAGCGAAAAATATTCTGTGTCCCGTGACGCCCAGGACGAATTTTCCGAACGCAGCCACCGATTGGCATCAACCGCTTCTGCCGAAGGTTCGTTCACTGATGAAATTACACCCGTTGAAATTGTTGGCCGACGAGGAAAGATCCCCGTCGTAGACACCGACGAAGGACCTCGATCTGACACCACGATTGACGGTCTAGCAAAACTTCCGGCAGTCTTCCCTCCCAACGCCACAGTAACGCCAGGCAACGCGTCGTCTATTAGCGATGGCGCAGCGGCTGTCGTTGTCGTTGACGAACAAGGCGCAGCTAAAAGTTCATCGGGGCCCGTGGCCCGAATTACCGGATACGCCCACGCAGCGAACGAGCCTGGGATGTTGTTTGATGCCCCACGAATTGCGGTTACAAAGTTGCTTGAAAAAACAGCTATGTCTCTCGACGATTTCGATCTGATCGAAGTGAATGAAGCGTTCGCAGCTCAAGTGCTGGCAAATGGACAGGCGCTGAAATGGGATTGGGACCGGGTAAATCTTCGTGGCGGTGCAATCGCCCTCGGACACCCAATCGGCGCAAGTGGCTCACGAATCCTTGTAACTCTCATGTACGGCCTGCAAGCAGCCCAAGGCAAGAACGGCCTCGCTGTCATCTGCCACGCTGGTGGCGGTGCCGTGGCCATGAGCATCTCACTCCAGTAATCGCAATAACCCACATATTCAATGGGCTAAAGGAAATCACTAATGGCGTTTGATCCCAGTCAGATGGACGTTCTAGATCGTCGAAAGGTCGAGGCGATGATCCTCGGCCCAATGCTCCGAGCGTTCCAAAAAGAGATCGGTATCGAGAAGACTAACGAGATCGCCCGAACCGTCATCACCGATCTAGCGCGTGAACAAGGGGCGCAGTTCGCATCGGGGATCGGATCAAACGGCCTCGAAGACTACGCATCGAACAAAGACGCCTGGTGTCGTCACGGTGCCCTCGAAGTCGAAATCATCGAGAGTGACGACTCGAAATACTCGTTCGATGTAACTCGTTGCAGGTACGCCGAGATGTACAACGAACTCGGATTCGGTGATCTGGGTGGAATATTTTCTTGTACTAGAGACTTCGAATTCGCGACGGGGTTCAACTCAAAGGTAAAGCTCGAACGAACTCATACCATCATGCAGGGCGCATCTCACTGCGACTTCAGATACACGCTTGAGAAACCACTTTCAGCCACTGAATAGTTCAAGGCGACCAAACACAATCTACATTTGATTCGTACAATCAATAATCGCTTCCTAATCTCGAAGGGCTGCTCGAATTGCAACAACTTACGTGTCCGGTAGATCAACTTCTTTTAGTCGACTCAAAAACTTCTGGCGAAGAATCTTCAGAATGTGCCACTTGCGAAGGCGTTTGGCTCACTACTCATGCTCTTGAATCTCTCGAAGACAACGCAGCCAGCGACGATATGGTCAAAGGACAGCGTCAGTACGGCAAGCAGGTTGTCGAGCACCTATGCCCACACTGTGGCGAAGCGATGATTCGATTCAGGTACCGCGGCTATAGCCTCGAAATCGAAGCTTGTCCTTCTGACGCAGGATTCTGGCTCGACAAAAAGGAAGACCGCGAAATTCGAGACGTAATGAAACAGCGGGGATCAAACCTGAATCGGTCTGTATCAGCAGAAAAAAGCTGGCATCGGGCTCGTCGAGGTACGAAACTAAGTCTCGTCCAGCGTGTGAAGAAACTTTTCGGCTTCCACTAAGTTAAAATTGCATCATGTTTGATACCGACCGCGGAAACGCCGATATAACCCTTTGCATCTTCCCTCATCTTAGAGAGTTCATAGCAATAGACGCACGAGAAAATCGCTCTGGTGGCCCAGCTGTACTTAGCCTGTCGATCTCGAACGTGCTTGGCGAAGAGTTCTACACCAATGTCGAACGAGATTTTTCTAAGCTTCTCCGACGCCACGACATCGGATTTCTTGAACTAATGGGCATCCCTCAGCAAGTAGAAGCCGTTGTTCGGGCAAATTCACTAAAGCGGATCATCGCCGAGTTGGGAATACTGCCTCCTGAAGGATCAAACAATCCCGGTGGCACTGTGGGAGTTCTCTTTTTCGCAGGAACGTTGCTTTCGTTCAGCGTCGGCCAATTGCGAGAAGCTACCGGAGAACTGTTCGGCAAACGGCTATCGCCGATGATGCTTGAACAGCTAAATGACCAGCTGATTGATTTGATGGATAAAGAGCGAAAATCTATCAGCGATACATCCCAGCAGGATCTCGTCGGCCTCATTTCAGGCAAGAGCGGACCCTACGTCACACTCTGGGAAAGTAGCGGGAACTAGCACCCGCTCAGTTTGCACTAGTGCCCGATCTGTATCGTCTGTGTTCAGTTACGAACCATTTAGCCGCGATGCGCGCCAACGCGCGACGCTGAAACGAACACGACGAACCTCCTCATGGAAGACTCCTTCCTCGATAATTTATTAGGCAACCCAGCTGATGGCACATTCTTGGCCTGGCTGGCTGATGGAGGCCTTTGGGCTTTCCTGATTGCGCTCGCTGGCATTCTGGGATGGTGGCTCATACGGCGACTTCTGCGACGCGGCCTGAGACAGGCAGTGAAAGGACTCGACCAGCATGAGGCGACCGCCGATGTTGGTATGGCCGTTCAGGCTGCCGACTCGTGGATATCCAACTTCCTTGTAGCCGGGGTGTTCGCTACGGCCGCTATACTCGGAATACTCCATGTTCTTGGCAACAACATCGATCCAGTTATCAGCAACTTGAAAATGGCGGGCGGTGTGGTCCTAAATTGGCTTGCAACTGCTGGCCTCAGAATCGTTCTGATCCTGTTCATGAGCTGGGTTGCGACTCGAATAGCCCGACGTGTAATCCCTCGAGTATTGTCATCTGTGATGCTTGGCCAGGCATCGACCGCCGATCACGACGAAGTGCTGAAACGATCGGATACTCTTTCGAGCGTTTTCGTTGGTGCAGCGGTGAGCCTGATCTACGTACTGGCGTTGTTCATGGTGCTAACCGAACTCACTGTGCCAATCGGACCCGTGCTCGGCGGGGTGGGCATCGCCGGCATTGCAATTGGATTCGGTGCTCAATATCTCGTACGCGATCTGATCTCTGGCGTATTCATTCTCGCCGAAAACCAGTACAGAACTGGCGACGTTGTAACCCTCTCGGGCATTTCGGGGCTGGTCGAATCGATCAATCTGCGCCGAACAGTGCTTCGTGATCTCGATGGTCAGGTTCACGTTATTCCCAATGGCGAAATCACTGTCGCATCTAACAAGACCAAATACTGGTCACGGGTGAACTTGGATGTTGGGGTTGCTTACAAAGAAGACGTAAACCGTGTCGTTGAAGTATTGAACGATATTGGTGAAGAGATCGCCGCTGACCCGTACTACGGCCTGATGCTGATCACGCCACCACAGGTGCTTCGCCTGAATTCGCTCGATGATTCAGCCGTTACGTTCAAGATGCTCGGCGACTGTAAACCGATGAAACAGTGGGAGATCATGGGCGAAATGCGGAAGCGCATTAAGATTCGTCTCGACGCCGAAGGAATTGAGATTCCGTTCCCGCACCAGACGGTCTACTGGGGTGAAGCGCAGCCTCCGTTCCGACCCGATATTGCTGTACCAGACTCCGTTCAGGTGGCTCGTCCGGCACCGTCGACTCAGCGGCCGCCAGAAACTGTTCGCCCAATCACCAGTCAGCCGACCACCGCCGATAAGTCAGATGATGATCGACCAATGACGCCGGTACTTCGTGAAGAATTGCTGGCTGCGATAGCGATAGCGACAAGTGCCCGAATTGGCGATTCTGACCCCGACATTCGATCCCGCTCGGCACTGATCGATACAGCCGACAACGAATAGTTTTACTAGTGGTGATTTTTCGTCCGACCAATTAGCAAGTCGCTATTGACGATCTGAAATGCCAGCTGGCCAACTGCCGTGGTTCCAACGGTGTGTGTTATCGCATCCGAACGAAGCTGCTTTGAATCGGCCGATTCATTCAGTGCGGCGGCCATAGCTTCGGTGATCGCACTAACATCTGCGAAATCAACGCTGGTAACACTGTCGCCGAAATAATCAGAAGCCACGTTGGAATTACTCAATATCATCCCGCCGCCGGATGAATTCAGCAGTGCACCATCAAAAGCAGCGCGCCCGATTCCATCGACCACCGGCACCGAAACGAGCGTGTCGTACATACTCAAAGCCGCAATCGCACGGTTGAAGTTATTCTCTTCAAATACTCGAACAGGTTGATTCGAGTCGGCTTTTTCGTTGACCCGACGAGCCGCACGTCTTATTTCTTCCGACAGTCGCTTGTAAGCGGAAATATGCGAGGGTCCTGGTGTCAGAAACAAAAGATAACGGACCTCGTTCGCCATTCCGGAATTCTGCTTTAGAAGTTCACCGAACGCGTTAATCGAACGAACGATGTTCTTGTGCGGTTCCGAACGATCAACGGTTACAAACGTGTGACGAATGCTTTTATCGGTCATATCGCTCATGAATCGTTGAGTACGCGATGTCCCTTTGATCGATTTGAAATCTCCAGATCGAGCTGCTGCCCGCGCCACACCTACAAGTGTTTTGTGTCCTTTGTAAACAAATAACTTGAAGGGTGCAGTGCCCGGGTCGGTCACTTCTAACTCATCTTGCAAAAACTCGCTCGCACAAGCGATAAACGCGTTTATATCCCGTGACGAAGGAAACCACAGTTCGTTGCCCGACAACAGACTCTCCAAGATTTCTACTCGCCATGCCGACGGTAATATCTGGAAATCAGATGGCCACGGCCATGGGGTGTCCAGCGAATGTTTGATTACTGAATCATGATGCCTTTCCCGAACCATCCCCGGAACTAACATCAACTGATAATCCTGACTCACAAGAACAAAGGGTTTTTCGGTGGCGTTCTGTGAAATCGCGTCAGCGAACATTTTGTTCACGGTTCGGTAACCGGTTTCCCAGGCATCGTGTTCCTGATCGCCTATTGTCGGGGTGAACGTCGGGCTCCACGATCGATGAAGTAGGAACCACAGCAACGGATTGCAAATAACGTTGTAAAACTTATGATGTACGCGTCGAGGAGGAGCTACAAGATGTAATTCCTGATCATTTGGAAAGAGTAATCCATCTTCGGAAGAAAGCGTTTGCGCTGCTTTCCTGTCGGCACTACTTACAGCACCTGATATCCAGATGGCCGGTGCTAAACCGACCGCTTCACCGCCTGAATTAAAATCCTGTTTTACCGCAAGTTCGCCCGCATCGTCCTCGAAATAACTAAACGGACCTCGATTACTCGCTACGATGATCCTGCGATCTAAGTTAAGCCACTTCGGCATGCGCTGATCATCATCTTCGAGTTGATGGTCAGAAGTATCTTGAGTTTTATCACCGCTCTGTGGAGCCATGGAATGTGTCCTGCCGCTGATCCGAATCCTGCCGTCTTAGCAAGCAGATCGCGGTGGTCCGTTGATTTGTAACCCGAATTCAATCACTCCAGTAGTTCGCAGTCAAAGTTAAGATGGCGCAAAACATCTTTGACACACGAATTGAGCACTAACTAAAATCAATTGTTGGATTCGGCTCTGACCGAGTATTTGATAACCATTGCGTGCAGTTCGGAGAAAAATGACCTCCAGTCCTCCAAAAACAGCAGATGAACTACGAGAGTCTTTTCTTTCGTTTTTCGAAGGCCACGACCACCTTCGAATGCCCTCGGCATCGCTGATTCCTGCCGCAGACCCAACTTTGTTGCTCATCAACTCAGGAATGGCGCAGTTCAAGCCGTATTTTTCTGGGGAAAAAGAGCCGCCGCATCCACGTGTCACAACGTCTCAAAAATGCTTCCGAACAACCGATATCGAAGAGGTTGGCGACGATACCCACCTCACTATGTTCGAAATGCTCGGCAACTTCAGTTTCGGCAACTATTTTAAGAAGGAAGCCTGCGCCTGGGCGCTCGAATTGCTGACCAAGCAGTTCGGACTTGATCCCGAACGCCTGTACTACACCGTCTACACGACCGACGACGAGGCCGAAAAAATCTGGCTAGACCTCGGTATTCCAGCCGATCGTATTTACCGATTTGGTGACGAGGAAAACTGGTGGGGACCTGCCGGTGACGAGGGCGTTTGTGGTCCCAGTTCCGAGATCAACTACTACCGAGGTTCGCTCGACGACATCCCAGCTGTGGACGATCCGAGTAGAAACGGCGAGTGGGGCCCCAACTACCACGATGATTTCGTGGAGATATACAACCTGGTATTCACGCAGTTCTATCGTGATCTCGAAGGCAACGACACTGTTCTGCCAGCCAAAAACATCGACACAGGCATGGGATTCGAACGGGTGCTTGCGGTACTTCAGTGTGCGTCAAACGTCTACGAAACGGATGCGTTCCGACCGATCATCGCCCATGTCGAACAGATATCTGGCAAGGAGTGGGGGCAGGACGTAGCTATCGACCGCGCCATTCGTGTTGTCGCCGAACACGCCCGTTCAGCTTCGTTCTTGATTGGTGATGGTGTGATCCCGGGAAACTCCGGACGCGGCTACGTGCTTCGACGCCTAATTCGTCGTGGAATGCTTTTCGGTCGTGAGCTGGGAGTCGATACGCCGATGCTGTCGATCATCTCGAAGACCGTTTCCGAGCACATGGGTCACGTCTACTCGGAATTAACTAGCAACTACGATTTCATCAAAGACGTTCTGGAAAAAGAAGAAAACAGCTTCTCTCGAACACTGGAATTTGGCGCCCAAGTTCTTTCAGGGATGATCGATTACCGCACGGACAACCCGGACGCATTCGAACAGCTAAAAGACGGCAAGAAGCTGAAATCACCTGCTGGTGACGACGCTCGTTCAGTTGGCACACGACAAGCGATATCGGAACTCGAACGGCTTGCGAAATCGGGTGATACAGACGCGATAGACAGCTGGCGCAGCAATATTTCCGGAGCCGAGGCGTTCGTTCTGTATGACACCTACGGCTACCCGTTTGAAGTTAGCGATGAAGTTGCGGGCGAGGCCAAAATGTCGGTCGACCGCGACGGATTCGACTCTCAAATGGAAGCTCAGCGAAAACGAGGGCGAGATGCCGGAGGATTCGGTGGTAAGGCCGAAGCTACTCGTGTCTACGAACAACTCGGGCTTGAAGACACGCCGTTCGTTGGCTACGAAACGTTGGTCTCAACTACGTCGATAGCCGCAATCGTCAAAGACGGTGCTCCTGTCGAATCAGCGCACGAAGGCGATGAAGTCGAAATCATTCTTGGAGAAACGCCGTTCTATGCAGCTCGTGGTGGTCAGGTCGGCGACACCGGGTTAATTTCAGGCGCCAACGATCTCAAAATATCAATAATCGATACTCTGGCACCATACGGCCATGTGAATGTTCATTACGGCACAGTCACCTCTGGTTCTCTCGTAAAAGGCACTAGTGTCACTGCCACGGTCGACGGAGAGCGACGAGAACGTATTCGACGCAATCACACAGCTACCCACCTCGTACACGCAGCGCTAAGAGAAATCGTAGGCAGCCACGTTCGACAGGCTGGATCAGTAGTTGATCCCGACCGGTTACGGTTCGACTTCACCAACATGCAGGCGCTATCGCAAGACGAGATCAGGGGAGTGCAGGACCGCGTGAACGAAAAGATTCGCCTGAATCGTGATGTTGAAGTCCACTGGACCACTTATGGCAAGGCCGTGGACGAAGGCGCTCTGGCGTTCTTTGGTGATACATATGACAACGATGTCCGCACCATCAAGATCGACGCCCCATGGAGTTACGAACTCTGCGGTGGGACGCACATGGATCACACCGGTGGCATCGGCACGTTCGTAATCACTTCCGAAACCGGTATCGGATCGGGAATGCGCCGAATGGAAGCAATCACCGGTATCGCGTCTGAACAGGCAATTTTCGATCGATTTGGCGCTCTAGACGAAATCGCTTCGAAATTCAGGGTGACAACGTCTGAGGCCAGCGCTCGAGTCGATTCCCTGAACAACGATCTAAGCAAGGCGCGCAAGCAGGTAGCCAAGCTCGAAGAGCAGCTGCTACAGGCCAGCGTTGGTGGCAGCAGTGCTAACAATTTGGCAAACAGCTTCGACCTCGACGCTAACGGAACCGCGGTTCATGTTGAAGTGAGCGAGATTCCCGCTTCGAACATTGGCGCTCTGCGAAAAACAGGCGACCATCTGAAGAAGCAGATCGGCAAGGGCGTCGTTGTTCTCGGCGCAGTAATCGAGGGCCGCCCGATGGTCGTAGTAATGGCGACCGACGATGTGGTCAAAGCCGGGATTCACTCTGGAAATATCGCCCGACAAATCGCCAATAAAATGGGTGGCGGCGGTGGCGGAAGTCCGGCAGTTGCTCAGGCCGGTGGCAAAAACGCCGACCAACTTGGCGAAGCACTCGCATCGACCGAAGAGATCATTCTAGCTTCGCTTAGCAACGGATCAGGGAGTTAGTTATCGCTAATACGGGGCGACTACTCGGAGTTGACTATGGGGAGGCCCGAATCGGTCTCGCCATCAGCGACCCGACTGGCACGATAGCGACACCTATCGAAGCGATAAAAGCTGCGGGTTTGGATGATGCAGCAAACATTTCTAAAGTTGCGATAGAACGTGAGGCGTTAGGAATAGTCGTGGGATTGCCACTTTCTCTTGATGGATCACAGGGTCCAGCAGCTCGAAAAGTGAACGCGTTCTGCGCCAAACTTCGTAAAACTAGCGATCTTCCTGTGATTGCATGGGATGAAAGAATGACGACAGTACAGGCGCATTCTCTTCTCAGAGCCGCAGGAAAATCGACTTCGAAAGCCCGCGGTAAAGAGCGGGGCAAGATTGACTCCGCATCTGCAGCAATTATCCTCGACTCATACATGCAGTCGATATAAACCAAACATCGATTATTAGAACCAACAACGGAGCGATATGAGCAGCAACATCGGCGTCATGGGACACCCTATCGGGCACACGAAATCACCTGTATTCCAGCAGGCTGGTCTCGACGAACTCGGCATCAAAGAAACGTTCGAAGCCTGGGATGTTGCCCCTGAAGATCTCGAAGCGAAGGTCGCCACGTTCCGTGAAAAAGGGTTTATCGCCGCCTGCGTTACGTTGCCACACAAGCAGGCCGTAATGCCGCTGGTCGACGAACTCACGGAGGCCGCCGAAGCGGTTGGAGCAGTCAACTGGATATTCAACCGTGATGGCAAGCTTGTTGGTCACAACACCGATGGCACTGGCTTCTTACGAGCACTCAAAGAGAAGGCAGGATTCGATCCTAAGGGCGTCGATGCCGTTGTGTTCGGAGCCGGTGGGGCAGCTCGGGCGATTGTTTACGCCCTGAAAACCGCAGGAGTCGCTCGACTTACAATCGCTAACCGAACTGTTGAGAAGGCCCAAACTCTTGCGTCAGAATTCTCAGAAGGACGATTCAAGCCCACCGCTATTGGCATGAGCCGCGACGAGCTTTCTAACTACGTGCCATACGCAACACTGCTAGTGAATACGACTTCGCTTGGCATGGCTGGCGGTCCTGCAGAACTCGCTACACCCGCAACAGCCGACATGATTTCCGCCGATACTGTGGGATATGACGCTGTATACGCCCCGCCTGAAACCAAATTTCTACGTGAGGTCGAAGAGGCCGGTGGCCTGCCAGCGGGTGGAATGACGATGCTCGT
>Ga0114996_10008425_pt1 | contig 11468 bp, 11 predicted proteins | sample ArcticOcean_MG_C_4_FD_87039 | JGI IMG/M metagenome (GOLD analysis project Ga0114996, IMG submission 87039) | Marine microbial communities from western Arctic Ocean - ArcticOcean_MG_CB4_134 | ecosystem: Environmental > Aquatic > Marine > Oceanic | place: Arctic Ocean: Canada Basin | collected... | reverse complement strand
GGCATCGGCCCGACGCCATGCGTCGCGCAGTTCGGCCACCGACGTGGCTTGTGGCTGGAGCTGGCATCCCACCTTGAGTGTCACGTGATTCAGTCCATTCTTCTTTTATTTATTAATTGATAGAGCGGTACGCTTCGTCCCAAAAATTAAGCTCATGTTGCATGCCTTCAACAAATATCATTTCAGCAGATTCGTATGATATCTTCAGTGTGTCAACTAATTTAGCATATCGATCTGTATACCCTTGAAAGTCAGAGGAGGAGTAAATCTCCAACCACTGCTTGTATCTCGGTTCATCAGGCGGAGATATAGAGATACCAAGAGCAGTAAAACCCATCATACATGGAACCATGGCGATGACCCCAGATGCATAATCTGAGGAGTAACGTTTAAGATAAGTAGTGTAATCTGTACACGTATTACCCATAGTTGTGTTTGTATAGATTGCCGAGAATGATTTCCCCAGTTGTTTAAGTCGTGGAAGCTCAGTATTCAGCGTGTAGTGCGCTCCATCGACTAGCGTCAGGAGATGTTCATCCGGCGCGTGAGAAGCTATACGACTGAAACTGCGTACATATTCAAGTAGGTATTGGTAATCTTGTTCCAACCAATAACGCATAATCCGTGAATCAAGTGAACCGTCAAAAAGTTGTGTAAGGGCTGGGTGGCTATATTTTCTCTTCAGCCACGGATTTGCAACATCTCTAAGGTGTTGGTATAGGTGCGAGGAGGTCGGCATCTGGTCTCTAATGCTAGAGGGGGTGGTTAATTCAGATTAAATAAGAACGTATCACTACAATGACATTTGGGGCTAAGTAGTTAAGATATCGTAAACTTGGAGAAATATACAATTATAGGTTATTTAAGGCTACTCTAGATTCTATTGGATGTTCAAGCCAACGGCCTGGTAATGATGTCTTGCCAATATTTGCATGGGTTGTTCATTTGCCCACCCAAGATATGTGGTCTAAGATCTTGGAGATGAATCTAGCCTTGGCGTTGTACGAGTGGTGAGGTTGATGGCCCAGTCGTTTTTCTCACGGGTACCCCAGGACGGTCTGGCTTGAGCGTGAGCCAGGATTCGCCCGCGAGGGCCGTGTCTGCCGCCGAGTTGTCCACTGTCGGCTCGCTTCACAAGAGGCATCAGGCGGTCCTCCCAGCATGGGTTGTGCAGATGCACGACAACCCGATTTCGCTGGTGTCCGGTCACGACTCCCATGTGGTTGATAGCGACGGGAATGAGTACCTTGACTTTTTTGCAGGTATAGCAACCACAGTCTCCGGCCACGGAATGTCGGCCGTGTTGGAGGCAATTAGGTCTCAGTCTTCAAAAATACTGCATTCCTCAACGCTCTATCTGATTGAACCAATGGTTGAATTGGCCGAATTGCTGTTATCGACTACTCCGTCAAGTCACGAAAAAGCATTTTTCGTTAACTCGGGTACAGAAGCTATTGATACCGCCTTAATGTTAGCGACTAACTATACTGGCTCGAACAGCGTGATTTCTATGAGAAATGCGTACCATGGTCGTTCCTTTGCAGCCGTAGCTGTGACAGGCTTGCCGGGTTATTCGGCGACGGCATTGTCTCCGTTCAATGTTCAGTTCGCCCCATATGGAGATTCTGAACAGTTCGAACGTCTGGTTCAAGAATCTGATAGTGATATTGCGGCTGTCATTGTAGAACCGATTCAAGGAGTAAATGGATTTGATACTCCTCCAGATGAGTTTATTCAAAATATTCGCAAAGTCTGTGACCGCAACCATATAGTTCTTATTTCAGACGAAGTGCAGACAGGATTTGGTCGAACGGGTGAGGCCATGTGGGGAATACAAGCCGCTGGTGTTGAAGCGGACCTGATGGTGATGGCGAAAGGCCTCGGTAATGGCCTTCCGATTGGTGCCGTTACTGGATCAGCTGACATCATGGATTCGATGGCTGGTGGATCGATTAGCACGTTTGGTGGCAACCATCTTGTGACTTCGGGAGCTCTTGCTAACCTCGAATTCATTATCGATAATGATCTTATGGGAAATGCACTTAAACAGGGTCAAGCGATTCGATTAGAATTAGAGTCCCTTCGATCTGAATATAAATCCATTATTTCCCAAGTTCGTGGTAAAGGTTTGATGCAGGCGGTGGTATTTGCAAATAAAGATGCCACTGCTCGGCCAGAGCTGGCAGCTTCGGTCCAGGCAACCTGTAAAGATCATGGTTTGCTTGTCGGTCTAGGTGGAGTGGAATGGAATGTTGTTCGGTTGGCTCCACCTCTAATCGTTTCGGCGGAGGAAACCCAGGAGGCAATGAGAACACTACGAATCGCTATTGAAAAACTTTGTTAGACGGACATCGACCAGTAGGGTCATAACCGTATTGGGTATGATGCGAATACTCTGATTTAAATTAAATGGACCTTAGAAAACTAATGACACATATGGAGGGTTGATTATGTTTAGCCGGTTGCGTAAATCTGTGAAACCACTTTCTATCGCAGTCGCTCTGCTGCTCCTGGGAGCTGCCTGCTCCTCAGATGGGGGTGGCGCTGGAGCCGTTGAGACTATTGAACCCGTTGCGACGGTTGCGCCAACTGAGGCACCTCCGCCGGCGGAGTTGACGAAGGTCAGGTTCCAGTTGGACTGGTCGCCGAACACCAACCACACGGGGATATTTGTCGCCGATGAGATGGGTTGGTATGCCGAGGAGGGCATCGAACTAGAGATCTTGCCCTATAGCGGCGGTAACGGAGATCAGTTGGTGACCGAAGGCGTGGCGGATTTCGCCGTTTCGTTCCACAACAGTGTTGCGCTTTCGGCCCCTGCGGGTGTGCCGCTCAAGATTGTTGCCGCGGTTGTCCAAAAGACTGTGGAAGCCATTGGGGTGACGGCTGATCGTGATGACATCCAGTCTCCGAAGGATTTGGACGGCATGGTCTACGCGGGCTTTGGCGGTCCGTTCGAGGTTCCCGTGATGAAGGCCGTTATCCAGGCCGACGGTGGAGCTGGGGAGTTCGACAGTGTGGTGTTGGACACGTGGGCCTATCAAGCGGTTTACAACGGCGATGCGGACTTCGTGATCCCATTCCTCACTTGGGAGGGGATTGAGGCAGAGCTACATGACCAGCCGATGAAGTACTTCGCCTTCGAAGATTACGGCATGCCGGAGCAGTACACGGTCTTGATGGTTGCCGGGGAGACCTGGCTGGCGGAGAACCCGGATCTGGCTGCAGCTTTCCTGAGGGCCACCAAGCGCGGTTACGAGTGGGGAGCTGCCAATCCTGACGAGGCGTCACAGGTTCTGATTGATGCCAACGAGGGCATATTCAACGATCCTGAGTTGGTGTTTAGAAGTCAGAGGATGCTCTCGGATGGGTATTTCCTTGATTCTGACGGGAACTGGGGAACGATCGACCCCGACCGTTTCGGTGCCTACTCGGGGTTCCTGTTTGATTCTGGGATCGTCGCTGGGCCTGATGGAGCCGTTCTGACAACTGAGCCCAACTGGGCTGACTACATCGACATGAGTCACCTGATTCGATAGTTGCGTATTTCCTAGGATTTACTAGAGGTCCGGAGCCAGTATTTATACTGTCTCCGGACCCCTAGCCCTTTGGACTAAACTGCCTAGTGGGTCATATGAACACAAGTACTAGTGTCGTGAGGCAAGATTCACTTCTGACTGTTTTAGTTAAGATGTTTGGAAGAATACTGCCTACGCTATTTTTAGTAGGTTGTCTGGTTGCGTTGTGGCAGTGGTATGTATTGGCGAATGATATGCGCCCGTCGACCTTGCCGACTCCAGAACGAGTAGTTCGGCAGGGTTGGGCATTCCGGGGCCAACTCTGGGAAAATACCATTCCGACACTCCAGGAGACATTTATAGGCTTTGGATTGTCGGTTTGTTTCGGTACGATCTTGGCGATCTTGATTGATTTTTCTAGCCTTTTACGAAAAGCTATCTATCCGTTGCTTGTTGCATCTCAGACTATACCCATTATTGCAATAGCTCCATTGATGATTATATGGTTTGGTTTCGGGCTGACACCAAAAATACTCGTTGTGATTCTTGTTACATTCTTTCCGATTACGGTCGGATTTATTGATGGGTTCAAATCTACCGAACCAGAGTTGATGAGCTTGTTCGGCACAATGGGTGCAAGTAAGTATCAAAAGTTTCGTTACTTGAGATTCCCATCAGCGTTGCCGTCGTTCTTTATAGGGTTACGAATAGGGATCACGTATGCGGTAGTCGGCGCTGTCTTCGCTGAATATGTTGGAGCTAAAAAGGGATTAGGCATATACATGCTGATACAGAAGAATTCGTTCAGAACCGATCTTGTCTTAGCTGCGGTGTTAGTTACAGCATTGGTAAGTATCAGCCTATTCAGCATCGTGTCGATTCTGCAAAGAATAAGTATTCCGTGGTATGGCGAATCAAGTCGTAATCAACAAAACTTATAGAAATCTGTATAGGGAGAAGACGCAATGAGCAATCGCATAATAATTGATGGTGTCACTGTTGTGACGATGAATGATAATGACGACGTTCATTTTGATGGAAGCATTGTGATTGAGGGCGACCGGATTGTTGCTTCAGGGGATTCACAAGCATCATCTGAATATGATCGGTCTGGAGCAACTGTTATTGACGGTTCTGGAATGGTCGCTTTACCAGGCCTAGTTGATCTTCATTATCACACCGCTCTGGGCAAAGGTTGGAGTGATCATTTGCCCCTTTGGGAATATCTGCAATCCTGTTGGTACCCACTCATCCGGGCGTTAGATGATGATGCCGCCTATTGGGCGGCCATGTCAAGTTACAGTGAGTCACTCAAGTTTGGTACGACCACAGTTAATGATATGTACCGTCTCTTGCCATCCCTAGAGCGAGCAGCAAGAGATATAGGTATGCGGGCTGTTCTTTGTAACGATATTGCGATCGACGAAGAGAACTTGGACACGTTGGCAGATACAGAAGAGGCCTATCGAGAAATACAAAAAACCGACGATGGTTTAGTAGAGGTACGTGTGGGCCTGGAGTGGTTACCCCTTGCGTCCGAAGAGCTTCTTAGAGAATGTCGGGAATTAGCCAACGAACTTGGTATTGGTATGCATATCCATCTAAGCGAATCGATAAGCGAAGTAGAGATATGTGAAACAATGTACGGCAAGCGACCGACTGAAGTTGCCTATGACACCGGTGTCCTTGGGCCGGACTGTATAGCTGCACATTGTGTGTGGATGACCGATAGTGATATTGCGCTATTGAAGGAGACCGGCACGCAGGTCTCCCATAATCCAACCTCTAATGCAAAACTCGGTAATGGTGTGGCTCGCCTTCCGGAAATGTTGGAAGCCGGCCTCAACGTTGGCCTAGGCCATGATGCCGCAGAGTGCAATAACAGCCGTGACATGTTTCAGGTGATGAAGTGGTCATCGCTTATTCATAGAGCGACAAGGGTCGATGCTTCGCTTCAGCAGGCTCCCGATGTGCTTCGAATGGCTACACGAAATGGGGCCTCTGCCTTGGGGCACAACACGGGCGAGTTGTCGGCTGGCAAACTAGCCGATGTGATTCTTATTGATATTAATAACCAATATTTCACGCCGCTGATGCCCGAGAGCAAAGAACACCTATATTCGCATCTGGTGTTCTCGGCTGAAGGTTCCTGTGTCGATACTTCTATTGTGAATGGCAGGATCGTCCGTCGCAGCAAAGAGTTTCTTGATGTCGACGAGGAAGAGATTCGGGCTAAGGCAAACGAGGCATTCCGAGGTGCCCTTAACCGGATGGTAGTACCCGACCAATATAAGTATCTATCTCGCTGAGGTATCAGATATCAGATCTGTCGCATCGTAGCGAGAATAAGAAAATCGGGGGTGGCGACTAAACGCCGTGGAGTGCTTTAAGGAGAGTAGTTTCGATCTCCAGGAACTCGCTTGTTAGTGTACTCGCAAAATCGCGAGGCCTTGGTAGATCTATATCAAACGTCATACTAATGGACCCCGGCCGTGCACTGAAGACATAAATACGGTCGGAAAGGTATATGGCCTCCCGAATATCGTGTGTAATCAAAAGTACTGTCCATCGAAACTTTTCCCAAACGTTGGCGATCCACTCTTGCATTTCGGTACGAGTAAGAGAATCTAAAGCTCCGAACGGCTCATCCAGAAGTAGAACTTTCTTATCCTGTACTACTGTCCGGAGCAGAGAGGCACGTTGCCTCATTCCGCCCGACAACATCCAAGGGTAGTTTTCTTCAAACCCCGCCAGACCGAATAAGTCGAACAACGGTTTGGCCTTCGCACGAGAATCAACCTTAGACATTCCTTGGATTTCAAGACCAACTGTTGTGTTATCAATCACATTACGCCATGGCAGAAGAAGATCTTTCTGCGGCATGAATGCAAAATTATGGTCCTTGTCTTGAGCAGGTTTTCCATTAAAATAGATTTCGCCAGAACTTAACGATTCTTGGCCCGTAATGAGATTGAACAGAGTGCTCTTTCCGCAACCACTAGGTCCGACGATACTGACAAACTGGCCCTCCGAAACATCAACAGTAACATCCCTGAGAACTTCGAGTTGATTGGCTCCGGTGCCGAAGGTCTTCGATACTGACCGCAGTTGAAGCAATGATTCCATCTCCGTACCTGAACCGGCTTCTGAAATGGTCGTCGTCACGGGTACCTGCTCCTAGGTGGTTAACAGCAAGATTAGAATCGGAAAGTTATCTACGTTGTCGATGCTAGCCGTTAAAGGTCAGGCAAACAGCATAAGCTCTTTATGAGACACCTCTCAGCATTAGGACCGCAAGCGTGTGATGTGGAGTTGGTCTCCCACCAGCAACGTCTACGCCGGGGACATCGCAGCACGTACAACTATTCAGTTAGAGAAGTTACCGACAACCGATCCTAGAAGTGTAAACGGATTCGTCTTGTTTCAGGATCTGCTATATGCAATGCTAGGCACATTAATACTAAATGCTGATGTGGATAGGAGTGCTCTGAATGAATAGGACCCTAGTCCTTGGTGACCCTATAGTTTGTCTTGCCGAGCAGGATCAGATTGCTGATGGCGGCGTCATTATCGAAGACAATCAGATCGTAGAGGTAGGAGCCCGGAAAGATCTGCTACAACACGGTCCGTTTGACGAGGTGCTGGGTTCCGAGTCGCACCTTGTGATGCCTGGTTTTGCAAACGGCCATTTTCATTCTGAGTTAGCTATTGGTCCTGGCCTTTATGAACACATCTTTGAACGAGCAAATAATATGATGGTGCACCCTATCGGGGGTGTCGACGAGGAAGATATATATAACGCGATCCAGTGGGGCCTAGTTCAGGCTATACGTGGCGGGCAGACTGGCGCTATAGACTTTTTCTACGGACGTTTAGGGATGCCAGATTTCTCAGCGCCGCCGGCACTTCAAGCTTACTTTGATTCCGGGTTTCGAACTGCATTTGGTTTAGTCTCTCGAGATCAAAATATTTACGCTCATGAAGATAATGCACAATTTCTATCTCGACTTCCGTCCGATCTCGCAGAAGAGGTACAGAATTCGACTATGGGTTACTCGTGGCCAGTTGATGAGATATTCCGCTCATTTCGGTCTTTGGCTAAAATATGGCATGAACGGGATGACCGTATACGTCTGATAGTTGCACCTGACTGGACGCCCGCTTGTTCTAATGAGTTGTATACCGCATGTAGGAATCTTGCAGATGAGTTCGACACTGGTCTTACGACGCATTGCCTAGAGACACGCTCGGAAATGCTATATAGCCTTAGAGAATATGGAGTGTCTGCACTAGAACGACTAGACAATCTCAATGTTTTGGGCCCTGACGTTACTTTGGCTCATTTTGTCTGGGTCACTGATGAGGATATAAAACGGTTTGCGGATTCTGGAGCTATTGCCTCAATGAACCCTGGTTCCAACCTACGATTGTCTACAGGGATTTGTCGGGCCCGGGACATAATGAAAAATGGCGGCAATATAGTAATTGGAACCGATGGCATCTCGTTCTCAGGTAGAGAGGACTTCTTCCAAGAGTTGAGACTTGCCTCCTACCTTCAACGTACGCCAGATGAGTTTGGAGTTGGGCGGCTTGACTCAGCTGATCTTCTACGTACGATTGGCGAAAATGGCGCTAGAGCTATGGGTTGGGAGAATCGCCTCGGGAAGATTGCGCCTGGGTATTTAGCCGATTTACTTATATTACGGAAAGATCGAATCGAGTTCCCGAGAGATAGATATCTAAACACCAACGTGTTGGATGTCCTCATCGATACTGCCGAATCTCAGGATATTGACTCTGTAATTATTAATGGACGTACGGTAATGTCGGAAGGGGTTATTCAGTTCGTTGATGAAGCGGCCCTACGATCGAAAGTTGAAGAGTCGGCGGAGCGGCTGTATCGCATCGGTGCGTCTACGCAGCAAACGCAATTGAGCGCGCGTATTGACCCGTATGTGTTGGACTTCTACAAGGATTGGTATGACGTGGAGGTCCAACCGGCACATCTGTACAATCCACGTCGTAACCCTAAGTGGAGGTAGCAGTAGTGGGCATCGTAATTGATTCGCATAGTCACATACTTAGCCTGTCTGCAGATCCAGAATTTACGATGGAATATGGACGCGAAGGTTCCCTTTGCATTTGTCGAAGCAGAGGTCTACTGCCATCACACCGTTTACCAACGGAGCTTGAGTGGGAGGAGAGTGGCTCCTCTAAGGATGGCTTCTTGGTGGTGGGACCTAAGGAAACATTGGTGGCTCATCCAGGATTTGACAAAATAGTGATTCTAGCGGTGTCGCCACAATTCCTAGAGGGCAAACTCATTGGTACTGTGGATCTACATGGTGTTACAGATGTACCTGGCGAGCCTCACCCTGACAAATGTAATGATTATATCGCTGGCTGTGTCAGACTGGCGCCAAATAAACTTATTGGATTTGCTTCGGTAAATCCGTTATATCAAGGTGTCGATAGGGCAGTTGAAGAACTGGAACGAGCCATTGTTGTACTGGGTCTCTCCGGCCTAAAGCTTTATCCCATGTATCAACACTGGTCGCCGATGGATCTCGAAATTGCGTTCCCCATCTTTGCAAAGGCAGCAGAACTAGACATTCCGGTGATGGTGCATCAGGCTGGCTCCACGAGAATCGATGCTCGAATGGAATATGCGCGCCCAGCGATGCTGGATGATATTGGAAGAGAATTCAGGGATCTGAGGATCATTATGGCCCATTGCGGAATCCCGTGGATCCAAGAATGCATGTTCATGCTTACCAAACACCCGAATTTTTATGCGGATCTGAGTTATCATATTGCCACAGTGTCGCGGCGGGAACTGTTTTTATTTTTATCAAATAGTGAATCGTTCTTTGTTCCATTAGAAAAGTTGTTCTTCGGTACCGACTACCCCGGATTTCTTTATGACCCGGTAGAGCTGAAAACAAAGCTTCTGACAGTGAACGAAGAAGCAGACCTGCTTAATATGGAACCCATTCCGCAATCGAAGCTCGATGGAATTATGGGAGATAACGCTGCCAAGGTCCTACGTATGGATCTTGATCCGGATTGATGAGGTGAGCATGGCGGGTTAAGGGCTTGGCACCGCAGCAGCGCTGCTTGGCGTGAAAGTCTTCGGCCACGGTCATGGTGAAATGCTTGGATCGACTACGCCTAGGTGCTGTCCCAGTTCTGATGGTCGTCTGAGTCCTTGTATCACGATCTAAGATTGAGCATGGCAAGTCATGCAGCGCTTGAGAAGAAGAGGAGCGTTTGATAAGTGTCTCAGAACACGGAGTTATCCCCGATTGTTTCTATCCAGCTCAAAGATGCTGCCTATCTGGCGATACGTTCCGCAATTACGAACCTCGAACTCGAACCAGGTCTAGCGATTTCGGAAAACATGTTGGTAAAACAACTCGGGGTATCGAAAACTCCTATTAGAGCTGCGCTTGGTCGGCTTGAGGCTGAAGGCATGGTGGTGACGATCCCATTCAAGGGAACGTTTGTGCGGGAGGCCGATGATCGGGATGCACAAGGCTTATTCGAATTGCGTATAGCTCTAGAGTCCGCGGCAGTTAGAGCAGTTTGTATCGGAGCGACAGACGATGAGCTTGCTGGCCTTCTAGATGTTGCGTACCAGGCCAGCATGGAGGAGGCGGTCGGTGAACATGACTCAGCGCTTCTCGGTATTGGCGACTTCCACGATCGTCTGGTTGCCCTTTCTGGGAATGTCTGGCTAGAGGCGGCCTATGTCGCTATAAGTGGTCCGTTAGCGCGAATTCGAATGTTGTCAGGTGACCAGGCCAGCAGTATCGAAATGTCGTCTAGCGAGCACGTACACCTCGTAGCGGCACTAGTTGCTCGCGACGGAGAGTTTGCCGTGTCGCTAATTGAAACCCACTTAAACCGCGTTCGGGATTTATACCAGAGCTGCTGTGATTCGAGAATTGCTATAGTTAAGTAAAACCATTTCGGATTGTTACTATACGGTTCAATTGTAGTAATGGATGGGGTACATTATTTGTTGTTATGATATGTAAGTAGCAAACAACTACCTGCGACTATGTACTAAAAGATCAATTAAACAATAATAACTTTATTTCACTGTGTAATGGCAGTGTGTGTCGATTATATACAAGGACCTGCAACACTGAATATAGCTGGTCAGTGTTGCTTGGTTAATATATGAAAGTGGACGATCATGAACGTATTGCGTATTCATCACGTAGCGTTTGCACACCCTGAAGGCACTGATGTCTACGATGTTCTCACGAAAGTTCTGAATCTTCCCCTCGTCCATACTGAGCATGCAGATGGACTCATTGAGCGAATGATTGATACCGGCGGTGGCTATCTCCAGACACTCGAAGCCGTTGGCGAGGATGGAGTGATCAAGCGTTTCACTGATCGGCGTGGTGCGGGATTACACCATGTAGCGCTCGAGGTAGACGATCTTGCGGCTACGGTTCTTGACCTGATCGACCGGGGGGTGGAGATGATTGACACAACGCCTCGTCCAGGTGGAGATGGCACCATGGTGGCATTTGTGCACCCACGAGCCACTTCTGGGCTCCTAATCGAGTTGGTCGAAGAGACTGGTGACCGAAGTTAGAGCCGACGCCAACACTCTTCGAAGGCAGATACTGTTGCGATTCGGTCGTCGCCAAGCGGGAATATGTGGATTGAGTCCACACTTGTTTCGCTGAGTGCCGAGAGTTGAGCCGTGATGCGATCTCGGTTACCTGCGACCGCCATCGACTGAATGAATTCGGTTGGTAACAATGCGGCCGCCGCGGAAGCTTCATGGAACTCGCCACCGCTGTAATGCTTTCGGACTTCTCTGGCGATTTCGGGGTCAAGCCCGACCAGATCACAATACTTCGGCGCTGTCTGAGGGAACCAAGCCGCAATGGAGCGAGCGCCAGCAATCGCTCTTTCCTCATCTTCGTT
>Ga0114996_10008424_pt1 | contig 11468 bp, 9 predicted proteins | sample ArcticOcean_MG_C_4_FD_87039 | JGI IMG/M metagenome (GOLD analysis project Ga0114996, IMG submission 87039) | Marine microbial communities from western Arctic Ocean - ArcticOcean_MG_CB4_134 | ecosystem: Environmental > Aquatic > Marine > Oceanic | place: Arctic Ocean: Canada Basin | collected... | reverse complement strand
CGGGTCTCCTCCCGGGCAACCTGGCGGTGTCCACAAGAATGGTTATCCGAGCGGCCGAAGCCCGAACGGGACATCATGAAAGTTCAAGCCCTGCACGCACATATCTGCGAACTGGAGGAATTGGTTGAAGATCTGCTGGCCGATGCTCGCACCGGTGATGCCGCAGCTCGCGCCCGCGCCGTCAGCCTCCAGAAGGATGTTATGGCGAAGCGCTACCGGCTTCAGAAACTTCGAGGAGATCTGTAGGTTCGGTTCGAGCACCATAAAAGGAAGCGCCGGGGTGGAGGGGCGCTGGTCAGAGGGCGGCCGGTTCAGAATGGGGAGGGAGTTCGTGGAGGTTGGGACTGGATGCGGTCGCATTTCTATGGCTGCAGGGCGCTATGCAAACCGACTGCAGGTCGGGTGGCCGGCACGGTGGGTATAATTCTGGCCGTCGACTACGGTCGCCGGAGGATGGGGCTGGCCATATCGGACTCGCTGGGAATCGCGGGGACAGGGCTTCCCACCCTGAAGCCGTCTGGCCGGGAGGACGCGCTGCGGAAGATTACGGCACTGGCGTCAGAAAAGCAGGTTGAGACGATCCTGGTGGGCCTCCCGCTTAACATGGATGGGACCCCTGGGCCCATGGCCGTCGAAGCCGCGGAATTCGCGCAGGCACTGGGCGATGCTTCAGGGCTGTCGGTGGTTTCCTGGGACGAGCGTTTGACGACGGAATCGGCGCGGAAGGCCATGCGAGAGATGGGAAGCAGGGAAAAACGGGGGAAGAAAGGCCAACTGGATCAGATGTCGGCCGTTATGATGCTGAATGACTACCTGCATTTGCAGGCGGGGAGACGGGATGATCCCGTTTGATCTAAGCGGCCTGAAGAAGATGCTGGCGCCCCCCGGGGCGCGTACTGTTGTGACGATCTGCGTCCTGGTGGCGCTGCTGGGATCCGGCGCGGGTATTGTCTCGGCCGTCTACCTGCTCAATCGACCTACTGGCGTCGGCGCTCGCGATGTGCGGATCGAAAAGGGGATGTCGGTCAACGCCATCGGCCGAGCGCTATACGAGGAGGGGGTGATCCGGAGCCCGAGGTTCCTCAGGGTGCTCTCGCTGCTTGCGGGGACCAGCCGGAATCTCACTGCCGGAGTTCACCCCTTTCACGGGGCGATGACGGCCTGGGAAGTCCTCCGTGAACTGGAGGTGCCACGGGATGTTACGCGGGATGTTACTATTCCGGAGGGACTGGATCGGGAGCAAACGGCGGCGATGCTGGCAGATTCGCTCGGGTTGTCGCTGACCCGGCTGCTTGAGATTACGGTCGACCCTGAGTTCTGCCGCAGGGCGGGAGTGCCAGCCGAGACGCTTGAAGGCTACCTGTTTCCTGAAACGTATCGCTTCAGTCTATCTATGGACGAAGCGCAGGTTCTGGAGTTGATGGTCGATCACTTCTTCAAGGTCTTCGATTCCACTCTTCTGGCCCGGGCGAAGAAGATCTCCATGTCGCTGCACGAAGCCGTGACGATGGCGTCCATTATTGAAGGGGAAGCTCAGTTGGATGCCGAGCGGCCGGTAATCTCTGCAGTCTATCACAATCGGCTCCGGAAACGGATGCGGCTCCAGGCTGACCCGACCGTTCAGTATGCCATCTCGGATGGGCCTCGGCGCCTGTTCTATCGCGACTACGGAATCGATTCTCCGTACAACACCTATCGAATACGAGGGTTGCCGCCCGGCCCAATCATGAGCTCGGGCGAAGCGTCACTCAGAGCCGCCGTAGAACCGGCCGACGTTCCCTTTCTCTACTTCGTCGCGCAGGGAGACGGCTCGCACCTGTTCAGCCAGACGGCGGCGGAGCATGGGCGAGCGAAGCGGAAGACGTACCGGGCGCGCAGGGAGGTTTGGAAGCGGTAGTAGGAAGAAGCGGGGATAGGAAGAAGCGGATGAGAATAAGCGGGATAATCAAAGGCGTCATAATCAAGGCAGGATAGTAGATGGGCTCTTCGCGCTCTATGGTGAAGCCGAAGTTTCCGTTAGGAACTTCTGAAGTCACCCCAAGCCTGGCTTCAGCCTGAGTTTTTGATAGGTGGCTGGGATTCGACCCCGACGGGGTCGCGTCCATCCTATCCCAGGGTCGCCGGATCCGAAGAATCCGAAGAACCCTGGGACAACTCGCAGAAACCAGACGACCCGAATGATGAACACGACGAATCAGAGGCCTGCAAACCTCCTCGGGTCCGAAGATCCGCCAGAAGATGCGGATAAGCTGAGGCGGGATAATCTAATTCGGATAACCAGGACCGCATGACCAAAGGCGGATCAGGAGCGAGGCGGCTGGGGCTTTTGGCGGAGTCCGCCCTTCGACAGGCTCAGGGCAGGTCTTCAACGGAATTAGGGTCTGCGTAGCACCGGGTTTCAACCCGGTGTGACAAGCAGGGGCAGATAAGACGTGGGACAGGAAGAGGCGTGATAATCAAGGCGGGATGGCTCTTAAGCAGGTTTTTAACAGGCGAGATCGATGTCGATATTTGATGGGTTGAACGAGATGCAGCAGGAAGCGGTCCGGACGGTGAACGGGCCGCTTCTTATTTTGGCCGGGGCCGGGTCGGGCAAGACCCGGACGCTGGTGCATCGGTTTGCCCATATGGTGGAGTCTACGGGGTGCCGCCCGAACCAGATTCTGGCGATGACGTTTACCAACAAGGCAGCGGGTGAGATGCGCGAGCGGGTGGATGGCCTGCTGGCGGGAGGGGCGGGCAAGGCCCAATGGGTAGGGACATTTCACTCCCTCTGCGCTCGGATTCTCAGAATGTCGGCAGAGGAGGCAGGGCTCGACCGCCGCTTCGTCATTTTCGACAGCGACGACCAGTTAGCGTTGCTTCGGCGGGTGATTCGCGATCAGGACCTGGACGACAAGCAATTCACGCCCAAGAGTGTCCGGGCACGGATCAGCCGAGAGAAGACGCAGATGATAGGGCCCGAGACCTTTGCACAGAAGGCATCCGGGTTTTTCGACCAGCAGATCGCCCGCATCTACCGTCAGTATCAGGAGGCCCTGCTCCGCAATAACGGCGTCGACTTCGACGACCTCCTGATGCGAACCGTCCAGCTCTTTCAACGGCGGGACGACGTGCTCACCGACTGGGCGCGGCGGTTCCGGTACATCATGATCGACGAGTACCAGGACACTAACAAGCCGCAGTACCTGCTGGCGAAGCTGCTGGCAGCGTCGCACAGGAACCTCTGCGTCGTGGGGGATGACGACCAGAGCATCTACGGCTGGCGGGGCGCAGACCTGAACAACATCCTTGATTTCGAAAAGGACTATCCCGACGCCCTGGTCATTCGTCTCGAGCAGAATTATCGCTCGACCCAGGTCATTCTGGACGCCGGAAACGCCGTGATCGCGCACAACCAGGGTCGAAAGGGCAAACGCCTCTGGACCGAGTCCACCGGCGGCGAGAAGATCCGGGTGCTCACCTGTAGCGATGAGCAGGACGAGGCCGCCCGGTTGGCCGGCGCCATCCGTGACCTGAAGGTGGGCAATCGCCATCGGAATCGTGACATCGCGATTCTGTATCGCACTAACGCCCAATCGCGGGCCATTGAGGAGGGGCTTCGGCGGGAAGCAATTCCCTATGTCATTGTTGGGGGCCTCCGGTTCTACCAGCGCAAGGAGGTGAAGGATATCCTCGGGTATCTCCGCGTTCTGGCGAACCCTGCCGATTCGGTGAGCCTGTTTCGAATTCTGAATACCCCCAAGCGAGGAATTGGGGACACGTCGGTTCAGCATCTCGCCGATTTTGCCGCCCGCGAGGCGATTTCGCCGTACGAGGGGCTTGGCCGGCTGGATGAGATTCCGGCAATTCGGGTCGGTGCCAGGAAGGCGATGATCCGTTTTCACGCGATGATGGAGACGTTTCGGGCGTCCGTGGGGGTGGTTCCCCTGGATAAACTGGGCGCAGAAATAGTGGAGGCGATCAAATATCGGGACGAATTGACTCAGCTGCCCATAGAGGAGGCCGAGTCGCGACGGGACGTCGTAGACGAACTGCTGGTTGGATTGGAAGAGTTCGCTGAGCGAGAAGAGGATGCGTCGCTGGACGCTTTCCTTGAGCAGGTTTCCCTGGTGGCCGACGTAGACCAATGGGACGACAGTTCCGATGCTGTGACCCTGATGACCCTGCACTCCGCCAAGGGGCTTGAGTTTCCGGCCGTTCTCATTGCCGGGCTGGAGGATGGACTCCTGCCCGTTCTAAGGCCGGGAGATGACGGCGAATGGAACGAGGACGACGTGGAGGAGGAACGACGCCTTTTCTATGTGGGTATTACGCGGGCTAAGGAGCGCCTCTTTATGAGCTTCGCGAGCCAGAGGCGCCGCTACGGCAGATCGGGATACACGGTCCGCTCCCGCTTTCTGGGCGAGATTCCGGAGCCTCTGCTGGAAGTCGGGTTCAAGATCAGCGAGCGCCCCTCCGATCCGGGATCGAATTCCCGCAATACGGGATCGAATTCCCGACGTTCGACCTCTTACACGTCCGCGACGTCACCCTCCGCACCCAGGAGGATTAAGCGCCCGCCGGCGCCTGCACGGGTAAAGGCAGCCCCGTCCCGGGCGGATTCGCCCGAAGCAGATGCGGTTGAGACACCTCAACTGGAGCTAGGGGTTCCTGGCGGCTCTGAGCCCTCTCTAGAGGTAGGGAGCTGGGTGCAGCACCCGGCCTGGGGGCGAGGCCAGATCAAGGAGCGATCGGGTGGCGGAGGCGATTTGAAACTTACGATCCGTTTCCTGGAGGGGTCGATCAAGAAGGTGGTTGCAAAATACGCCAACCTCCGGTCTGCCTGAGACTTCGGAGGGTGTCCGACCTTCGCTCTGCTCAAATGGCTTTACGATCCTGCAAATTTGTCGCTTGATTCGGGTTTCCGATTAGCTGATATTAAGGCTTGAAGGTCGCCTTTCATGTGCCGATCAGGGCCGATTTCTAATGACCAAGACGCCTTTACTGGAGTGTCGATGTCTGTTGGCGTAAGCGATGTCCGAAAAGTGGCCGAACTGGCCCGCCTGACCTTCTCAGAAGAAGAGGAGGTGCGCCTGGTTGAGGACCTTAACCGCATGCTCGAATACGCCGCTGTATTGGACTCTCTGGACACAACGGGTGTCACCCCAACGGCGCACGTTCTCCCTCTGCAGAATGTATTCCGAAAAGACGTTGTCCGGCCATCGTTGTCCCAAGAGGCGGCACTTGCCAACGCCCCGCGTTCCGGCCACGGCTATTTTCGAGTTCCCCGCGTTATCGAGTAGTTTGCATCCCGGCGGCCTCGCTTTCGAGGGCGCCGTTTCTGTTTCTATCTCCCTCTGCACGTTTTCCATTCATAGAAGACACGGGTAACACGCGTACCCGCCCGACATCCCAATGGGAGGTTTTCGGTGCAGAACGAGTACAAGGGGCCAAAGTATATCGTTGTGGCAGGCGGGGTGATCAGTGGTGTAGGGAAAGGACTTGCCACCGCGTCCATCGGCAAGATCCTCCAATCCTACGGCTACAAAGCAACCGCGATCAAGATCGACCCGTATCTCAACTACGACGCAGGCACGCTGCGACCCACCGAGCATGGCGAGGTGTGGGTTACCGACGATGGCGGCGAAATCGACCAGGATCTGGGGAACTACGAGCGGTTCCTGGGCATCGAGATGCCGCGGATGAACAATCTGACCACCGGGCAGATCTACCTTACGGTCATCGAACGAGAGCGGAAGCTGGAGTATCGAGGGAAGACGGTGGAGCCGATTCCCCATATTACCGATGAGATCAAGCGTCGTGTAAAGGATGCGGCGGAGGGCTATGATGTCGCTCTGGTGGAGGTGGGTGGAACCATTGGCGACTATGAAAACATGCCGTTTCTGTTTGCGATGAAAGGCCTCGAACGCGAAGTGGGTGAGGAGAATATCATCTACGTGCTGGTCACCTACCTGCCGGTGCCTGGCCACATACGCGAGATGAAGACGAAGCCTACGCAGCATGCAATACGGCTGCTTACAGAGCACGGGATCTTTCCAGATTTCCTTATCTGCCGTGCGGTTCGGGCGCTGGACGATGTTCGGAAGAAGAAGATCGAAACATCATCCAACATCGCGTTCGATCGGATCGTCGCCTCTCCGGATAGCGATACTCAGTACCAGGTGCCGCTGGACTTCGAGAAGGAGCATCTCGGGCGCAAGATTCTGGATCGGTTCAACCTGAAGCCGAAGGACGAACCCGACTGGTCAAATTGGAGCCGGTTGGTGGAAGCGATCCGACATCCCAGCCACAGGTTGAAGGTGGCCATGGTCGGGAAGTACGTAGAGATCGGAGATTTCGAACTGACTGACTCCTACCTCTCGGTAAATCTCGCCCTGGAGCACGCGGGCGCCTCCTTGGATACGAAAGTGGAGATCTGCTGGATCGATTCCCGGAAACTGGAGAAGGGCGACGTATCGGAAATGCTCTCGGAATTCGACGGCATCGTTGTGCCCGGCGCGTTCGGAGAGGGAGGCTCGGAAGGCGTCATCCGGGCGATTCAGTACGCCCGAACAAAAGGCGTTCCCTACCTGGGCCTCTGTTACGGGCTCCAGATGGCGGTTGTGGAGTACGCCCGGCACGAGGCCGGCCTCCCGGATGCAAGCTCGGCCGAGGTGGACCCCGATACCCCCAATGCCGTTATCGATGTCCAGTTCAGCCAGCGCGAGATCCTGGAAGAGAATCGGTACGGTGGGACGATGCGGTTGGGGGGATATGCGGCCGTTCTTCGGCGCGACACCCTCACTCTGGATCTTTACGAGCGCCAGGGACGGGTAGAGGAAGACGCTTACCGGATCGAGCGGATGATGCAGCGTTCAGATCAGAGCTTCCGGGTCGGTGTCATCATCCGCAGTGAGAAGGTCGTCATCGAACGCCACCGCCATCGGTATGAGGTGTCTCCCAAGTACGCCGATCTGCTGGAAGAGTGCGGGCTGGTCTTTTCCGGATTCCATCGTCGATCAGACGGGACGAAGCTGATGGAGTTCATCGAGCTTCCAGACCATCCTTTCTTCGTTGCCACACAGGCGCATCCGGAGTTCAAGTCGCGGCTGGAACAGCCGGCGCCGCTGTTCTACGGATTCGTCGAAGCCTGCCTTTACCGTTCCAGCGGAGAGAAGACATCCAAGGAGATGGTCAATTCGGGTTCCGGAGACTGATCGGGCCAGGGCGAACTGCTTCTCGCTCCACTGCGGTTTGGGGAGGTTGGCTCTGTCTGATTGGGTCCCTCGCCCTCCTGCCGGGCTGCGCGCCGCAACCAGACGCTGAACCGATCCCTTCGCAGGAGAGCAGGCGTCCGGACCAGGAGGTCTGGGGATGGGAGACGGTCGTTTCCCGTTCGGGTCGACCGCGTGCCCGTGTGTCTGCCGATCGTTTTCAGAAGTCTGACGGTTCGCCCCTGGCAACACTGGATGGGGGTGTATCCGTAACGTTTTTTGGAAGTGGCGACAGCCCTGCATCCCTCCTCACCGCAGACCGGGCGCGGATCGACGCAGACTCCTACGACATGACCATTTTGGGCAATGTCGTTCTGGCTGCCGACGAAGGCACCCGGCTGGAAACAGACTCTCTGCGATGGTCGCGGGAAACGGAGCGGATCTCCGGAGAGGGAGACGTTACCATCCGGCGCCAGGACGGCGTGGAAACCGGAGTGGGCTTCGAAGCAGCTTCAGATCTTAAAGAATGGTCGCTCCGCCGCGTGACCACCCACCTCGGCACCCCAAATTCCTCTACGGCCTCCCCGGCCGCCATCGATTCGGTCTCCCCGCTGTCCGGCCCCTAGCCGTAACCCCTTCGCTCCTTCCAGAATCGATTTTCTGCAACCAACGGTACACCACCAGCCATCCTTCCGACCGGCCCTGAAGATGATCCTACGACCATCGATTCAACTGCTCGCTGTTTCGGCGTTGGCAGGGGCCGTTCTTGCGGTTTCCGCGCCGGCTGGCCCGGTCGATCGGATAGAAGCGGGGAAGAGCCGAACCACTATTTCCGGGGAGCGCGTCCTCCGCGTGTATGAAAATGCAGTGGATGCGCGGTTCGGTGACATCCGGATTAGGGCCGATTCTGCTCGGGCGGTGGAGGGGGAGCCTATGATCACCTTCTGGAATGTTCGGATGAACGACGCCTCGAGGGTCCTTAGCGCCCGGGTCCTTCGTTATGATCGGAACCGGAAGGCGGCTCGATTCATTGGCGCGGCATCTCTGAAGGACCGGTCCGGATCGCTTCTGGCGGAGACCATCGACTACGGGTCGGAAAGCGGCCGGCTGGAGGCCACGGGAAGTCCCCGTCTTCACTACCCCGAGGAGGGATGGGCGCTCCATGCCCGTGCCATTACGATGAATGCGCTGGCCGATAGTGGATGGGCAAGGGGCGCCGTTCGTCTGGCCGCAGCTCCTCCCGACAGCGATGTGGTTGGTGAGGAGCGCCGACCGGAGTCCGATACGCTTCAGGTAGAGGCAGATAGCGCCCGGTTCCACCGGAGCGGGAAGTTCCTGGCGTACGGAGGTCCTGCCCGGGTGCGGATGGGCGACGTTTCGGCAACGGCTCCCACGGCCAACTTCCTTCAGGAGGAAGGAGGAAACCGCCTGCAGGAGGAAGGAGGAAACCGCCTGCAGGAAGAAGAGGGAAACCGTCCGCAGGAAGAAGAAGGAAACCGCCTACAGGAAGAAGAGGGAAACCGTCCGCAGGAAGAAGAAGGAAACCGCCTACAGGAAGAAGAAGGAAACCGCCTGCAGGAAAAAGAAGGAAACCGCTCACCGAGCGGCCTTTCGCTTCGGGGAGGCGTTGCCGCAACCTGGATGGGGGGAGCGCCAGGGAACGCCGCGCGCGCCTCGTCGGACGACCTGGACGTGACGCTGAATGAGGGTCGGGCAGAACAGATGACGTTCGTAGGAGATGTGACCGTCAACATGATGTCATTGGAAGGAGACGCCGCGTTAATGAAGGGAGGCGCCACGTTATTGGTGGGAGATGCCGCGGCGGGGGATGATGACAGAGCGATGGAGCGTCGGACTCGGTCTGTTTCTGCGGACACCTGCGTGGTCACGCTTGGAGAGGAGGGCGGGATGGATCGGCTGGAGGCCCGAGGGTCCGTTCGTATCCAGGTCTGGACCGATGAAGGAGACACCACAGAGATGGCGGGATCAGACGCCGATATCCGGTTTGTGGATGGAGACATCGACAGTCTCCGGATTCGTACTGCAGCGGCCGTGCGGCACACCGGCGGGCGTGCGAGGACCTTGAGCCTTCTGTCTGGTGAGTCGATCCGAATCGGATTCAGCGATGGAGCCCTCAGGCATGTGGCGGTTGAGGGCCAGGCCGTCTGCGATCATCGATCCGTCGATGAAGAGGATCCGGATGCCGTTTATTTGACCGGTGACGCCGTGGCCCTGTCGTTCGAGGAGGGCCGGGTGACCAGGGCAGAGTCCACAGGTGGGGTCCAGGGGCGATTTCGCCCGCCAGAGGAGGAGGCCCAATGAGTCTTCGCGCCGAGCACCTGGTAAAGCAGTACAACCGGGTCAACGTGGTGGATGATGTGAGTTTCGAGGTGAAGGAAGGCGAGATCGTGGGGCTGCTGGGGCCGAACGGAGCCGGCAAGACGACGACGTTTCATATGATCGTCGGTCTCATTCAACCCCGCAGCGGACGCATCTACCTCGGGGATGAAGAGATCTCGGCGCTTCCGATGTACGTACGCGCCAGGCGGGGCATCGGCTATCTGTCACAGGAGCCGTCTGTCTTCAGAAAGCTGACGGTTGCCCAGAATCTGCAGGCGGTTGTAGAGACCCTTGGGATTCCCCGGCGCCAACAGGCCGACCGGATCGCCGGCCTGCTGGAGGAGCTGCAGCTGACCCCCCTGGCGGCGCAGCGCGCAGATCGGCTGTCGGGCGGTGAAACACGTCGACTGGAGATCACCCGGGCGCTGGCGAGGGACCCGATGGTAATGCTGATGGATGAGCCGTTCGCCGGCATCGACCCCCGCGCCGTAGAGGATATACAGGTCATCGTAGGGAATCTGAAGGCCCGCGGCATCAGTATTCTGATTACGGACCATAACGTTCGAGAGACGCTTTCCATCACAGATCGCTCATACATTCTCTCCCAGGGCCGCATTCTGGCCGCCGGTACGCCCCGTGTTCTGGCCGATGATGAGGAGGTCCGACGCATCTATTTGGGTGACCGCTTCAGGCTTGATTGAGTCAAGCTGTGAGAGGGCAGAGGGCAAAAGGCAGACGTTGAGGCGGGTTTGATTTGGCGCTATGTATCGCTCATTGCAGCACTGCTCATTGTGTTTAGGCAGAATTCCACGAGCCGCGGGAAAAAAGGAGTTGTCCCGAAGCCTTCAGCTCTACTATCTTTGGTGGGCGTAGTACATCGGTACGGAATATGCTTCTAACGAATCCGCCACCTGCAGGTCCGCATGATCCGCCTCACGCAAACGACATCGCTCCATCAGAAGATGGCTCCGCAGCTGATCCAGTCACTTCGGCTGCTCCAGATGCCTACGCTGGAGCTGGAGCAGATGATCCAGCAGGAACTGGAGATCAATCCACTGCTGGAGTTGGGTGAAGAGCAGGAGTTGGATGGCGAAGAGGAATCGGCGGATGAAACGGATGAATCCGAAGACGGGGATGATGCGGAGGATGGGGATGAACTGGATAATCTGGAAGAACTGGAATTCGAAGAGACCGACCTCAGCGGCGAGGAGTTCGACGAGCAGGACTGGACCGACTATCTGAATGACGCCGGGTACGGCGATCCTCCCCCCCGTGTAGAGCACGATCCGAATGTTGAGGAGTGGGAAGATACAGGAGCCGTCCAGACCTCCCTGGAAGATTCCCTCACGGAGCAGCTCCATCTCAGCGAACTGCCGACCGCCGATTGCACAATTGCCGATTTCATTATCGGAAACATTGATGAGAACGGGTTCTTCAAGAGCAATCCTCTGGACGTTGCCGATACCCTCGGCGTAGAACTTGATGACGTCGAGCGGGTTCTCTCCGTGATCCAGACCTTCGAACCGGCCGGCGTTGGCGCTCGAGACCTGCGCGAGTGCCTCCTGATACAGCTCGCAGACCTGGAAGATACCGAAGCGAATCGGATGGTCATGGACATTGTTGCGGACCATATGGACGACCTGATCAACCGACGCTACAGTAAGATCTGCCGCGCTCTGAACGTGGACAAGGAAGGCATCAGCTACGCCTACGACGTGATTGCGACGCTTAACCCCAAACCGGGGTTCACGCCGGAACCTCGGGTCAATCCCAACCTGGTGGTCCCGGACCTGGAGGTCCAGAAAATCGGGGAAGAGTGGGTGGTGTCGCTGACGGATCGGAATGTCCCCGCCCTGCGGGTGAATCCTCTCTATCGGACGCTCCTGAACCAGACGGCGAAGGCGGGGAAAGACGCCAGGAAATTTGTCGTCG
>Ga0114996_10008423_pt1 | contig 11469 bp, 12 predicted proteins | sample ArcticOcean_MG_C_4_FD_87039 | JGI IMG/M metagenome (GOLD analysis project Ga0114996, IMG submission 87039) | Marine microbial communities from western Arctic Ocean - ArcticOcean_MG_CB4_134 | ecosystem: Environmental > Aquatic > Marine > Oceanic | place: Arctic Ocean: Canada Basin | collected... | reverse complement strand
CACTGTCGACACCGCGCCGCCCATCCCGCGGTACTGCCACCCGTAGCTGCCGTACGGGTGTTCGAGCGCGGAGCGCTCCCGACGCGATCCGTTGTAGCCGACCGCCTCAGGAGCGGGGAGGTTCTGGTCGCCGGTGAAGCCCGTGTTCTTCAAGCCGGCGGGTTCGAAGAGGTGCTTTCGGCAGTATTCCGTGTAGCTGATACCACTCGCTTTCGCCACGATGCCTGCGAGCAGCGCGTAGCCGCCGTTCCAGTACTCGAACAGTGTGTCGGGCTTTCGCACCGGTCCCTTGGCGAGGTACGCCTTGACCGCCGCCTCCAGGTTTTCGCCCGTTCCGCCGACGGCGCGGCGCGGCATGCCGCTCGAGTGCGTGAGCAAGTGGTAGATCGTGAACTCCCGGCAGTTCTCCGGGACGCCGGGGAGGAACGTCGTGATGAGATCGGACGTGCTGAGCTTGCCCTGTTCTTCGAGTTTCAGGATCGCGGCAGCCGTGAACTGTTTCGTCGCCGAGGCGATCTCGAACAACGTGTTCGCGGTGTTCTTGCGCCCCGCCTTCCGATCGGCCAGCCCGTATCCTCCCTTGACGTGGAACACTCCTTTCCGCGCGACGAGGACGGACCCCGACCAGCCGTGCGCGACGCACCGGTGCAGGTAGTTGTCGAGCCGATTGCCGAGACTCGGCTTTTGCGCAGCGATGGGCGACAGGCCGCACAGCCCCAGGACAACGCACGAAAGGTGTCTCATCGACAGCATCGCAGTTCCTCCTCGTGGCGCGGCGCGGTTGGATACGCGATAGTCATCGTATGCATTTCTCCACTTCGTCGTTCGCTGCGGGTCTCGTGACACTTCTCTTGGTCGGTTGCGTCGCCGGCGAGAAGAGCGTCCGACCCGGCGTCAACAAGTCCTTTCTCAACCCGAAACTCGATCCGGGAAAGCTGCAGAAGAGATTCGAGGGTGAGTCGAGGGAGGTCTTTGCGCACCGCCACCGTATCGCGGCGGCGAGCAACCTGACAAGGGGTCTGGCAGTCGCGGATATCGGTGCGGGCACCGGGCTGTTCATGGACTTGTTTGCGAAGCGTGTCGGTCGAGAAGGCGTCGTCTACGCCGTCGACATCTCTACGAAGTTGATCGGGTTCATGAATGAACGAATCGCGAAAAAAGGCTACGCCCAGGTCAAGACCGTGCTGTGTTCGGAGCGCTCGGTCGACCTGCGGGACAACTCCGTGGACGTCGCGTTCGTGTGCGACACATACCACCATTTCCAATACCCACAGTCCACGCTTACGAGCATCCGCAAGGCCCTCCGCCAGAACGGGCGCCTGGTCATCGTCGACTTCGAGCGGATTCCGGGGAAGAGTCGGGACTGGGTGCTCAATCACGTGCGCGCGGGCAAGGAGACGGTGATCAAGGAGATCGAGTCGGCGGGCTTCCGATTGACCGGCGAGACGAAGGTCAAAGGCCTGCGAGAGAACTATCTGATCCACTTCGCGAGGAACTGACGCGGTCCGTCGAATCGGGTAGAGTCGGCGAGCCCCCGCGGTCCCTCAACCCGATTGGACCCGATGCCTAGACCCCTCTACCTGCTTGCCGGCTTGCCGGTGCTCCTGCTCGGATCGCTCGTCCGGGCGCAAGTCGAACCTGGTGCCCACTCCGCGCGGCGTGCTCACGCGGAGGCCGCGGCTACCGCGGTGCACATGTGGGTCGACTTGTTCGCGCGCGGCAAGATCAAGCCGAAGGATGAGGTGTTCTTGTCGAAGTCCAGTAGCTCGGCATACGTCAAGTTCGCGGTCAAGAACGGGGTGCTCAATGCACGAGGCTTCAAACGGACGACGCACTTCAGCCTGCTGCAGCGAATAGTGGGCAGAGCCGAGAAGTTCCAGTCGCGGAGCGTGGCCGAGGCATTGCTCGCGTTGTCCGCGTCGGGATACTCCGGCGATCTTTACGCGCCGGCCACGATCATGGTGCGGGACCAGGGGCATTTCGCGTTGATGCGCGCCGGCTCGCCCACGATCTGGAACCACATCCTATCGGTCGCGACCGGGACCTCGGGTGACAGCAGCATTCCGGCGGCGGACGTCCCGCCGGTGGTCGTCGACGAAGGTGACGAGGAGCGTGAACGAGAAATCACCGAGACGGCGAGCATCATGCGTCGGGTCGCCGCCGTTCGCCTGCTCGGCATGAAGGGCAACAGTGTCTTCCGCGTCGCGTTGGAGAAGTGTCTCACCGATGCAGATCCACGCGTGCGGCTAGCGGCGGCGGAGGCGTTCGGCCAGTTGCGAGACCTGAAGTATCTGTACTCAATCACGCGAAAGGCGGAGGCGGAGTTGCACCCTCTGGTCGTCATGGGGATGTTGTCGGCGATTGATCGCACGCTGAAGAAATTCAAAGGCAAGGTGCCGATCGGGCGCGCCATGAACACGACGCGGTCACTGATCCGGCTGCTCGGACGGAAGGGTTGGCGCAACGACATGACGATCGTGCGGATGGTGCGTGAGTATCCGGTCAAGTCCGCGGTGCCGGCGCTCATCAGCTTGATGCGCGCGGCGCAGGCGGAGTTCGATCCGATCCTGAAAGTCGTCAACAAGAACGCGTCACCGATTCTGGCGGACGAGGTTCACCAGACGCTTCGCATGATCACGGGGGCGTTGTTGCCGGCGAAGCCGAACAAGTGGCAGAAGTTCTGGGAGGCGGAGAAGAGCAAGCTGCAGCTCGTCGCGCCATACCGTCGTCGGCGCGCCTCCCGCGGCGGCACGAAGGGGACGTTCTTCGGGATCCCAGTCGTGGGTCGCGAGGTCGTGTTCGTGATCGATACGTCGGGGAGCATGAAGGAGGCCGTGGAGAACCACACCGTCGTGCCCAACGGGAAGAAGAAGATGAAGGGTGACGAGGGGTTTGTGTCTCGTCTGGACGTGGCGAAGAACCAGACGCTCAACGCCGTGCAGGGGATACCGACTTCGACGTGTTTCCATTTGGTGACGTTCGCCGCTGGGATTCGAGTTTGGAACCAGAAGCCTGTGCGTGTCGGCGCCCCGACGTTCCGTTCGTTGACCGAGTCACTTGGCCGCTTGCACGCGGTAGGGGGGACGAACGTGTACGCGGCGTTGCTCCATGTGCTCGGTGCCTCGCAGTTGCGTTTCGGGCAGCAGATCAAGAACGGGGTGGAGGAGGTGTTCTTGTTGTCGGATGGCGAGCCGTCGGTTGGGAGTGTCAAGGATCCCGAGGAGATCCTGAGAGTGGTGCGTGAGATCAATCGCTATCAGAAGATCCGGATCAACACGGTGTTTACCGGGACGGACAAGGGGGCGGAGTTCATGCGGAAGCTGGCGGAGCAGAATCATGGGGTGTTTGTGCGGCGGTAGGCTCGGTCGGCCTCTCGCTCACCGAGCAATCGCAATCGGCAATCCCCACTGCACCCCAACGGTCAGGTCACCGTCATCCCGCACTCCCACGAACACTCCGCCGCGAGGAGGATGATCTTGGCTTGCATCACGGCGCGAGTGGTGGGCATTGTGACAGACGCCCACTAGTTCAGAAGATCCAGTAGAGGAGGATCTGCGCCGTGACGAGAGGAACGACCCACAATCGGAGATCACGCCAACCTCGTTCGTCCTCGGCTCGCCTTCGAGTGAAGACCCACACGAGGAGAGCCACGTACACCATCGTGTGTAGCCACGTGCCGATGATCGTGTCCGTTCCGGCAAGCCACTCGAAGTTCATTTTGCTACCTCCACGTCGGGACGTAGAAGGCTGGCGGATACCATGAGAACGACGGATGCTGCGAACGACCAGAACGCGACGTGCAGGAAGTGCACCTTGAGCGACGTGAGAGTTGCCGAGACGGCAATGCCGCCGAGCAGCGTGGTGAGGGCTCCGACCGCGCTGGCGCGTCGCCACAGCACGCCGGCCAGGAGCAGGACCAACGTCGGGCCCTGGAAGAAGGCCAGATAGCTCTGGAACGCTTCGAAGATCCCCTTCTCGAAGTTGTCAACGAGAGGCACGAGCACGACCCCCAGCAAGATGGTCACAATGCAAGTTACGCGCCCGACCAGCAGTGGGTTTGTCTTCTCGTTGCCGAAGAACCGGAGGTAGATGTCCCGAGTGAAGATCGTCGCGGCGGAATTTGCGTAGGAGTCGACGCTCGACATCAGGGCCGCGAGGAACGCGGCGTAGAGGATCCCTCTCACCCCGACTGGTAGCAGCTTCTCGATCAACAGCGGGTAGACCTTGTCGAGATCCTGGTCGACGACGTCCGAGATCAGAAACAGGCCGAGCAATCCCGGCAGGACGAAAGCGATGGGGACGATCGTCTTGAGGAACGCGCCGAACAACATTGACGCTTTCGCATCCCACTCACTCTTCGCGCCGAGCGTACGCTGCACGATGGCCTGGTTGCCGAGCCAGTAGGCCGGGGAGAGGACGAGGCCCAGTCCTAGCAGCACGCCGGTCCATGGGAAGTCCGTGTCGGCACCGATGGGGATGAGGAGGTCCAGGTGATGCGCGAGGTCCGGGCCGGAGGCGTCGATCTTTGCCATCAGCCCGTCGATGCCGCCTACCTCCGCCAGCCCGACGAATGCGAGGATCATGCCGCCGATGAAGAGCACGACGCACTGGATCACATCGGTCACGACGACGGCACCGAGACCGCCGCCCGCGGTGTAGACGCCCACGAGCACCGCCACTACCGAGATCGTTACCCACCGGTTCCACCCCAACACGTCCTCGAACATCTTGGCAGATGCCTCGAAGAACGTGCTCAGTAACGCCGCGAGGAACACGCACCAGACGATCGCGAGCAGCGTCCGGACCACTGGACCGAACCTCGTACCGAGAAACTCCGGCACGGAGTAGATCCCGGTGCGCCACTACAAGGGGATGAACAACAACCCACCGATGATCATCGCCGGTACGCACCGCCGGTGCCGCCGATCATCTCGATAGCGCCGATGTCCGAAACGACCAGAGACATGCCGATCGCCCAGAACGGCAGCCGCTTGCCGGCTACGAAGAAGTCCTCGGCTGTCTTCGTTCGGATGGCCAGGTAGATGCCGAGCGCCAGCGTGGCCAGGAGGTAGACGACGATGACGGTGACATCGAGGCTGTGCATGGAATCGCGGGCCGACCAGCGTAGGCCTTCCCCGGTACATCGGTGATGCGAAAGATCCGGACACCCGACCGGATTGTGCCGATGGATCGCGGAACGTCACTTGCCGATCGTCTCAGGGGGCCTATTCTTGTGCGCCCCAATTCTCGACCGGCGTACGATCGCCATTGAACCCCCCAATAATCAGGAGACTCCATGTCACTCACTTTGAAGCGGATGGCCCTGTTGGGCCTGCCCCTGGCCCTTCTGGCCCAGGGCGTCAGCGCGCAGTCGCCGGAACAACTGCAAGAGAAGTACCAGAAGAAGATCACTTCGGATTGGTTCGTCAAAGGCGGCTGGTCTGACGACTACGCTGCCTGCCTCGGTAGAGCCAAGAAGGAGGGCAAGGTCATCCTCGCCTACTTCACTCGCTCCTATTCACCTTGACCGCCTTGTACATCCCTGGAGGGCGGTGCGCTCTCCTCACCTGACTTCCCCGTGCTCGGCAAGAAGGCTGTCCTGTTCTGCCACGTGACCACCCGCATCGACGGGCGACCCGACGACGATCTTCTCAACCAGAAGGGTTTCCGCGGATTCCCATCCGTGGCGATCATGGATGCGGAAGGCGAGATTGTGAAGAAGGGCGTCGGACGATCGGTTGCCGCGATGGGCTCCGCGATCGACGCGGTGTCGGCGTACAACGCGATCAAGACCAAGGTCGCCAGCGGCGAGAAGGGTCTCGACGCCAAGTTGTTCGTCGCGTCCGTCCGACTCGGCAAGATCGATGCAGACGAGGCCAAGGAGAAGCTCGGTAAGTACAAGCTCTCCGCAGCAAACAAGAAGATTGTCGAGGGTCTCATCTTCGACAAGGAAATGGACGGTTGGTTCTCCAAGGCGCGAAGCCGAGGCCTGACCCCCCAGGAATTCTTCGCGAAGATCTACGATGCCTACAAGGCAGGTCGCCGACCGAGCGATAGCGAGGAGTCGCAGAACACGTTCTGGAACTTCCTTCTCCAGGGTGCCGAAGAAGCTGGCGACGTGGAGGCTTTCCAGGCCGCGGTCGACAAGGCCATCGCGCGCACGAAGAAGGGTTTCGCAGACAGGCTCGAAGCCATCAAGAACAAGGCCAAAGCCAAGCGAGCCAAGAAGTAGATCCTGTTCTCGTCCAGGTGGGCGAGTATTGCGCCCGGTCCGCAAATGTGTGGATCGGGCGCTGTCGTAGGCGCGCTGGTCGTGTATTCTGGAGGGGTTCGGTCCCCCGTTTTCCACGACGTGCGCCATGACCCGATCGGTTCGTTCGTTCTTCGCGATCGACGTGCCCGGCCCGCTGCGGTCGAGAATGTCGAAGGTCTTGGCGCTACTTCGCACGCGCCTGAACGGAGACCGGGTGCGTTGGGCCGCCGCGGAGAACCTTCACGTGACCCTCAGGTTCCTCGGCGACGTGTCTTCACATGTCCTTCCCGACGTGGTCGCGTCCGTCGCGAAGGAGCTCGCGGGGACGCCCGCTTTCGAGTGCCATCTCGGTGAGTTGCGGGGCTTCCCGAACTCTCGCAATCCGCGGGTGATTGCCATCAACCTCGATGCCGAGGGCCATCTCAGCGAGTTGGCTGAAGCGGTCGATCGTGGCGTCGTGGCTGCGGGTCTGTCCGCGGACCCGCGCGGCTTCCGTGCGCACCTGACGCTGGGGCGACTGCGCGGGCATGTCCACCCGTCGCTTCACGACGAATTTCATCTCGGCGGCGTCCCACTTCACGTGGACCGTGTGACGCTGTTCCGCAGCGACTTGCGATCCGCCGGCGCGGTCTACACGCCACTCGAATCCATCGAACTCGGTGTCAAGGGGGCGGCGCAGAACTAGTCCGGCGCCGGCATGGGATTTCCCGTGCTCGGTGGGTGATTCGTGACGGAATTGCGACTCACGTGCCTTGCCAGATCCGCGAAGCTATTCCCATGCAGGTGATTCCGATGGGCCGGCTCTTGCCGGTCGCCGTTTTCCTTCTGACAGCTCTCGTCTCCGCACAGACCCCCGCGGACGAGCGAGCGACGGGAACCGGTCTTTCGCTGCCCCCCGAATTGAAGAAGATCTTCGCCGGCGGCGAACCCGACAGCGTGGCGCAGCTCGAGGCGATGGAGAAGTACGTCCAGGTTCTGTTCGAGAAGATCCTGCCGAGCACCGTGAACATCGGTGGCGCGACCGGAGTCATCGTCCCCGGTGGCTTCGTGCTGACCGCGGGTCACGTGAGTCGGAAAGCGGGTCGCACCATCATGGTCACCCTGGACGACGGACGTTCCGTCAAGACGCGCTCGCTCGGTCTCTCGAACCGCACCGACACCGGGCTTTTGAAGATCGTGAGCAAGGGCGACTACCCCGCGTTGAAGATGGGGCGTTCGAGCTCCCTCAAGCTCGGCGAGTGGTGCGTCATGCTGGGCTTCCCCGGTGGTCCGAGGAAGGGTTTGAAACCTCCGCTGCGCCTCGGTCGCGTGCTCAAAGTCGTCGAGCCCGGTCGCGGCTACCTCGTGACCGATTGCACGATGTCCGCGGGCGACTCCGGTGGTCCGCTCTTTGACATGTCGGGCCGGGTGATCGGCATCAACAGCCGGATCAGTCGGAGCCTCGCGCAAAACATGCACACACCGATCGACGCGTTCCACGATGAGTGGAGTCGATTGGTCAAGGGCGAGGTGATCGACCGCAGCGGGCGTCGCGGGAGTCCGACGACGCCCGGCTGGCTCGGGGTGCTCGTCGATCAGGAAGCCGAGAACGCGAAGATCATCGAAGTCGTGAAGGGGTCGCCCGCGGACAGAGCTGGCGTGAGGGTAGGCGACGTGATCCTCAAGCTGAACTCCCGCAAGATTCGATCGTCGGGAACGCTCGCGCGACAGGAGAAGAAGCTCTGGAAGGGCGACCGGGTGCGGATCACACTGCGCCGCGGCGGTGAGGAGAAGGTTCTCCGCGCCGAGGTCGGGACAAAGCCGGAAGCGGGGACCGGGAAGAAGCCGAAAGCCCAGCCGGGGAAACAGCCCGAGAAGGAAGCTCCCAAGAAGAAGAGCAAGAAGGTGATCCGATGAGAGTGCTCAGCCGACAGTCGATCGTCGTCGCCTTGTTGACCGGACTTCTGGTCTCGGTTCTTGCACCTCAACTGGATGCCCAGGACCGACGCCGGCGAGGTCGCACGCAGACCTACAAGCACACGCGAAACAGCAAGAAGATCCGCAAGGTGTTTGCCCCGTGTGTCGCGAAGGTCTTCGCCGCGACGGTCAAGGTCTTCAGCGACGACAAGGCGGTCGCGATGGGAACAGTCGTCGGCGAGGCGGGGCTGATCGTCACCAAGGCGAGCGAGCTGAAAGATGGCGAAGTCACCGTGGCGTTCCGCGACGAGGAGACGCAGCACAAGGCGGTGGTCGTCGGCACGGACGAACCGAATGATCTGGTGCTGCTGCGACTCGAGAAGAAGAATCTGACGAAGGTGGAGTTCGCGATCGACAACGCGACAAGGACGGGCAGTTTCGTCGTCACGGCGGCGACGGTCGAGACGCCGCTCGCGTACGGGATCATGAGCCTGGCTCGCCACGCGCGCAAACCCCGGACGTTCCTCGGTGTGCAGAGCGAACCGCACGCCAAGGGGATGCGACTGACCAGGGTCCTCCCTGACACTTCCGCAGATCGGGCGGGCCTGAAACCAAGCGACGTCATCATCGCCATCGATGGCAAGCCGACGAAGGACCGGTCCGCGCTTTCGGCAGCCATCACCAGCCACAAGCCTGGCTCGACGATGAAGCTCCGCGTGCTTCGGGACGACAAGACCATCGATGTCGTCGCCGAGATGCGGGAGGACAAGGACAGGCATGGGCGGGTTTCGTCCCAGGAACAGTCGCGGCTCTGGGGTCCGCTGAGTCAAGTCCGCGTCGGATTCGAAGAGGTCATCCAGCACGACACGGTGATTCGACCCGAGCACTGTGGCGGCCCGCTCTGCAACTTGAAGGGCGAGGTCATCGGCATCAACATCTCTCGAGTCGGTCGGTTTGAGACTCTCGCCGTGACTTCGAAGACCGTCGTCGCGTCGATCGCGCGCATCCTCACGGCGTCGACGAAGGTGCCAGCGAAGGAACCGGCGAAGAAAACGCGGAAGGAATAGCCTCCGGTCGTCCTACCCGGAGCGCGAGTTGCAATCGTCGTCGTGGACGACGGACTTCAGGCCGCTGTGGCCGAGCCCTTCGTATTTTGTGCGCAGGTAGTCGACGTTGTGGGGGTTGGGTTGTGACGTCGACGGGATCACTTCCGTCACTTGAATCCCGGCACGTTGCAGGGCGGCGACCTTCTCGGGGTTGTTCGTGTTGATGATCACCCGACGGATCGAGTTCAGTTCCAGCATCATCGCGGCCAGGGAGTAGTCGCGCATGTCGGCGGGGAAACCGATGCGCTCGTTGGCCTCGATCGTGTTCGCGCCCTTCTCTTGCTCGGCGTAGGCGCGGATCTTGTTGCCGAGACCGATCCCGCGACCTTCCTGGCGGAGATACACGATGGCGCCGCGACCGCGCACGTCGATTTCCTTCATGGCGGAGTGCAGTTGGGAACGGCAATCGCACTTGAGCGATCCGAGAACTTCTCCGGTGTAGCACTCGGAGTGGATCCGTACGAAGAGCGGCTCATCCTGGGTCAGCTCGCCCTTATGCACGAGAAGGTGCTCCCGCTCCTCTTCGGCGTGATACACGGCAATACGGAAGAGACCAAACTCCGTCGGCAGCTCACACGATGAGTAGAGCCGCAGTTGGCGAGGATGATCCTCGCGCGTGTTGCCAGCCGGTGCTGTCATGTGAGAAGTCTAGTTCAAGAGCATTGGGGAAAGAGAGAGTTGTGGTCGGTGTCACTCACGCCAGGAATCCGGCGGTCCCGAGCTGGTACGCCGGCTCCGATGGCATCGCGCGGTCGACTCAATTCGTTTCATACCGGATGAGCGGAACGGGGTGGGAAGAGTTACCTGCGTACAGACCCCGCATGAACTCCGGCAGGTCTGAGAACTCGACCGGGGGTGACAGCAGCGCATCGACGGATGGATCGACCAGCAGGTCCAGGACTTCCCGCAGCCGATCTGCACGGGTGTGCGAATCGCGCCGCGACGGCGCGATGGCGCCGACCTGAGAGGCGAGGATGCGCTTGCGTCCGTAGTGAAAATCTGCGCCGAGATTGAGCGTGACCGGACGAGAGCCGTACCAGGAGAGGTCGATGACGCGACCTTCGAAGCCGATGGCCCCGAGCGAAGCCTGCAGGCCTGCGGACGTCCCGGTGGAATGGAACGCGAGGCTCGACGATTCATCTGGAAGCTCGTCGAGGGGAAGCACGTTGTCCACGAAAGACAGACTCTCGACGAGTCGCAGGCGCTGTTCGTCCACGTCGACAATCGTGGTTGGACCGAGCTCGAGCTGATTGAGAACGAACGCGATCAACAGGCCGACGGGACCTCCACCGACGATGACGGATGTCTCGCCCAGCGCGAGTGACGCGTCCCACACGGCATTCAACGCGGTCTCCGTGTTCGGGATCAGTGTCGCGCGCGGCGCCGGGAAGTCCTCGGGCAGGAGCACCGCGTCCGCGTCCTCGATCTGAGCCAGACCCTGGTGGGGGTGCATCACGAACAACCGGCGATCCGTGAGAGCACCAGAGATGCACGTTCCCACGAGCGAGTAGCCGTACTTGACCGGGAGTTCGAAGCCGCCATCCATGTAGCGGCAGGCCATGCGCGTCGCGCAGTCCGGGGCCACGAGTCCGAGCCCCACGAGACGTTCTGTGCCGGGGCTCACGCCGCCGAACTCAGCCTGCACCAAACTGTTGCCATCGTCTGGGTGGTCTGGAACACGGACCTTTCTCAGCTCGCCGACACCGGGGCCGGTGACCCAGTAGGCGCTCGTTTCGAGAATAGACGTCATGATCGGAAAGCCCGGCACTCGAACAGGAGTTCTCCTTCCATCTCGAAGTGTTCCATCTGCAACTTCTGACCGTCCTGCACCCTGCTGACCTCGGGAAGCGAGAAACTCGCGATGCCCGAGCCGAGGATCATTGGCGCGACGTGGACGTGCAGGATGTCGATCCTTCCGTGCTGCAGGAAATTCGAGAGCGTCTGGCTGCCCCCCTCGAGGAACACGGAGTGCAGGCCGCGTTCCGAGAGTACCTTCGCGATCGCGTCGGGTTCGATAAATGGTCCGTCCGTGGCTTCGATATCGATGAGATCGACATTACCGGGGTGGCCGTTGATCTGGATGTTCGCGCGGGCCTCCGTCGTGCAGATCACGGTGGCGCCGCCTTCATCGAAGACGTTGCGGCTCTCCTGAAGTTTCAGAACGCTTCCGCTCGCGCTCAGGATGACGCGAACCGGATTCTCGCCGGTGACGTG
>Ga0114996_10008422_pt1 | contig 11470 bp, 10 predicted proteins | sample ArcticOcean_MG_C_4_FD_87039 | JGI IMG/M metagenome (GOLD analysis project Ga0114996, IMG submission 87039) | Marine microbial communities from western Arctic Ocean - ArcticOcean_MG_CB4_134 | ecosystem: Environmental > Aquatic > Marine > Oceanic | place: Arctic Ocean: Canada Basin | collected... | reverse complement strand
GTGGGTTTTATGAAGAATTTGGAAAATCTATTTTTGGATGGAAGAAAACTCTAAAAGTTAATTCTTGGGCATCAATGTTTTCTATGCAAGCATTATTTTGGTTAGATAATTTTTCCGAAATTAATTTTGAAAAAGAAATCGAATTACTTTATTAAAAAAAAAAATTAATTTCCTAAAAATTTTAGTTTGGATTTTGATTGGATATTTTTTGATAATTTACTTTGGCAATCATAAATACATGGAATTAATGATTTTTCATAAATTTCATTTATTCTATTTTTAATCTCATCGTGGTGTTGAACTATACATAAACAGTTTATCTGTTTTATTGATTTATCGCTCAAGTCTGATAGAATCTGAAAATTTAATTCAGAAATATGATTTTCAATTAAATACTTTTCAGTTAAATCTGAATTAAAAAATGGATCAAATCCATAAACTGTAAAACCCTTTGCATTTAATTCTTGTATGATCTTAAAACTTGGAGAGTCTCTCATGTCTTCTACATTTGCTTTGTAAGATAATCCACAAACAAGAGCAATTTTTTCTAATCTAGAATGTTCTAGCAATTTTTCAATTGAATTGGCAATGTATTTTGGCATAAATTTATTAATTTTTAATGCATATTCAATTGTGTCAAACTGTAATTCTAATTTTTTTGCAGATTCTAGTAAGAATCTAGGATCCTTTGGTATACAGTGTCCTCCTGCACCTGCTCCTGGGTAATGTGCCAGAAAACCAAATGGCTTTGTTGCTGCGGCATCTATGATCTCCTTAACATTAACTCCTAATTTATCACAAAGTATGGCAAGTTCATTTACAAGTGATATGTTAACTAATCTAAAGGCATTTTCAAAAGATTTTACAATTTCTGCAATTTTGGGGGAATCAACTTTTAATAAATTTCCTTTATTTACATATTGATAAATTTCTTTGGCAATATCAAAACTTGATTCATCTGAACAATATATGACTCTAGGTATATTCTCAATTCCCCATTCTTTGTTTGCTGGATCAATTCTTTCTGGACAGAAACACAACCCAAAATCTTTTCCTACTTTGAAGCCTTTATTTTCAATTATTTCTTTAATTTTTTCAGTGGTACCTACTTCAATACTACTTTCTAAAACTATCATGTCTCCTATCTTTGCACATGTAAGAAATGATTCAACAGCAGATCTGACAAACGTATCTGAGCTTATTTCCTTACTTGGTATTGGAGTTGGCACACAAATTATACCAATTTTTGAATTTGAAGAAGCAAATGGAGTTAATTGTAATCTAATATTTCTCTCTTCTCTACATTTTGAATAATTTTCTTCTAAGTGAATTTCTGAATCCATTAATTTATTTTTTTTAAGTCTTTCAATTCTTTCTGGATTGGTATCTATTCCAATTACATTCAACCCTGAAGATGCTAATCTTACTGCTAGTGGAAATCCAACATATCCCAATCCAAAAACTTCAATAGTAATTGTTTTTTCATGAATTTTTTTAATTGTTTCTTTTAATGACATGTTTTCATCAATTCAAATTTTACAATAAACTATTTGTATTTTGGTAATATTTTGTTCATTCATTCTTGATTTCTCTAATTAATTTTAAATAAATTTCTGATTCTTTATGCTCTATTTCATCAATATCGAATTCTTTAGCTTTTTTAAGTGATTTTTTTGAATATTTTTCCATTAGATCTTTACTTTCTAATAATTTTTTAATATTATTTGTAAATGCAAGTACATTGTTTTTCGAAAATATAGCCGTCTCTTCTAATCCTTCAGAATACCCTTCTTTTGGAAATGGAATTACTACCGGTAAACCTGTGGCCATTGCTTCCATTACTGGCATAGGCAAACTTTCTACTTCTGTATTGTAAGCCAATGCAAATATTTTTGCAGATTTGTAATAATTTTGAATTTTTTCATGAGGTACAGATTTTTTTATACTTACTTTGTTTTGAACCCCATACTCAATAATTAATTCATTTAGTTTAGAGTATAGTTCACCATTCCCAATAATTAGTAATTTACCATCAATTCCTTTCATGGCTTTAATTAACAATTGATGATTTTTTACAGAAATAAGATTACCTACTGATAAAATTAACGGTTGAGAAATTGTATCTATTGGTATACCATTAACAAATCTGCTACAATCTACTTTATTATGTAATATTTCAGGATTTTTTGAAGAATGATTGATTACATAGGGTTGAATTATTTTATATATTATTGTGATTTTATTTGCAGTTTGTAATACAAAAGGCTCAATAAATTTTTCTGTATATTTCATTGCAAGATATTTTTTAAAATTATTTTTTTTTGCTAATTGTCTATTATGATCATATTGAGTATGTAATGAAATAAATAATGGAATATTGAATTTTTCTGCACATTTTGCTGCCAACCATCCTTCCAACAGTGGATTATATGCTCTAAGTGCATCTGGCTTTATTTTTTTGATAATTTCAAAAATCTTTTTTATTTCTTTATTTCTATTCATCAATGATATTTTTCCTACAGAATGAATTTTCATGTTAGCATTTCCAACTAATTTTTGTACCTTGCTTTCTTCTATATCATGTTCAGTTAATGAAATGAAATGTACTTCATCAAACAAGTTATTTGGATTATAATAACGATTTTTTATTTCACCCTTTTCAAAATATGCTTTGATAGGATCATTAGGAAAAATACAGATTTTCATTCTAGTTCAATGTGGTAAAATGTATTATAACTTTCTTTTTAACGTGAATCTTTAATTTGTCCACAAGTTATTTCTCACTTTTTTTATAACCCTATTTCTTTACGTGATTATATGTCATTTAAAGTCAAAATTTCAACAACAGTTGATGAAAATGAATGGAATACTTTTCTAAAGAAAAATTCAGCATCAATGATATATCAAACAACAAAATGGCAAGAGCTTTATGAAACTGTTTATGATTCAGAGCCTATTTTTATTACTGTTCGAGATCAATCAAAAACTATTGTTGGACAACTTGCTTGTTTAATACACAAAGAAGTATTTTGGCAACATGCAAACATAATATCTAGAATTTTAGGAAAAAAATTAAAACTTGGAACTGTCTTATGGTGGTATCATGGTCCAATTATTTATGATAATATCAATAAAAATCAAATTTTAGAAATAATTCTAAATGCTGTAGATGAGATCGTCGTTAAAAATAATATTGTTATGATTAGAGGTATTTCTTCACCTTTAGAACAACAAGATTTTGATCAAGACTTTGTTAAATTTGGTTATAAAATTGAACCAAGATTAACTTTTGTAATAGATTTAACACAAGATATTGATAAACTTTACAATTCATTAAAAAAAGACACTAGATATTATATTCGAAAATCTGAAAAGGAAGATTTTGAGTTTAGTATTGCTACTGAAAAAAATGTATTTGATAAATTTCAAGAATTAAAACATCTTACAAGAAAACCTGACGATAAAAAAATATTCAAAAATTCTAAATTCTTTGATATGCACTGGGAAATTTTAAGAAATTCTGGGTTTGAAAATCTTCTTGTTGCTAGAAAAAATTCTGAAATTGAAGGAATAATTTTAACATTGAATTTTAATGGAAATTTAATTCAACATGCCCTTGCAAATTCTCCAAAATTTGATTTAGTTGGAACTTTCTTAACTTGGAACACTATCAAATGGGCAAAACAAATGAATTACTTAACATTTGATTTCGCTGGAGTTGATCCTGAACCTAAAACTGCTAAAGAAAAAGGGATTTATTTTTATGCGGAAAAATTTGGGGGAGAAAAAATTCACTATTCAGTGTATACCAAAATTATTGATAAAAAAAAATATTATCTTTCTTCAGGATTAAACAATCCAAAAAAAATTCTAAAACATGTCAAATTATAATTCTAATTATTTTTTAAACTCTTTAATTACTTTTGATATTAGTACTCTTGTTCTTTTATCTATGGCATATGTTAAACTTAGATAAAATATTGCTCCTATTATTAAAAATATGATTAATTGTGGAAGAAATTCAAAAATTGATTCATTATAAACTAAAAATTGCTCCATTAAAAGATGAATTCCAGTAAAAACAATTATTGTTGACATTAGATATTTGCTAATACTTTTCCAATCTACATTAAATGGGAATTTTTTCTTTGCCATTAACAAGAAACTAATTGTAAATGGTATTTCCACTACCATTACAATAGCTGACCAATAAACAACTAATTCTAATTCTGAACTTCCAGAATCCTTCATGAAAATTAACATTATAATTAAGGATGTTAGGTAAATGATTCTCTGAATTAATCTAATTGTTGGGATTTTGAAAAGAGTACTTTTAGCATAATTCAAAAATGTTGAATTTTCATTGAAATCAACTTTTTCAATTCCTTCTAATCCTTGAGTAAATGATTTACTAATTACTCTCAAAAATGCTTTCATAGTTAAGAAAATTACTATCATCCAAATATGTTCATAAATTGGATTAAGTGCAAAAAGTCCTGGTCTAGCAAATGTTATTGAGACAGCACAAATTGGTAAAAGAAAATACATTGTTCTAACTAGATTTTCTTGTAAATGCTCTTTTTTTCCTCCTTCGAGAAGTTTTGGATATACTACTCTTGATAATTGATTAGTAATTCTTGATAAATTAGCAATTATCATGCTTACACTCCAATATGCAATTCCAACAACTGAACCTACCATAATTGAAAAAATTAATACATCTAAAACAATTAGTGATGAAAATTTTGTGTAAACTGGAATCCATGAAAATTTCATCCATTTTTTTAAATGCTCTTTTTTTATTTTTCCTACAATTTTTTCTTTAGCATTTAAGAATAAAATTACAATGCTGACTACCTGTGCAATGAATAATGATATGATAACTCCTTCTAATCCTAATTGCAAAATATATACTAAAAGAACAGCAGCTATTGTTTTTGCAAGATCCAAACCTAAAATACTGTATGATTCAGCTTGTGGTTTCCACCCTAAATTAATTGCAGTTAATGTTCTATTGATAAAAGTTAATGGAATTAAGATTGATGCAAAATATAAATAATTTATTTCAACATTTGTTTGATTTCCAACAACAAATATAATTATTAAATATATTACTGTCCCAACAATTGAAAATCCTAAACTAGAAAAAATTGCAGTCTTTTGTGATTCAATCCCTCTTGCAGTTTCTCTAACTGTCCAGTAGGAAATTATTGGTTCAATAATTATCACATAACTCATTAAACTTCCAATTAATGCCCATGTTCCTAATTCTATTTCTGTAAGCTCTCTTGTAGTAATTAATACAAAAATCATTCCTATAATCATTGTTATGGAACTTATCAAAAGTCCAATAAATCCCGCATATGTTACCCGAATATTTGACAATTCTTATTTTTTATTTTTGTAACGTTAATGAAGTTTTGTAATTTTTTTATAAATAACTTGTAGACAAAATAATTATTAAATTAAATTATTGTCTTTTATAACAAATATTCAGTATAAATTTTTAATAGACTTAAATTCATTTTTTATTTATGACATCTTTTAATAAAAAATTTACAAGATTACGTAATGAACATGGATTATCTGGATTAGTACAAGCTGTATCATTCAAATTTTTAACAAGTATTTTTCATATTCCATCTAGAAAAATTGCAGTTTTCAATGGTATAGCAGTTCGTGGAACTAGTTTATACTCTAAAATAGATATTTTTCCAGAACATGAAGTTGAATTAATTGCAGCCATTAGAAATTATATTAAAAATGGAGAAAAAGTTCTTGTTATTGGAGGTGGAAGTGGTGCCTCCACTGTTGTTGTTGCACATCAAGTAGGAAATACAGGTAGTGTTATCACTTATGAGGGTAATCTAAATTCTGTTAATGTAGTTAAGGATACAATTAATTTGAATAAAGTAAATGATCGTGTATTAGTTAATCATACAATAGTTGAAGAACCAGTTCATTTAATGGGAGAACTAAAAAATGCATCAACTCTTGCAGCTAAGGATTTCCCGGATTGTGATGTGCTAGTAATGGATTGTGAAGGTGCTGAATTACCAATCTTACAAAATATAAAAATTAAACCCAGATTAATCATAGTTGAAACCCATCCAATGTTTAATTCACCAAAGAGTAAGATAATACCATTATTAAATAAATTAGGTTATGAAATTATTTCCATTGATGCTAGACGTGAATTTATTGATGTTTTATCTGCTAAATTAAAGTGAAATTAAAATGGAAAAGATCTTATCTAAAATTTATTTAAATTCATGTAATAGCTTTGAAAAACGATTTGGTACTTTAAAATGACTATCTCAAATAGAATCAAAGTCGGTAATTGGTTAAGAAATCATCAAACTACTCTATCGATTGCACATCGTCTAAACAGATTATACCATACAACTACAGGTTCTATGCATACATTACCCGATTTTTTGATAATTGGTGCTGCAAGATCAGGAACTACTTCTTTGTATGAGTACTTAATTCAACACCCCTCTATTATGCCTGGAGTTGGAAAAGAGATCTATTTCTTTGATAAAAAATTTGATCAAGGAATTAATTGGTATAAATCATTTTTTCCAACCAAAATGACGAAATCTAAATTAGAAAAAAAACAAAAAACAAATTGTCTAACTGGTGAGGCTACTCCTAGATATCTTCATTATCCTCATGCACCAAAAAGAGTGTTTAACCTTGTCCCAAATGTTAAATTAATTGTATTATTGCGTAATCCAATTGATAGATCTTATTCACATTATCAGATGGAAGTTGATAGTGGTCATGAAGAATTATCTTTTGAAGATGCTATTGATCAAGAAAAACAAAAAATTGTACACGATATGGAAAAAATGGAAAAAGATGAAAATTTTTACAGTGTCAATTTTTACAGAAAATCTTATTTGAATAGAGGTATTTATGCAGATCAACTTAAGCGATGGTTTAAATTTTTTCCAAAAGAACAATTTCTTATCATACAGAGTGAGGATCTTTATTCAAACACTCCAAAAGTTTATGAAAAAGTTTTAAAGTTTTTAGATTTACCTAAATTTGAATTAAATTCATTTAAAGCACATAGAATGAGAAAATATTCTAACATTAATACTGAAACTCGAAAAAAATTAATAGATTATTTTAAACCTCATAATGAACAATTATATCAATTATTAGATAGAAATTTTGGTTGGAACTAATGAGTGACACTCAATTTAAAAAACAATTAAAGGATTATGTTGATTCTAGTTCATTCATTTATCCATTTGCCAAGTCATTATATCGAAAATATTGTAATATTGCTGGTCCATTCCATTCATCTCCTGATTTCATAATATTTGGAATTTCAAGATCTGGAACAACTTCGTTATTTCAATATCTCTCTAAACATCCAAATATTGAACCTTGTGCAATAAAAGAACCTCACTATTTTGATCAATATTATGATCGAGGAATTAATTGGTATAAAATGAATTTTCCATTAAGATGGCAGAACTTCATTTCTAGAAAGATTAAAAATCAAAAATTCATTACTGGTGAAGCAACAGGTGCTTATCTTTTAAATCCTCATGCTCCAAAAAGAATTTATGATTCAAACCCAAATATAAAACTGATTTTGTTATTGCGTAATCCAATTGATAGGGCATTTTCTCATTATCAAAGAAAATTGAATAATGGAACAGAAAAACTTTCTTTTGAAGAAGCAATAGAAAAAGAAAATTCTAGAATTGATGGTGAACAAGAAAAAATGGAACAAAATGATAAATACTATAGTGAGAACTTTCATACCAATTCATATCTAAATACTGGATTATGTGCATCTCGTCTTAAACGATGGTTGAAATATTTTCCTTTAAAGCAAATTCTTGTTATAGAAAATGAAGATTTTTTACAAAATCCACAAAAAATTTATGATACTACTCTTAATTTTTTAGATCTTCCTTCTTACAAATTACCTATTACTAAAAAATTTTCAAAACAAAAATCATCAATTCATATAAATCCAAAAACACGTGAAAAACTTGTGGAATATTGTAAACCGTTTAATGAAGAACTTTATTCAATAATTGGAAAAAGATTTGATTGGGAAAAATAATAATTTTTAAATAATTTTATAATAACTGAATCATTTTATATATTGTGTTGTACGCTTTTCTTCATCACTAAAAATAACTCCAATTGTTCTAAGTAATGAAATGTTATTAGCATCACAAAATTTTGTTAAATCTTTTATGTATTCTGTAAATTTTGTGGTTGGTTCATTATTCTTTATTAAATTTGAAAAAAGATCGTCGTGATCAAGCATTAAAATTTTCTCAGGAGTTGGTAGGGCATCAACTATATTTTTAATATTTAAAACAGCCTTAGGACTCTCAATTTTTGGTACAATAATTATTTCTTTAGGAATTACTTTTGTGTATATGCTTAGGTCTTCTGGTGAATTAACATTAGAAACTGCAAAATATTTAATATTATTATTGCTGTTTATAATTGAAAATAAATCTTCTAAAGTATATCTGTTGTTTGGCGGTTTAATTCTACCTTTTGGTAAATCAAGAAATATTTGTTGTTCTTTGTGTTTTTGTAATAAATTTTCTAATTCTTCAATACTGTTCACCCATGCAAGATTAATTCTAAAAATAGTATCATCTGGAAATGGAATACCATAATTTGAAGCATTTTGTGATATGATTAACATTAATTTTTTTTTGCTACTTCTTTAATTAAAAGTATTTCATATTGTTTATTTTTGATAAATTCAGTTTAAAAAATACGCTAAATAATTTGTCTACATTTTTATGAGTTAATTCCTTTAGTGTAGTCTGTTTTATATTGCTAAATTATTATAAATAAAATAGATTGTTAACTCGTCGTTCAGGAAAAATTTCTCATGCTTTATGGAATATTAAACAATATAGAAAAAATTATGGAATTTTTAAAGCTATTCGTGTAATTTTCCATTATGCATATGTAGCTACAAAAAAGATAAAATTACAAAATTTTAATGATCATATTGTTAATGTAAATGGCTACAAACTTAATGTAATTCCTGGAGATTTGGGAATATCTTCTGAATTGTTGATGTTTAAAACTCATGAACCTTTGACTACAAATCTTCTTTCTAAAGAACTCAAAAAAGATATGATATGTTTGGATGTTGGTGGTAATATTGGTTATTACACTCTACTTGAATCTAATATTATTGGTGACAATGGTAAAGTAATTGCTATTGAACCATCCCCTCTTAACTTTCAACATTTAATGAAAAATTTAGAAATACAAGATACAAAAAATGTAGAAGCGTATAATTTTGCTGCTGGTGATGTTGATGGAACTGTAAACTTCTTAGTATATCAAGAATCAAATGGTTCATTTACGATTCCTGATGGTGAAACAACCAATCTTCCAGGAGAATTAATTAAAGTTGAAGCTAAACGATTAGATACTTTCTTAGATGAATTAAACATTCATCATGTTGATTTTGTACGTATGGATGTAGAAGGTTATGAATTTCATATAATTCAAGGAATGAAAGACACCATCCAAAAATCTAAACCCATGTTTCAAATTGAAGTACATGCATCATTGTTAGGAAAAGAAGGAACTCAAAACTTCCTTAAACATTTCCAAAATTTGGGATATGAAGCAAAATACTATGTTCCTCGGGATATTGATCTTCCAATTATAGGTAGTATGAGTGATGTAAAACAGTACGATATTGATACTCTTCTAAACATGTTAGATGATGAAAGTTTATCTCATTTTTTTAATTTATGTTTAAAATTTAAAGATGATAATTTTGATTTGTGAAAGTCATGATTATTTTAAAATTAAAAATTAATCAGTGATTCAACTTTTTTAAAATTTTTAATTCTCCAATATGCCCTAGGTGGAATATTTGGTATTCGTGGGAGATTGGAATCAATATCATGTGGGCGAATATAGAACATTGCACTAATTTTATTTTTATTCATTCTACTGGACATGGAATTGAATTGGATGTATGTAATTACAAATATTTGGATATACATAATAAGTAAATAGTGAAAATCATATTATTTTTTTGTGTCTACAAAATTATAAATTTATACAAACTTTTTATTAGATAATTTTTTCATAAATGTATGGAAATTAAAGAAAAAATGGATGTTTCTGGTTATACCGAATTCCGTAATGATCATTATTTTAAATGGGAAAAAGCTCAATCAAAAAAATATTTTGAATATAGAGAGAAATGGAAAAAAAATACTACTGAGATAATTGCTGAAGGATTTCCATTACATCTAGATATCTCTACAACAAATGTATGTAATTTACTATGTACATTTTGTCCTAGAACTGTTAGAGTTGAGGATGGAACTTGGAGAAAATCTCAACACATGGATATTAAATTATTTAAAAAAATTATCGATGAAGCAACTGCGTTAGGAACTTATTCAATTAACATGAATCTTCTAAATGAACCACTCCTTCATCCTAAATGCATGGAGATGATTCGTTATGCTAAAGAAAAGGGAATTGTAGATGTGCATTTTCATACTCATGGAGGTCTTTTAACCGATTCAAAAATTGATGAAATTCTTGAATCAGGTTTAGATCGAATTTTTATCTCAATTGATTCACCATATGAAGAGAAATATAATAAAATTCGAGTATTATCTGATTTTAATAAAGTATTAGAAAATCTTCAAAATTTAAAAGAAAAACGTGATGCTAAAGGTCAACTTGGTCCTTTGATTAGAGTTAGTTTTATTCAATTCCCAGATGTTTCTTCACAAGAACTAGAGGATGCAAAAAAACTATTTTTAAAATTTGCCGATTATGTTGGATTTCAAGTTTATGCTGATCCTTATTTACAAATTGGAAAAAATAAAACATATCCTGATCATTACAAGTCTCAATTTGTTTGTCATCAACCATTTACAAGACTTGCAATAATTGAAGATGGTAGAGTTTCCCCATGTTGTGTTGATTATGATGAAGAATTAATTGTTGGTGATATTAGTAAGCAGAGTTTACTAGAAATTTGGAATTCTTCAGAATTAAAAAAAATTAGAGAAATTCAACAAAATGGAGAATTTTATAAATTAAAAACATGTGCAAATTGTGAAAAAGCATTAAATGTAGATCAAGGAAAAGATTCCCCTTTAGAAAGATTAGAACCTACTATCTAATTGTCTATAAATATAGTTAAATTCAATAATACCTGAAATATAATGTCTTAAATGAGAATAAGAGGTATTGCTAAAAAATTATTATCTAAATCCCCTTCACTCTATGCATCAATACATACTAATAATTTTGAACGAAATCACAAACAAGATTTTACAAATATTAAAGATAACGAAAAAAATATTTTATTAGAAATTCACCAAAATGGTTTTGCAGTTCTCCCTAAATTTTTTGATATGGATTTTTGTAATTCCTGTATAAAAGATATGGATTGGATGTTTGAAAATAAAAAAGAATTTGT
>Ga0114996_10008418_pt1 | contig 11475 bp, 5 predicted proteins | sample ArcticOcean_MG_C_4_FD_87039 | JGI IMG/M metagenome (GOLD analysis project Ga0114996, IMG submission 87039) | Marine microbial communities from western Arctic Ocean - ArcticOcean_MG_CB4_134 | ecosystem: Environmental > Aquatic > Marine > Oceanic | place: Arctic Ocean: Canada Basin | collected... | reverse complement strand
GAGAAATGTGCTCGCGATCAAAACCTCAGTTTTTGGGGAGCAATCAATCAAGGCCTCGGAAACGGAGAACTGCCTAGTCGCTCTGTTCGGGCCCTCACAGCATTTAGAGACCTTATTCATAACTCCCAATCAGCTCTCCAAGAACCTCTCCATCTCTGCCTGTCAACGATTCTGGACGCGGTTGGGTATAGACCATATTTACAAACCCTTGAAAGTGACGAAGCTAAAGGGCGCCTCCTAAACCTAGATGAGTTGATAACAGTGGCAAGGGAATCATATCAGCGAGATGACGACATCCGCTCTTTTTTAGACAATGCTGCCCTGTATTCTGAGACCGATCAATTCGACACCTCCTCCCCGGTTACTATGATGACCCTACACAACGCTAAGGGACTGGAGTTCGAGGTTGTCTTCCTGGTGGGATGTGAGGAGGGACTTTTCCCCCACAGTCGCAGTTCAACGGATGAAGAACTCGAAGAAGAGCGGCGCCTTTGTTATGTAGGCATCACCCGAGCCCGCAAAAAACTCTATTTCAGCTACTCACAGAGCCGTCGTCAATATGGACAAGGATCCAGTTCTCTTAACCTTCCAAGTCGCTTTCTCAGTGAGATCCCCCCCCAATGTCTCTTGATGGAATCAGCCTCTGGTTTTGGCAGGGCGCATTCTCCCTCCCCAGCTACTGACATATCTACAACTCCCAAACGAGGAACTACATTCACGGGGCCTACTTATAACTCTAAATCTGAAGTGCAGGGCTTTCTCAATGAGCTCGGTAACACCAAAAAATCTCCCAACCATAGACTTGCATCAGGAGCACTAGTCCAACATCGCAAGTTTGGCCGCGGCAAAGTTTTACAAATCGAAGACCGGGGAGACGATTTAAAGGTTACGGTTCGTTTCCCGGGTATAGGCATTAAAAAGATGTTCCAGCGCTTTGCGCGCTTGAAAGTCATCTGATTCATGGCCCGGACTGTAGAGGTGCTATTCGGTCCGGAGCAGGCCGAGAACACTGGCATCTCGATCTGACAGCCAACCACCGTCTGATCTTTCCTTAACGCTACCGTCTCGTTTCCAAGATCGTTCACACTTAGAAAGATCCCTTATATCAATCACCTCCAGCCTGGCCTCACTCCCTACCTGCAGCTGAACCCGACTTACGCCACAGAGATCTGCCAGCTCCTCTAAAAATGGCGAAAAAGTCTTCATTCTTTTCTCAGAAATCGTTGCGTAGATTGCTGCATCCAAAGGGTTTTTAAGATCTTTACCTTGAGGGGCCTTAGCCTCCTCTAATCTTTTCATAGCCTCACTACGAAACAACATCACCTCTTTCCATTCCGGTGCGGCCTGATATTCGAACTCTTTCGGAGCTTCTAGTAGATGAACAGAACCCTCAGATTCCTCATCTTGATTCACCAGGACGAGCCATGCTTCTTCAGCGGTATGTACAAGGATTGGCGCTACCATCCTTATCAGTACATCTGCTGTTCGGTTCATGACGGTCTGAGCACGGCGGCGGCGGCGGCTGTCTGGTGAATCACAGTAGAGACGGTCTTTAACGGCCGCTAGGTAAACTGCGCTAAGCGTGTGGTTACAGAAGTTGAAAATGGTTTCTGAAACGGCCTTGAAATCAAAAACAGCATAGGAGTCCTTTACGCGTTTAACAAACTCGGCCAGTTCCTGCATCATCCAGGCATCTACTGAAAAAAGGTCTTCCTCGGTCAACTCAACACCCATACGATCACCATCAAAGTCGCTTAAGTTGCCTAGCAAAAATCGTATCGTGTTTCGAATTTTTCGGTATTCTGCACTGGCTAACCGGAAAAATTCCCAATCGACCTTAACGTCGTTAGTATGGTTGAGCGAACTCACCCACCAACGACAAACATCGGCGCCATACTGTTTTAAGATGTCTTTTACCTGGATGGCATTTCCCGAGGACTTACTCATCTTGTGGCCCTGAGCATCGACCATGAATCCGTGGGTCAACACGGCCCGGAATGGATTAACCCCAGTCACTCCTAAAGCCGCCAGCATGGAAAGCTGGAACCACCCGCGGTGTTGGTCCGAACCCTCGAGATAAAGGTCCGCTGGATACTCCAAGTTGTTTGCCTTCAGGACAGCGTTCCAAGAAGAGCCCGATTCGAACCAGACATCAAAGATATCCCCGCCGGTTACCAACTGGGAGATCATAGAACTACTTTTTGCGCCCTTGATCCAGTCAGGGGCATCTGGATCTTCCCCTATCTGATAGTTGCTCAACAGTTCGTCCGGTGAAGAGAGGAACCAACTATCCGAACCGTGTCGAGCAAACCATTTGGAAACCGCTCGGATCGAGGCTGGAGTTAGCAGCAGATCTCCATCAGGCCCAAAAAAGGCCGGGATCGGTAGGCCCCAGGCTCGCTGCCGACTTATACACCAGTCAGGTCGCGCTTCTAGCATCCCAACAAGTCTATTCCTTCCCCAATCCGGAATGAATACGATATCTTTCTCGGCAGCCTCTAAGGCTCGGTTGCGAAGGGTTTCGGGTTCACTTCCATACAGTCGGTCCACTGCCACGAACCACTGGTCAGTGGCTCTAAAAATCGTCGGAGTTTTGCTGCGCCAATCATGAGGGTAGCTATGAAGAAATTCCTCTTGGAAAAACAAGTGTTCATTTTCGGAAAGCTTGTCAATGATTATAGGATTAGCATCCCACACTGTTTTCCCCTGAATCCACCTCGGAACTGTTTCATCAAATGTCCCATCTCCAAGAACTGGACAGTCGATTGGTAAGCCCTCTTTAATACCAGTGTTATAGTCATCGGCCCCGTGTCCTGGAGCAGTGTGCACAAGCCCAGTACCCTCACTCAGCGTCACATAATCAGCCGTCACCACACGGCCGATTCGCTTCATGAAAGGATGCTTATAAGCAATGCCTGCCTCCGCCAGATCACGCCCTAGACAGGCCCCCTCGATTTCCACTCCCTGTACTCTGTCTTTGAAAACCACGTCTACAAGCTGTCTGGCAACAATAGACAGGTGATTTGCCCCCCCCTGTCTATAACGCACCAGTACATATTCTGCAGCCGGAGCTACCGCAACGGCTTGATTAGCAGGCAATGTCCAGGGAGTAGTAGTCCAGACCATGAGAGATACGGGACCCTCCCGATGATTGAGTCCAGCAGACAAGCGCTCGGGGTTTCCTACAGGAAAATTCACAAAGATACTGCTGTCCTTACGATCGTGGTACTCGAGTTCTGCGTCAGCCAAAGCAGTCTGATGTTCGATCGACCAGTGGACCGGTTTCAGGTCACGATAGATAAGGCCTTCCTCAGTTAAACGAGCAAACACTTCCAGGACATCAGCTTCGTACTGCGAGTCCATGGTCAAATATGGACTCTCATATCTGCCTATCGTTCCTAGTCGCTGCAGCTGATCCGATTGCATCCTCACATACTTCTCCGCGTAGTTTTTGCAGCGTCGTCGTATGTCGACTGTTTCCAAATCTTTGGCACGAGGTCCAAGCGACTTTAGTACTTTGTGTTCGATAGGGAGACCGTGACAATCCCAACCCGGAACAAAATCGACTGCATATCCAGCCATCATTTTCGAGCGTACAACCAAATCCTTAAGGGTTTTGTTCAGGAGATGCCCTACATGAATCGGGCCATTGGCATAGGGGGGACCATCGTGGAAAGTGAATGCCCCAAAAGGTCCATCCAGATTCTGCATCCGCGAATAAAGCCCCATGTTTCGCCATCGACTCTGAAGACGAGGCTCCATCTGCAAAAGGTTCCCCTTCATAGAAAAATCGGTTTTGGGGAGCTGTAGAGTAGATCTATATTGGTTCTTAGCCGCCATTGAAATCAAAGCCTTAATAGTTCCCAGGTGTTCCCTGGCAATTCACATTTTAATTCTTCTCGGTTCCGGAATTGGACTCTCGAAACCTATTACGAAGAGACAGTGTAGCTCAACTCCTCACTGGGTAATACAGTTTACCCTCGGTATTACGTATAGAAGAAATACTTTACTTTTTGAGACAATTGCGCAGGATATTACCGTATGACAATTTTTAAAAAGATCATTGAAGGCGAGCTCCCCGCAGATGTAGTTTTCGAAGATGAACACTGCCTTGCATTCCGAGACGTGAACCCCCAAGCGCCGGTCCACATATTGGTGATCCCTAAAAAGGAGATCAAAAGCTTGGCTGATTCAAAAACGGCAGATCAAGAACTTCTCGGCCATCTACTTGCCAAGTGTGCTCAGGTTGCTCGTCAATTGGATCTGGAGTCACAAGGCTACCGAGTGGTTACCAACACAGGAAGAGACGGAGGGCAATCGGTAGAACATCTTCACTTTCACATTCTAGGGGGCAGATCTTTATCCTGGCCTCCAGGTTGAAGATATAGCGTTCAGAAAACTCCTGACAGGATTACATATCCTCTTGTTTAGGGAATTGAAAGATGATGTACTTCGGTTAAGCTCTAAAAACAGTTTCTCTTAAAGACTTAAGGCATCTGCACATCCGAGGGGCGACCCCTGATATTGGAGTGTTATGAAGTCAGAACAACAGCAGAATGACTATGACTTTGCTGAGATCGAGCCACGTTGGCAAAAATATTGGCAAAGGGATCAAACCTTTAAAGCTATCTTTGATCCCTCAAAGCCAAAGTTTTACTGCCTAGACATGTTCCCCTATCCCTCAGGGCAGGGGCTACACGTTGGGCACCCTGAGGGATACACTGCAACTGACATTGTGTCCCGATATAAACGCATGAACGGTTTCAACGTTCTACATCCGATGGGATGGGATGCCTTTGGCCTTCCGGCAGAGCAGTACGCCATCAAGACTGGCACGCATCCCAAAGAAACGACCGCTGCAAACGTAGCCCGGTTTCGTAAACAGCTTCAGATGATTGGTTTTTCCTATGATTGGGACCGAGAAATAAACACTACAGATGAAAAATACTACAAGTGGACACAATGGATTTTCCTAAAGCTCTACGAAAGGGGTCTTGCATACCAGTCTCATGAGCCGGTCAACTGGTGTCCGGCACTGGGGACAGTTCTGGCAAACGAGGAAGTCATTGACGGAAAGTCGGAGCGAGGAGGTCACCCGGTCATAAAGAGACCGATGCGACAGTGGGTTCTTCGCATTACAGAATATGCTGACCGGTTACTGGAGGATCTGGAGGATCTAGACTGGCCGGAACATGTCAAAGAGATGCAGCGCAATTGGATCGGGAAAAAATCCGGAGCTCACATTGATTTCACCTTAGAAGACCCTGCTGACCAGTCATTTAGGGTATTTACCACGCGGCCAGACACCCTTTTCGGGGCCACCTTTTGTGTTTTTGCACCAGAACATCCACTTGTCCCTCTAGTGACAACCGAAGCCCAAAAACAGCCAATTACGGAATATGTTGAGCAAACACTAAGAAAGTCGGATATGGAACGTTCGGCTCTGGCCAAGGACAAGACAGGCGTTCCCACTGGCGGTTATGCAATCAATCCCGCCAATGGGGAAAGATTGCCTATTTTTATAGCTGACTACGTTTTAATGCACTACGGACACGGTGCCATCATGGCAGTGCCGGGCCACGATGACCGTGATCACGCGTTCGCCTTAAAGTATGAGCTCCCTATCAAAAGAGTTTTGCAGGGAGGAGACGAACCCGACATAACTAAGAAGGCTCATTGTGGAGATGGAGTTCTGGTTGATTCAGATTTCCTGGATGGCCTAAAAAGGACCGAAGCCATTACCCGGATGATGAAATGGCTGCATGAAACGAGTGTTGGGAAAGAGGCTACTTCTTACAAATTAAGAGACTGGATTTTTTCCAGACAACGTTACTGGGGAGAGCCCTTCCCATTGGCTCGAAATGAGGAAGGAGATCTGATCGGGATAGATGAGTCCGATTTGCCTGTCGTGCTCCCCGAAATTGATGACTTCAAGCCTTCCGGTAGCGGCGAATCTCCTCTGGCCAAGGCCACCGACTGGCTAACGTTCGAAATCGATGGAGTCCGTTACCAGCGCGAAACAAACACCATGCCTCAATGGGCAGGATCTTGCTGGTACTACTTACGCTTTATAGACCCGGACAACATGATTGAGCCTTGGAATCCAGAAAAGGAAGCCTATTGGATGCCGGTCGATCTTTACATCGGAGGGGCAGAACATGCGGTGCTACATCTTCTGTACGCACGATTCTGGCATAAGGTCCTCTACGACTTAGGATACGTTTCAAGCAAGGAACCTTTCACCAAACTCGTCAACCAGGGCATGATACTCGGGGAAAATGGCGAGAAGATGGCTAAAAGCAGAGGTAATGTTGTCAACCCTGATGAGATCATCCAGAAGTGGGGTGCCGACTCTCTCAGGCTCTATGAGATGTTTATGGGTCCGATCGAGGCAACCAAGCCATGGCAGACAAACGGCATTTACGGGGTGCATCGCTTTTTGAAGCGTTTTTGGAAGCTAGCCATTGCCGAAGATGGCCACCTTACCGGGGCAGTGCAGGCAGAAATCGACTCAGATTCTTTTCTCCACCAGCTCCACCGGACCATAAAAAAGGTCACCGCAGACATAGAATCACTACAATTCAATACTGCTATTGCTGCACTCATGGAACTCCTGAACGTAGCTTATCGAGAAACGCACATTACTTCAGGTAGTCTCGCGAAATTCGTTTTGTTAGTTAGTCCTTTCGCTCCCCATTTTGGTGAAGAGTTGTGGGCACGGCTGGGCCATTCCGGAAGTCTCGCGTATGCTCCCTGGCCTTCATATGATTCCAAGTTAGTAACTAAAAAAACCGTCATACTCTCACTGCAGGTTAACGGAAAGGCGAGAGGAGCGATGGAGGTTAGTGTCAATACTAGTAAGGAGGCAGTACTGGAAAGTGCACTCCAACAAGATGGCGTGAAGAGGCATATCGCGGGTAAAAATATTATCAGAGAGGTTTACGTTCCCGAACGGATTGTTAACTTTGTTGTCGACTAGCTCTTGATATGTTGCTGAGGCCTTGCCGTTGTTGATGTAAAATGAGAACAAATTTCGAACAAATTACTCAGTTTTTCGTCTAATACATAGAAATCGTCAGTGAATACTTCCAACAAGGAGGATAGTTATGGCTAAAACGAAGCGACTATTAAGATCCAGTCCTAGGCTGGCATTCGGAGCAATATTAACCGCCCTTGTATTGGGTGTTTTGATCGGAAGCATTGTTTCACCAGGGACAGATGCCTCTCCTGCAGACAAACACAGACCAAAATTAATCCGAAGCGGTGGTGGGGAGCCCCTAGAAAAAACTGGTGGTGGTCTAATCTCGGAAGGATTCGCCCAGGTTGTCAAAACACTGGCGCCGGCAGTCGTAAATATCAACACCCAGGAATTGGTCAGGGTATCCAATCAATCACCTGAAGCTTTCCGTGGGTTGTTTGGACCAGATCTGTTCAATCGTTTTTTTGACCAACAGGACCCTAATAAAAAGCAGCCGCGAGAACGGAAAGTCTCTAGTTTAGGGTCAGGAGTCATTGTCGACAGCGACGGCTATATTTTGACAAATTATCATGTTGTGGCTAGAGCCGATAAAATCTCAGTGGAATTGGCTAACGGCAAGAAATACTTGGCGAACATCATTGGCCAGGATCCACAGTCGGACCTGGCCGTCCTCAAAGTAGCTGCAGGCGAACCACTGCCTTTTGCACGAATAGGTGACTCTAAGGATCTGGAGGTAGGTGACTGGGTATTAGCCTTCGGAAGTCCCTTCAGCCTTGAAAAAACCGTTACCTCCGGAATCGTTTCAGCTACGGGCCGCAATGTGGCGGGAACCCGTAGTTTCGGCGACTATATTCAAACCGATGCGGCTATCAATCCTGGGAACAGCGGTGGGCCTCTAGTTAACATGCAAGGGGAAGTGATCGGCATCAACTCCTTCATCCAGACACGGAGTGGTGGATCGAATGGTGTAGGGTTTGCCATCCCGTCAACTGTCTTCGTCAACTCTTACAACCAGTTGGTCACCACAGGTAAAATTGAAAGAGGTTTCATCGGGATCTCAATGAATCTTGGCGAATTCACTCCTGAAATGGCGGAGTTTTTCGGAGTATCCGGTCAGGATCCTGACGGCATTAAAGACAATGATGGGGTACTGATCACACAACTAATTGATGAGAAAGGGAAACCATCTGACACTGGGCCAGCCTACCGAGCCGGAATTCGAGAAGAAGATGTGATCGTTTCCTTCAACGGCCAGGAGATGGAAACCTCTTGGGATCTTCGTACTGCAGTTGCTGGCACGGCTCCCAATAAAGTGGTCTCGCTTATGATCGTACGTAAGGGTGAGGTGAAACGTATGAAGGTGACCCTCGCGGAGCGAACACTAGAGCAGCAGGAACAGGAGGCTGACGAAGGGATCTCACTGGATGAAACACCTGAACGTGACCGCAAGAAGGAAATCGGTATCGAGGTGCGCCCGGTCTCTCCCCGGGACCATCAACGCCTTGGGTTTGATGATGAAGCTGGTATGCTAGTACTGGATGTAACCCCTACCAGCCTAGCTGACGACGCCCATCTCAGATCAGGTGATGTTATTACACACGTAAACGGGAATGAAGTCTCGACAGCATCCGCCTTTAGGGAGGCGATCCTCTCCCTCCCCTCCGGATCAGGGGTGGTACTGCGGGTCGTCACCTTTGTTGGACAGAAACAGGTTAGATTTACGTCCTTCAGGAAACCCTAAGGAGTCAAACTTCAAGTGAGCTGAATTGTTATTAGAGGACTCTTACAAATCGCAAAGCCTTGCTATTAAGGGATTCCTGACAGGTTTCATCCCGTTTATAGTCTTCCCCACCAGGGAACTACTGTCTTCACAACAGTGCTAGCATCTGATGCCAGAATCTACTTCAGTTGAAATTCAGATCCGAATGGACGGTTGTCGGGATGCCCAATTCAATATGGCAACCGACAAAAACTTACTAGCGCACGCGGAAAATTCCAAATCCCTATTCACCTGTATCCGACTTTACGGTTGGAAACACCCCTCTGTCACTTTGGGTCGCAATCAAGATCCTGCGTCAGCCCTTGATGAAGCTTTCTGTGCCAGTCATGGGATCGACTGGGTCCACCGTCCAACTGGGGGACGGGCTGTATATCATGATAGAGAACTCACTTATGCAGTAGTATCTAACGACAACCGCCTTTTCCCCGTGGGCAAAATCTCGGAAACTTATCGAGTTATAGCAAAAACACTACAGCAAGGACTGCAACGACTTGGGATTACCGCTACGATGGGAAAGGTTGCTCCCAGGGTCTTCCCAAAGAGTGCTACCCCCGAAGCCTGCTTCACTTCTCCCTCCCGTTATGAACTTGTTTTAGAGGACGCAAGCTGGTGGGGAGCGCCCAAAGAATTTTACAACGTAGTTTTCTGCAGCACGGGTCAATTCCGATTTGCCTTGATTACGAAACAGCGGCAAGTGCGCTAAGATCGAATGTACTTCATCTCAAAACCGTCGCTATTACTTTGAATGAAGCACTTCCTCAGTACTCTGATCTTGACCAGATCGAGATTGAGATGGCCCGGGTATTTTGGGAAACAATGATGGAGCGGTGGGTTCAAGGAGCCCAGGTGCGCAAGCCTATAAGCCCATAATCCCAGAGATATACAGCAACGCCCATCGCTGCAAGTGAAGCGATCAGACTATAGGCTTTAAGACCACGGCTAATTCTCAACCACGCAACACTTCCAAAAGCCTGCACAATACTGAGGAGAGCCAAAAAGGTGAAAGCAATCGAGGTCAAAAAAAGGCCGCCGGAATAGATTGTTAACAAACCCAATCGATGAACTGGGTCCTGTAGCCCCATATAAGTCAATACAAGGCCTACTAAAAGCACCTTACTGGCTATAAAAGAGAATGTCATCGAATGAGCCTGGATGGAATTCCATAGAGGCTTTTTTTTCAGGAAGCACCAGCCTCCCCAGATCGAGCCATGGATAAAAACAGCTAGCAGTAACCCCAGCACAACAACAGCCCCTAGCCTTTCTAACCACACTCTCCACCAGACCACCGCCTGGTAATTCCCTTTAAGACCACGGCCGAAACTTTCCAAGACAATCTTCCCTCCGTCCCTTTGGAACTTAGCCGTAGGTATCAAATCCTCTGGACCACGGAACCTTCGGTCAGTCACCGGTATCAGAAACCCCCCAGTATTGGGTCCATCTACCTTTAGCCGGTTGCCTTCTAGCTGCAAGTAAATCAAACCGAAAAAATCCAGCAAGGCTCGATCCAAATTACTCCGAGGGGTCAAAGGTCTATAGTACCCAGCCAATCCAGAAATTCTCCAAGCTGGTATTTGGGACGGCGCAGGATGAGGTAGTGACACCCCAACCAATACATGCTCCTCCAATAATTCAGCTACTCTACTCAGCACCTCCATCGAATCCGAATTGATCGCAACGACAAAACCTTTCCCTATTGCTGGCACATATTGAATCAAGGCCTGAGTCCCATCAGCCACACCACTACGCCCCCTCCAGAGCAAGCCACGATGACTGGTAGAAAAGTTCCCTAGACCTGGTGCAATCTGAATCCCAGACCCAGCTCCCGTTGTCGGATTGGAGTTTTCCATACGCTGAATAGATTTTTCCGATAAGATTTTCCGGCCGCGAAAGTGGCCCCTATTCAAAAGCATCTCGACCAGATGGCCCATCTCGCGAACAGAAGCAATGATAGCCCTGGAAGGACGCATAAGAGGGTTATTGTGTCGTACTGGGACTCCATTCGAATGTCCAGTGGCTACTCCAGAGCTGACATCGAAGGTTGCTCTCTGCATTTCAAGTTGTTTTAACAAGCTCCTTGCGAGCCACGTCTCATAACCCTCCCCTGTAACTTTCTCGACTATATAAGCAGCAATCGTAGGCCCCGATTCGCTATGGGAAAAATACCGCCCCGGCGGCCAACGCGAGATGCGTGACGCAAGATTATAATCCAGTGCCTCACGAAGCCCAACTGGATCTAAGCCCTTCCAAGCGGCTCCCTTGAAACGATTATCGTCAAAGCCCGTGGTGTGCTCCAATAGGTGCACTAACAGCACAGGATCGGTTTTTTCCCAGGGATTTTCAAATTTGATTTCGGGAACAAGATCTGTCACAGGTTGGTCAAGGAGAAGTCTACCTTCTTCCACAAGTTTTAGAACGGACAGAGAAACAAACATTTCGGAAATAGATCCCATCCGAAATGGCGTTGCGGTTGTGACAGGAAGGCGCTCTTCCATATCAACTACACCAATGGCAGTAGACCAAATTGGGCCCTCCCGATCGATCAGGGCAATAACCCCGCCGGGCGTATTGTCCTCGGCAAGAATCTGTTGGATATTATTTCCAAGGGTCTGCAGCACCGTCTCATCAACGGAGACACTCGCCTGGCTGAGGAGAAATGGCCCTTTGAATATGAGTGTCACACTCAGCAAAAAATGTCGATACCAGCTCCGGTGCACTT
>Ga0114996_10008416_pt1 | contig 11478 bp, 3 predicted proteins | sample ArcticOcean_MG_C_4_FD_87039 | JGI IMG/M metagenome (GOLD analysis project Ga0114996, IMG submission 87039) | Marine microbial communities from western Arctic Ocean - ArcticOcean_MG_CB4_134 | ecosystem: Environmental > Aquatic > Marine > Oceanic | place: Arctic Ocean: Canada Basin | collected... | reverse complement strand
GGCCATTGACGATGCCCAGTCTTCAGGGACAATGCTATGGGTCTTTTCACTCGGGACCATTTCCCTGCTCTCAGTGATTGTAGTATTGACTCTGAGGTTCTCAAGGAGTAGGTTTCGTAGGACGGAATAGTCCCATCCCAAACCTCATGGCTCTCCCTCCGCTGGAATAATCCATGGCAATACAAACAGTTGGAGTCGTTGGTTCCGGGCAGATGGGTAACGGAATCGCACAGGTTGCAGCATGCTGTGGAATGGAAGTTACGATGGTGGACATCAAGCAGGAGTACCTGGATCGGGGAGTCTCGGCAATCTCGAACTCACTGGAGAAGCTGGTCTCGAAGGAGAGGATGATCATAGAAGACGCAGATTCGGCATTCTCTCAGATAGATTCGTCTGTGGAATTGGAGTCCCTTTCCGATTGCGACCTAGTTGTGGAGGCAATCCCCGAGATTCCTGAGCTCAAGTTCTCGACGTTCAGCAAGCTAGACTCGATTTGCAAGACTCAAGCAATCCTCGCTAGCAACACCTCTAGCATATCGATTAACGAAATAGCAAGGCACACTAATAGGGCGGACAGGGTGATTGGAATGCATTTCATGAATCCCGTACCGATAATGAAACTGGTCGAGATAATCAACGGCAGCGAAACCTCCGAGGAAGTGACATCTCAAGTCGTCTCCGCATCAGAGGAGATGGGAAAAACTCCACTCTCATGCAGTGACTCTCCGGGTTTCGTCAGCAACAGAATCCTCATGCCAATGATCAACGAAGCGATCCTGACTCTCCAGGAGAGAGTCGCGGAACCCGAGGCAATTGATGGAATCATGAAGCTGGGAATGAATCACCCCATCGGCCCCCTAGCTCTGGCTGACCTAATCGGATTGGATACTGTTCTGCACATTATGCATGTGCTGGAGGAGGGGATTGGCAGCGACAAGTACGCCCCAGCAAATCTGCTCGTAGAGATGGTCGAAAAGGGACAACTAGGACGGAAGACCGGCTCCGGCTTCTATCAGTACTAAACCGATGCACTCGCGCGCGGTGTGTTTTTTGCACCATTTTTCGCCAACCTTCAATACAACCGAGCCTACGGCAAAGTCATGGAAGGTAGTGCGAGTATGGCACAGTCGATAGTGGCAATCCTGCTTCTGAGCACGATTTCTACTCTAGTGCTGGCTGATGATGCTGGCTCGGGTTCCGATGCAGGGGACTCTTCAAGCAGTGCGACCCCCCTCAATCCCACCAACGCCACCTACTATGGGAACCTCTCCTCAACAGACACATCCGACTTCTACTCCATTTCCATGCCCAACGGGACCGGGATCTCCGTTGGCCTGACATCCCCAACCGGTGGTGACTTCGACCTCTACCTGTACGACTCAGGGAACTTGCAGATAGACTACAACTCCTCCGCGTCTTCGTATAACGAGGTCACATCAAACGGCACCAGCATAGGTGGGACCACCGTTTACATCGAAGTCAGGCGATATTCCAGTTCCGGCCAGTACTCGATGCAGATTTGGATATTCTCCGAACCGCAAGGACCCGCCCAGAACGATGCCGGGACCGGTTCGGATGCTGGCGACACATCAACGTCGGCAACGCCGCTAAGCTCGTCCAACCAGACCGTCCCAGGTTGGATCTCGGACACCTTCGACCTCCAGGACTGGTACAACATCTCAGTCCCTTCCGGGAACGGGATATACGTCGCCATGAGTTTCCCAAATGGCTCCACATCCGGTTCGCAGCTCGCTTTGATCGAATCCACTGCGACCTACTACATCCAATACGACTACACTTCCCCCTACGAGGTCACCAGCAATGGTACGAACGTAGGGGGCGGATACGTATTCATCCGTGTCCTGACCAGCTCCGACGAGGGCCACTACAACCTAACGATAACGCTATTCTCCACTGCAGGCCAACCCGGTTCTTCGCAGGATGATGCGGGATCAGGGATGGATGCCGGGGACAACGCAGGTGCAGCGCTACAAATCAACATGACCAGCAACACGACCACATTCGAGGGCTGGGTCGACAATAACTGGGACTCTAGCGACTACTACTCAGTCTTCGTGCCCACTAACTGGACGTCTTGGGCATCCCTGTCGTGGTTAAACACATCAGCCGATCTCGACCTCTACCTATACGACTCCAACCAGACCACCCTCGCATATTCGTACTTCGACAACCCGGAGACCGTCTCTGGGAACTCGTCTTCCATCAGTGGCACCACCATCTATTACAACGTCGTCGCCTACTCTGGTAACGACCTCTACTACAACCTGACGATAGGGTTCGCAAACCTGTCCGACAGCCCCGCATTCAATCAGAACGACGCGAACTCCGGTGGGGATGCCGGTGACGACTTTTCAACAGCTCTCGGTCTCCCCAACGACAATGGCACGTACTACGGCTGGATTTCCGAATCATTGGATACCGATGATTTCTACAGTGTCCAGATCCCATCTGGCTATGCGATCGAGGTCAATCTTTCCTGGAACAACTCGGCTAACGACTTTGACCTCGGCCTCTATGATGGCGCACAGTCAATGATCGACTCCAGCACATCCGACAACCCTGAGACTGTGGAGAGCGGTTCGACGGATGTTAGCAACTCCACTGTGTATATTCTCGTCCAATCTTCCGCCGGATGGTGGGGAACAGGTGGAGAGGGTAACTACACCCTAGTAATCACCCTGGTCAACCAGTCAGAGGTACCCGGACTCAACCAGAACGATGCATACACGGGTGGGGATGCAGGCGATGAGTATTCTAGCGCCACCCCCCTTGTGAATGCAACACCCGTGTTCTCCATTTGGCCTGGATACGTAGACAGCGGCTCGGACGAATACGACTACTATCAGGTGTACGTCCCCGTGGATCACGGCATTACTGTGGAGCTTTCCCCTGGTTACGGGCAGTCCAACTGGCTCGCACTCGTACTCTATGACAGTGCGAACAGCCAGGTTGACTACGACTACTACTCCAACCCACAGTCGGTGTCGACAAACGGTACCGGGTCAAATCTCGGAGGCTCAAACGTCGTCATCGAGGTGTCGGCATACAACGGAGGCGACCAGTACAACCTTTCACTCTGGATTTTCAGCCTCGATGCGGATGGCGACGGCTTCTACGACGAAGACGAGTACGCCTGCGGCTCAGATCCGTACGACAATGCCAGCATACCAGTCGACACCGATGCAGACGGACTGTGCGACATATTGGACGAGGATATCGACGGCGACGGCGTCGACAACGCTAACGACTCGTTCCCGGATGATGCGAACGAGACCACGGACAGCGACGGCGACGGAACCGGGGATAACTCCGATACCGATGACGACAACGACGGCTGGAGCGATTCGGCCGAGTACTCCTGCGGCACCGATGGCTATGACTCCGAGTCGACCCCTGATGACCTTGACTCGGATGGGATTTGCGACATCCTCGACGAGGACATCGATGGCGATGGCTACGACAACCCATCCGACAGCTTCGACTACGACTCGGAAGAGTGGAACGACACAGACTCCGATGGGATAGGGGACAACTCGGATGGAGACGATGACGGTGACGGCTTCTACGATGGGGTCGAGGTCGATTGCCTCTCGGACCCATTGGACCTCTCATCAATACCTGTTGACACCGACTCAGACGGGGTCTGCGACGAACTAGACGACGACGTCGATGGGGACGGGATAGGAAATGACCTTGACGACTTCCCATTCGACGACTCCGAGAGCACCGACACCGACGGCGACGGGATTGGGGACGCATCAGACCCCGATGACGACAATGATGGTTACCAGGACGCCTTCGACTCATTCCCATTGGACTCCAGCGAGTGGAACGACAATGATGGGGACCTGGTCGGGGACAATGCCGATCCCGATGACGACAACGACGGCTGGGATGACGTGGACGAGACTAACTGCGGCACCAACCCATCCCTGATGCAATCCGCACCGGATGACTGGGACGGTGATCGGCTCTGCGACGTGATCGACCCCGATGACGACAACGACGCTTGGAACGACACGGTAGACTCCTTCCCATACGATCCTAACGAGTGGGACGATCTCGATGGCGACAACCATGGGTCAAACTCGGATCCGGATGACGATGGCGATGGCTGGAGCGACTCCGACGAGCTCAGCATCTGTGGAACTGACGCTCGAGACTCCCAATCCGTCCCCGATGACTTCGACGGCGACAGGATTTGCGATAACCTAGATGACGATGACGACAACGATCTCGTACTCGACTTCGATGACGCATTCCCAAAGGATCCAACCGAGACGAAGGACACAGATGGCGATGGCCAGGGGGATGGCAATGACGCCGACGACGACAACGACGGATGGGCCGATGTTACCGAGATTATGTGCGAGACGTCCCCGATATCGTCCGGAGAGATTCCAGCGGACTTCGACGGAGATTTGACATGCGACCTGATCGATCCCGACGACGACAACGACGGCGTCATCGACCAGGAGGACGCGTTCCCATACGACTCCGAAGAGTGGGTGGACAGGAACTTAGACGGCCTTGGAGACAACGCTAACCCACTCACCATAATGGACAAGATGAAGCTCAACCCAGAGGTATCTATCATAGCAATCGGGAGCTTGGCCGCAATGCTTTCAGCAACCATGGCATTCCTGTTCGGCAGGAGCAGGCTAAAGGAGCAATACGACGAAGACCAGGGCTGGGTTGAAGAAGTCGAAGACGAGGATGATTACTACGCCGATTGGGAGTACCAGCAATAACTGGTGTACTTTTTGCACTTTGTGTATTTTTTTTACTACTATATCCAATATTACACTTTACAGAACATTTCCTGATTCAGTAATAAAATAGAACTATCATTTCCTATATTCATAATATTTTTCCTAATTTAGTAATATATCTCGTATATTTTACTGGATTAGTGAAATAGTGAAAAAGTGAGCATTTTGAGAGATGTTTATATTCGATACAAGATGTGATGGTCACTAAGTGACGCCTATGAATGGAAATGCAACAAGATCAGTAAATCTGACACTGCTAATGATTGTCTCGGTTTGCCTACCGATGTTGGGGGCCCTAGATGCCCCCTCAGAGCTCGACAGAGCCGGTGAGCGAGGAGAGACCCTTGCCAACTGCCAGGGACCAGACGCCTGCCGGGGGACGGATGCGGGGAACACCTTCGCAACCCACCACAACCTGACAGACGACTTCTCGTGGACTGGTGAGGAGACGATAACGTACTACGGAGAGTCCAATGCTACGTCTTTCTGCACTACGTGTGACGAAAACGCCGACGGGTACATCCTAGATCTGCCCGTGGGATACGGATACACAGTTGACTTGACTTGGAACCACTCTGGCGTTAGCTTTTACGAGAACTACGCCTTCATGCTATCCCTCGGCCCCGGAGACGGCAGCGTGTCCAGCTACTACCAAGGCACTTGGGGATACGCCTACTACTCTCTCACGGGAGAAATTACCATGGGTACCGACGGAACGATGGAAGGCAACACCTACGGTGCATGGTACTACGCAGACCCGCCCTTCGACCTAGTCGGTGAAGCATCCGTGATTTTTCTTACTTGCTACTACTGCTACCAGACCGGTGTCGCCAGCGACTACACGATGAACATCACCGTGTGGACCGGGGACGGAGGACTCATGGGTGACGTCACTTCACCTCAGTACAACCTCCTTCTCGACATGCCCGACGAGCCATTCTCGTGGAGCTACCAGGTCGACACCTTCGACCTCAGTGCGGGCGACTCCGCAGACCTGATCGTGACATACTGCGACGTATGGTGCGACCCAGAGACCTCCATAGAGGTCACCAAGCCGGATGGGACGACCGATGGGTTCGCTCTGCCAGACTACTTCGAAGGATGGCTGGCAACATACACCGATGCCGGTACATACACAGTCGAGAAGACCGACACATACGGCGACGGCGGAATGGGACTAACGGTTGGAATCTCCATAGGGAACTTCAGCGGTCTGCTTTCGGTGGATGATTTCGTTTACGATGATTCGACATCCGGACACGTGGACTCCACCGATACATCCGACATCTACGCTATTTGGATTCCAGAGAACTACAAGGCGAACCTGACCCTTGACTGGGAAAACAGCGCCGATCTTGACCTCCAGCTATACACCGACTACGACCCTGCCACAGAGACTCTGTCGGGGATGTTTGACTACTCCTGGTTCGACCAGCCCGAGTTCATCGACATAGGTCAGCTTGGGGCAGAGACGATGATCTTCGCAGAGGTTCTACACTACAGCGGCCCATCCACGGGCTACATACTCGAGTACCTGACCGAGCCAGGCGCACCTCCGCCATGCTTCTTCCAGGACGACGGGCAAGCTCCTGGTGACGGGAACTTCAACGGAAACGGCGAGGACGCATCAGAAGGCGCATACGCGCCCGAAGACGCGCCAATCGACGTCACTGGCCTGGCCGACTCAGATGGCAATGGACAGTTTGAGGGAATGATGTGCACTGGCTACGACGAATCAGACTGGTACCAGATTTCCGTCCCTGCAGGCGACGGACTCTGGGCAATGCTGGAGTGGCCCGAGGGCATCGACAGCAACTTCAACGACACCATCGAGATCGAGGGCCAAATCGAGTTCGCAATGTACATGATCACATCAATGGGTTCCACGAACTACGTGAGCCAGTCTTACGGGTTCCACCCGCAGGCGGTCGCAACCAACGAGTCCTACTCGTGGACAAACGACCTAGGAGTAGACTCGGTTGCCTACCTAAGACTAATCCTTAGCGATATGACGGAGGACTACGAGAGCAACTACACCGTGACCTTCGCTACGTACAACGCTACCGAGCAGCCATGGCAGATGGCTTGCCAGAACGATGCGGGCCAAGCGCCAATCGGCGGTTGCGCGGATGCGGGCGACTACTACGTCGACTCGCTCAATCTGTCTACTGCAAACCAGACCTTCACGGGCTATGGGCACGACAGCTTCGATAGGGCGGACTACTACAGGATGTACCTACCGGACAACTACGCGTTCGAGGTATGCGTGGATTTCCCAGGTCAGAACGACTTAGACCTGAACCTGTACTACGTGAACCCGACCTACGGCTGGATGTCCTTCGTCGCATCCTCGTACAATGACAACCCCGAGTGCGCTTGGGCGCAGTACGATGACGCTGGGCAGGACATCTACCTGTTGATTTCGACCGATGTCGGAAGCGGTGACTACGAGGTCACCATAACTCTAATCACACTAGGACTTGGACCTGGTGACAATCAGGATGACTGCGGCATGGCCGGCTCCGTGCCGGGCGGTGACGCTGCTGACCTAGTATACCCAGGTGCATGGAGCGGACACACGTTCACCAACGAGAGCACCCAGGCCGACCTGAATCCATACGACGCTAACGGCACCTTGAGGAGCACGTGGGACGGTGGTGTCTGCACCGGATGGACGTCCTACACATGGGACATGTACGACATGTACAGCATCGCGGTGCCAGAGGGTAACTACGTCAACATAGACTACGACTTCGACCTAGAAGGAGAAGGAGACGGAAGCATCTACCACACGGTGTACATGCTGATGTGCCAAGAGCAGCACATGCCATGCCAGTACCCTGCAAACGGCGCATTCTTCGTCCAGCAGGACTACGGTTACGGGATGGACTTGCTCACTCAGAACTCCGGCCTATGGCCGGTCGGCACCATGCACAACGGATCCGGATGCGACACAGCCAACCCAAATCCAGTCTGCGCAGCAAATGGCTGGGACGCAACCAACGCGGTCTCAGACACACCAGGGTGGATCTACATCTACATCTACTCGTTCGGTGACAATGCCGGCCACAATTACGAGATGAACATCTCGTTCCTACCACTCTCAGGTCTCGAGGGAGGCACTCAGAACGACGCCAACTCGGGCATGGATGCAGGACCCGGAACATCGACAGCGGTCCATGTCAACGACTACGTGAACGCGACCAACAACACGCTCTCGTGGAACGGATGGAACAAGGCAGGCTTGGACTCGACAGACAGGTACACCTTCAACGTACCAGCCAACCATGGCGTCAACATCGATTTGAGTCACGGATACGACGTTCCCGATGTGTGGATGATTCTAGACATCTTCGACAGCTCATGGACCCAAATCGGAATGTCTGCATATGGCTCCGGTGGACAGAACTTTAACACAACTTCAGTCGCCTCACCACTCGACTCCTGGATGGGAATAGGTGTGAGAAACTGGGGCAACTATGACGACGTGGGAACCAACTACACGGTCAACGTCTCCTTCTACACGCTAGACGCTGACGGCGATGGCTGGCTAGACCAGCTCGAGCTTGACTGTGGCACCGACCCATACGACAACACCAGCACACCAACCGACACGGATGGAGACGGAGAGTGCGACGCGCTCGACGAGGATATCGACGGCGACGGAATAGGGAACGACCTCGACGAGATGCCTCTCGACGAGAACGGCTCGACCGACCTCGACGGCGATGGAATCGCCGACGACGTTGACCCCGACGTCGATGGTGACGGATGGTCGAACATAGCAGAGCAAATCTGCCTAGGTATGAGCAGCATGGCTCACATGGAATACAACGTCACCCCGTCGGACTACGACGACGACGGATTGTGCGACATCACCGCGAACTCCGACCTAGAGCACTCCTCGGCCAGTACATACCTGGACTCCGACGGAGATAACGACGGCACGGACGACGAGACCGACGCATTCGACTTCGACGAGTGCGCGGACACGGACACCGACCGCGACGGCATGCCCGACAGCATAGACACTGGTTTGTTGGACGCTTCCAACGCCACCCTGTGCCTGCCCGAGACGCCCACCAACCTCACCGAGGATGATGACGACGACGGCGACGGTCACACGGACGACTACGAGACTCAGTGCGGCAGCGACCCGCTGCTAGCATCCGACATGCCGATCGACAGCACCCTGGACATGAACTTGGGTGGTTACTCGAGCGGCCTGTGCGACGCACTTGACCCAGATGACGACAACGACGGAGTGAACGACACCGATGACGTGTGGCCGACCGACTCCTCAGAATGGTCGGACGCCGATGGCGACGGTCAGGGCGACAACAGGGACATGGACGACGACAATGACGGATGGTGGGACACATGCGACCAGAGCGCATGGCTAGCAGCCCAGAACTCCTCGACGATCGAGGGTCTGAACTACTTCCCATCTCAGACTGGTGGAATTGCAAGCACCTGCCCGACCAATGCAGATGCATTCCCGCTTGACGGGACTGAGTGGATTGACACCGACGGCGACGGGGTCGGCAACAACGCCGACATCGACGACGACGGACAGAGCTCCGGCAACGCTGAGGCTCCAGGCAACGAAGACTGGACCGATGCAGAGGAGGCCGCATGCGGCACCGACCCACTGGATCGCAACAGCGTCCCAGCCGACAATGATGGCGACTACATCTGCGACATCGTCGACACCGACGACGACAACGACGGCGTACTAGACAGCCTAGATGCATTCCCGAACGACGTGACTCAGACAACCGACAGCGATGGAGACGGGATCGGAGACTCGGTCGACGCCGACGACGACAACGACGGATGGACCGACGTGGACGAATCAGGCTGTCAGACCGACCCCATGGATACCATGGATGTTCCAACTGACAACGATCGCGATGGCGAGTGCGACTTGGTCGACGCCGACGACGACAACGACGGCTTCATCGACCTAGACGACGGCCCTCAGGGTGCTGATGGTTTGGGGATTTTCAAGAACAACCCCCTAGAGCATGAGGACACCGATGGAGACGGAATCGGCGACAACTCAGATAACGACGACGACGGCGACGGATGGCTGGACGCCCAAGAGGTCGCTTGCGCTTACGCAGGCGGATCAGGCAACCCTGACGCATCCTCCGATACTCCAATGGACCTGGACAATGATGGCATCTGCGATGCAGTGGACACGGACGACGACGGCGACGGATACCCTGACCCAGAGTGCGTCAACACGGGCATCGGGTCACCATCTCAGGTGGAATTCGTTGAGTGCGCGGTAGGGGACGAGGACCGCTTCCCACGAGACAACGCCGAGTGGTACGACGCTAACGAGGACAAGAAGGGCGACAACGCAAACCCAGTCACCCTAATTGACCAAGTCATGTTCGACCCAACCCCATACTTAGGGATCGCCGTTGCCATAGGCGCGGCCGGATACGGACTACTCCAGATGAACAGAAACGCTGGATCGGGCTCGGAAGACGAGGCCGAGGACTACACAGAAGACTTCGAGGACTTCGACTTCGATGAGGACGAGGATCCGCCTGAGGACGACGATGACACAGAGGAGGACTGATAACATGGAAAAAATGACACAAACAGCAAGAACCCTGTTTATGGTGGCCGTGATGATAGCGTCAGCTATCCTTCCAATGGCACCAGAGGCAGCAGAACTACGAGATGAAGCCAGGGCAATGGGAGCGGCAGTTTCGACTGACGTGACTACCCTTACACTTGATGAGGGCGGTTGGACTTGGTACGAGGTGTCTCTGGACGAAGCCCCTGATGGCACTCTAGTCATCACGCCATCGTCTGATAACTCTGCAGTCACAGTCGATCCTTCGTACATCAAGTTCACGAAGGTCAACTGGGACATGCCTCAGTATATCTCGGTCGACATATTCTACTTAGACGACGACGGGGCCGACACCACGGCCACGATCAGCCACAGCTTGAGCGGGACCGACACGGTCTTCTCGGCTGCAACGATTGGGGACATATCGGTCACGGGCACTGACTGGGACACGGATACCGACAGCGACGGCCTTCACGACGGCATCGACACCGATGACGACGGCGACGGCGTAGACGATACAGACGAGGACGCGGGTTGCGACCTCATGGCAGACTGCGATGGCGACGGAGTCAATGACGACACCGACGCATTCGACATGGATGCTAGCGAGACCACCGACAGCGACGGCGACGGCGTTGGCGACAACGCTGACTGGGACGACTCAGACGCCACCGAGGACACCGACACGGACGGCGACGGCGTTGGCGACAACGGGGATGCATTCCCCGATGACGCGAACGAGACCACCGACATGGACGGAGACGGCGTGGGCGACAACGCCGACGCTTTCGACTCAGACGAGAACGAGACCACCGACAGCGACGGCGACGGCGTGGGCGACAACGGGGATGCATTCCCAGATGACGCGAACGAGACTACCGACACGGACGGAGACGGAGTGGGCGACAACGCCGACAACTTCGGCTCAGACGCGACCGAGGACACGGACACGGACGGAGACGGAACCGGCGACAACGCCGATGACTTCCCCGACGACGCGGCCGAGGACACGGACACGGACGGTGACGGAACAGGCGACAACGAGGACTCAGACGACGACGGTGACGGCGTGGATGACTCGGCGGAGGACGC
>Ga0114996_10008415_pt1 | contig 11480 bp, 12 predicted proteins | sample ArcticOcean_MG_C_4_FD_87039 | JGI IMG/M metagenome (GOLD analysis project Ga0114996, IMG submission 87039) | Marine microbial communities from western Arctic Ocean - ArcticOcean_MG_CB4_134 | ecosystem: Environmental > Aquatic > Marine > Oceanic | place: Arctic Ocean: Canada Basin | collected... | reverse complement strand
GTTCGGCAGCGTTTAGGCCAAGCACCTTGCGCTTGGCCTCCTGAGATATGTCCGCCGTGACAATTCGACCGACCTGCGCACGCGCGTCCATCAGCGGCATGTCCGAACCATAAAGCACTCGGTCCTCCCCAGCCCCTTCGACCAGGCGCTCAATCGTACCATGGTCGCCCCAGGATGAGCAGGTCTCCAGGTATATTTTGCGACTGGACTGGGCGGCCGCGACCGCGCGAAGCTGCCCCTCCCGGACGTTGCCGGAGTGGGCCAGTATCCAACGAATATTCTCGTACCTCTGAGCGAGGCCGATGAACCGGTCGGGGTCAGTATAGGTATTGCTGCCTTCCATGTACTCCGTGTGGCACTTGACGATTATCGAGCGGTCGTTGCACCACTGGAGAATAGGCTCGTACGCCTCGTCGTCGATCGGCTTGCGGACGTAGCTTGGATAGACCTTGAGAAATACCATGCCTAACACGTCGAACGCCCTCTCCAACTCGGCGATGGCCTGTTCGGGGTAGAAGGGCGTAACAAAGGCGACACCCATGAAGCGGTCCGGGTTCTTCGCCACGAAGGCTGCAGTCGTGTCGTTGCACCGCGTGACATCGCCGTAGAATATGCAAGAAACTGGCGCGCGGTCCACGCCCGCTGTGTCCATGGTTTTAATATAGGCGTCGACATCATCCACCATGCCGTTGGAGGGGTCGTTCCCGACGTGGCTGTGCATATCGATAACCGGTGTGTTCATCTACCGCTCCTCAGTCTGGGTAGCATAGGGCTTCTGGCTTGCGACCATCAGGCGCCCCATGCAAAACATATCCATGATGTTCGATTCTGTACCGTATTGCAACAGTGCCGGGTCACACCACGCGCAGATTCGTGGCATGAGGCATATCTGGTACTATCCGTTCGGAACCTTTGAACACGCGAAGAGGCAAAATGAAATTCATCTGCGCGAATTGTGATAGGCGAATGAAATCTGACGGCGCGGCCGGACCAGGCGGGGGCAACATGTCTGTTGCCGCATTCTGCCCCGGCTGCGGCAACCGTTTTGCGCTCCTCGCGAATCCAGGCGAAACGATGCTGCTCAAGGCACTCAACGCAGGGCTCTCCGGCGGCCAGCTAATGTCTCAGATCATGGAGTCGTCCGAGGAGACGTTGACCCACGCCGTAGACCAGGCGCCCGTGTCGGATGCAACCCCGGCAGGGGAGTGGAGGGACTTGGCCGAAGAGTGGATATCGGTTGAACCGGGCAAATTCGTCATGGGCTCGCTCGAATCGGAGTCAGGGCGCGATGTAGACGAAAGTCCGGCCCACGATGTGACCATAATCGAGGGGTACAATCTCGGCAAGTACCCGATATCTCGGGGCCAGTGGGAAGAGACCATGGGGGCCGCTCCCTGGCAGGGACAAACCCGTGCTACTTCCAGTCCAACCCTCCCTGCCACCTTCATATCCTGGAATGACGTACACGAGTTCATAGCACGCCTGAACGACTCCGACGACGACTGGCAGTACCGCCTCCCGTCCGAAGCAGAATGGGAGTACGCCGCTCGTGCCGGCACGAACTCGATGTGGTCTTTCGGCGAGGACCGCCATGCACTGGGGGACCATGCGTGGTATGTCGATAGCGAAGCAGATGCAACTGACCAGACACCTCGTGAAATCGGCACAAAGCTGCCAAACTCCTGGGGTCTGCACGACATGCACGGCAACGTGTGGGAGTGGTGCCAGGACATCTACGGAGAGGACTACTACGCCGAGTCGTCTGCCGTCGATCCGCACGGACCTGGCGACGCGCCCGGCTCTCCGCGTGTGATCAGGGGAGGCTATTTCCGGTACTTCACCCGCCACTCGAGGTCGGCTTCCAGAAATACCCGCCGACCCGACGATCGCCAGCGAGCCATTGGCGTCCGCCTTGTAAGAATTCCCAAGTAATCAAGGTCGTTCAGCGTTTACAAGATCGCCCACATTGATTATCGTATTGTGCGCCAATGGAAGCTTGAACACGTATCTTGATATCAACCGGAGATAATTTGAAAAAATATATCGTTGGTCTGGCAGTTCTAGGCCTATTGCTCATCGCGTGCGGCGCGGATTCTGAGACTCCCGCGTCGAGTGGCGTTGACGATTCCGATGCGGATATGCAACAACCAGTCGCCACATCCCTGCCAGAGGTGACGTTGGACTTCGAGACATGTCAGGGATTTCTGGACGAGCCAGGATCCGATCTGGTCTCAAAAACCCAGGAGCTCACCGAGCCGTCCAAGATCGACAACCCCGCGATCGAAACTATGTGTCAGGTCTCACACCAGAACGCTGACTCCACCAAAGCCATGACCCTGACCGTCATCAAATTCGACTCGATTGCCGCTGCCGACGCGCATTACGATTTGGTTCAGGGCAGTCTGCAGGAGGATGATGCGGTGGACTACACCGAGGGCGTTGATGGCCCCCGATCGTTCCAGGCCGTGGTCGATGGTTCCGGCGTGGGCAGCTTCGTTGTGGCTCAGAAGGAGCTGATCGCCATTTCATTGCATACGGTAATGCCCTTCGGAGAGAGTCCTCTATTTGATCCGGCAGAGCTACTGAAATTCGCCAAAGGGGTGACCGCCAGGTTGCCCTAGACGGGACCCTCGTTTCGCCACCATCGCAGCTCGTTGCTACCGCGCTCGGCGGCCGCCACAATGTCTAGCAGGCCATTGCCGGTGAGGTCTGCCAGGATCACCTGGCGCACGTTGGGCCATCCCTCTTTCAGGACCTGCGATCGCCACTGTCCTCGCGGATCGCCGTCGTGTTTGAACACAACCACGCGGCCCTCCTCATTGGACCCCGCTGTGACCACGACCTCGACCTGCCCGTCACCGTCGATGTCAGCTGCGACAGCCTCGAACGCCATGGGAAAGTTATCGGCAATGATGTGCTTCTTCCACGGACCAGCCTCAGGGCTTCCGTCGTTCTCGTACCACACGACCTGATTCAGGCCCTTGCCGCCCGATTCACGATGGCCAGCTATCTTGGGCGATGAGCCAACAACCAGGCTCGGGTCGAAGTCCCACAGCGTGATCACGACATCGAGATCGCCGTCGCCGTCCATGTCCACCGCGTGACCGTGCCACGGGCCAGGCGCGTTGTCTATGACGTGCTTCTCCCATCGCTTGTCGCCCTCGCCGCCCAGGTTTCTGTACCAAATGATCTCGCCTCCGACTCGCGCCCCCGCCAGCAGATCTGGGCGCCCATCCCCGTCGAAATCTGCCGCTTCAATAGTTCGCGATTCGTCCGCACCCTCTTCGATCACGTGTTTGATCCACGCTCCGTTCCGGTCCTCGAACCACGCAAACGAGTTGCCAATTCGCCAGTCCGAGGCCGCCACGTCCATGCTGCCGTCGCCGGTAAGGTCTGCGACCGTAACGTCATACGCGCCGGGCAGTCCACCCTCCGTGATGTACCTGTAGGTCCAAGAGGAACTGTCGCGCGGGTCGCCCTCATATGCAAAATAGAGCAGACAACCGTTGATGTTGTCCACGAAAATTATCTCCGGCTTGCCATCGCCATTGATGTCGGCGACGGCGTGCCGCTCCAACCATTGGCCTACGCGGTTCTGGATCGTGTGCCTTTTAAACGAGCCGTTGCCATCATTCTCGAACCAGTAGAGGCCGACATTGGTGTCCGGCACCACGAGGTCCAGGCTGCCGTTGCCCGTAAGGTCAACCGCAGATAGCGCGTAGCAGTAGGCGAACCCGTCCTCAATGAGGTGTTCGCTAAACTTGATCATGTCAGCCATTTTGCTTCGCCTCCATCTGGTGCGCGGGATGCATGAACCCATTCCTGTTTCTGGCGAAGTATGCGTCCATTCCACCGAAGTAATTCTGCTCCCACCATCCCGGGCTGAACAGAGACTGGCCGTTCGGCAGCTCCGAGTGCATCACGGTGATGGTTGCGCCATCATCGTGGGCGTTGGCTATCGCACCCTGCCCCATGAGCGTAGACAGCACAATCTCCACGCGCGACACGAAAGCCTCAGCAGTCCAAACCTGGACGATCCGATGGTACGGCTCTACCTGTACATTAGTGCCCGTAATCAGCCCGTCGAGCGAGCTGATATCCCCGCCGACTGCAGCGTCCACGGCGGCGGCTCGGCCTGTGAAACTACTGTGCTCTCCACTGTCGAGCCAGGCCTCGAACAACCGCTTCGGTGTAGCCCGGATTACTCGATTGAGAGTGTAGGAATCAGACAACGTTCCCTCCCTGTTGCGCTTGCCTCAAGATCAGTGTGGAGCATGGTCTCACAGGCTCGCACAATTCGACCACCCTGTTGATCGGTGGTGTCCGCGCGTGTTTGCCTACGCATGGCCAAGTACTACGGCGTCTACACAGGCAAACGCTAGTCCACCTGTAGGGTGTCCACCCCCTAATCGCGTGAGGCAAACCCCTCCACCGCATTGATGGGCCAACACCCTCGCCTCCGAGTTATTCCCCTAATAAACTGTGGGCTCAGCAACCCGCCGCGTACAGTTCAGGAGGTATTTGAAATGAAGCACATGATAACCCGGTTCATAGCAGCCGCATCCCTCGTTGCGATCATGGTCATATCGATGGCCGTCGCCACCACAACGAGCACATATGCCGCGCCGCCGTCTGACAAGCACAGCTCTTCTGAGAAAGACACGAGCCCGACCCAGGGCACCGTCAAAGAGTCTAGCACCAGTTTCAACCTGTTCTGGGATTAATTAGCTAACCGTTGATTGGGAGGGCGGATGACTGAGCTAGGGTTCAGTTACCTAGGTAAGTTCGAATTCAACGAAGGGGCCAGCCCCGGACTGAACATACTTGTCATCAAGGAAGACGGAGTGGTGCGCTTTGTTGGTGAAGGGGTAGACCACGCCGGGGAAGCTGACACCCCCGAGGGCTGGGAAGCTCAGTTGCGTACACTTCTGCCGGAGCTGGGGATCAACACAGATGCTTTCCACTACATTCAACCATTCGCGTAATTGGTAGCTCTTTGAGTCTTGTAAGCGAGGCAAGGCCTCAATGGCCCGCTGCCTCTATTGGGAGAACCGACCCTGATACTTAGGAATCTTCGTCTTCCCGGTGCCGTGCGCACCCGGAATCGTGGATTTTCCGTGGTTTTGGCCGCTTGAATGACCGGCGAAGATGAAGTTGAAGCAGAAGCTTCGCCCGAAACGAAGCCAACTCGGCTTCAACGGTGTGATTTTTTCTCAGGGGTGAGTCTGGACTAGAAATAGCCATGCGCCGGGGTATAGCGCGATGCGGGCAGGTGAGGGTGTAACGGAGAAGACCCCGCCTCAAGTGTGTGGACGGAGTGCAATCTTCAAGAATACTGAAGGGTTGACTGCTTCACCCCCTTCAGCGTCAAATGGACTCCAACGGTCGGCGTTGATCGCAGACCCCAAGGGTTTTCGAAATGGAACCCTCGTCCACCGGACTAAATACATTGTAGGGACTACGGACGAAGAATATCAGAGGGGCGACCCATCAACTTGATAGGGTGATAACACCCCGGAGCATCTGAGAAAACGAATCCGATGGATCGCCATCGGCAATCAGGCGGCTTCCAACACTGCCACTGGCGTACAATAGAGCGCGAGAGTATGAGGAGGAACGACGTGACTAAACGCAAAATGGGGCTTCGACTAATGGCGCTGACCCTGCTTCCGGTGTTGCTATTGGCAACAGGAGGCGTCCTTGGGAAGGGCCTGCTGGCCGAGCCTGGCAACTATCAGGAAGTTACTTTCGACGATAGTGAGGCTACGAACCACGCCGGGCCCGGACCCGATCCCGAGTTCGAGTCTAATAAGTACAATCTGGTAAACGGTGGCATCAAGTGGCCCTCGGGCACAGTGAAGTACAAGCTGGACCTCCCGCTGGAAATGGCGCATCTAGAGGGTGCGGTCTTGGACGCCGTGAAAACGCTGAACACGGCCCTTGGTGGCAGCTTGGTTTTCGAGCGCAACAACCTCGAAGCCGATGAAAACCCCTGCGCCGCTGGATCGACGAACACTGTGAACACGATCAACTTCGGTGCCCCTGGTCAGATTGATGGCGATGGTGGCGTGCTCGCCTCAACGGCCGCTTGCTTCAACACCAAGACCAAGGTGATCGTCGGTTTCCGCATGAGATTCGACTACGACGATTTCGACAACGGCGAGTCCGATGTCACGAACGTGGGTACCCACGAGATGGGGCACGTCGTCGGTCTGGCCCACGTCAACGGAGCCAAGGACGGCTGCCTGACCATGTACAAGTTCTCAGGCTTGGGCGAAACCCACAAGAGCTCTCTCGGCTGGGGCGATCTTCGCGGGTTGGATGCGCTGTACGATACCGGTAAACCCGGTGAGCAACTGGCCTGCGAATAGTAGGCAGCGGGCTGCTCAGCTAGCCCTGGAGTAGAAATCAGAAGAGCCCCGGCGTTACCATCGCCGGGGCTCTTTTTTTGTTTGCGCCCGTTTGGCCCATGATTAGCACCTGAGACTGTGGCGCATCACGAGAGTCCGAGTTATCATCGGGCTGCGAAAGTCTGCCTCAATATCCATGCTGTTTGATACCGGAGGCCGAACCCATGAAATCGATCCTGTTCCTCGACGACTGGATGATAGAGCATCGCGACTCCCTCGAACGGGTCTGGGGCAAGCCACAGTTCGTCAAAGAGATGTTCGACGAGTTCTACCCGGGGTTCCTCGGCTACGCTGGCTACATCAGCGCGTTCTTCGACGCCAATGTCGGGCGCTACGTGATGTACCTGGCAGTAGTGCCTCCGAAGGCGGATCCGACGACGTTCGTGACGAGGCTGGAGTCTGACGACCCATACAACTGGGATCCTCCTGTCTACGACATCTCAGTCACCCCGGCATGGAAGGGTTTTGAGAACGTCGTAATGGACCAGCATGGGAGTAGGTTCTGGCCCTTCTCCGTGTTCCCACTCGCGGGGACGCCTCTCGCCGACAAGGGCTACGTAGCCGCGGAGTGGGTGCGTCCAGGTGGCATGCCCAAGATGGAGTCCCAAATTCAGGGCGTCAGCGCCGTCGGCTTCGCGAAGGAAGGGATCACATTCGCCATGGACAGGGAGAACCCTTGGCGAAAGCCCGGCGCAGATGCCCCAGGCAACTTCGTGTGGAACGAGCAGGCCGGTCAGTTCCACATCTACACGCGGTCGAGCAATGTCGACCGGCGAATTGACATGTCCACGTCGTCCGACCTCCAGACTTTCTCCCCGCGCTCGACAGTCATTCAGCCAGATGCCCAGGACAAGGTCGGCACAGAGTTCTACGACATGCCCGTCCGCCCATACGAGGACCTATTTGTGGGCTTCCTCCACGTCCAGACCGTCGATCATCACGAAGCCAAAAGGATCAAGATGACGGGTCGAATGGAGACCGAGCTGGCACATTCTTACAATGGAACAAACTGGTATCGTCCCAATCGCGAGCCGCTCCTCCCGCTTCGAGACTACGGCCAGCAGGGCGGAGGACAGGTCTTCGGTCATGAGATGATCCGCACCCGCGATGACAAACTGCTCATAATCGCCAGCGGTTCCAAGGGCGATCACGCCGCATATCCCGACATGCAGGCTGCCGGGATGGACACGACCGGCTACTTCGGGCCGCTCATGTATGAGATGAGACTCGACGGCTTCTGCTCGCTAAAGACCTATGCCCGCGACGGCCTGTTGCGCACGAAGACGTTAATTCCCAAGTCAAAGGAATTGTCCATAAACGTGTTGACGACGGACCACAGCGCAATTCGGGTTCGTCTGCTCGATGGTGAAACGGCTGAGCCCATTCCCGGATATGACGGGGATCAGTCAGTGCCGATTTCCGGAGACCACTTATTCGCTCCGGTGAGGTGGTCGGAGAAAGATGACCTGGCAGAAGTAGTCGGACGGCCATTACGCATCGAAATTCAGATGCGCGAGGCGCAGATTTTTGCCATCAGGCTCGAAAGTGACGCGTTCTACTCGACATTCCCGATTAGCTCGCTAGATTGAGCGCTAAAATTGACTGGTTGAGGAAGCTACGCAACCAATGAGACTTGGAGTAGATTTTCGTGGTGACGGCCCCGATCAGCTGCTGGCATTCGGTAAGCAGATGGGCGCGGACGACGCGGTCGGAGGAGGCGCATCGTTTGACCCCGATCTCGGCTACTTCGACTACGACACGTTGGTGAAGCTAAAGACTCGGGTAGAAGGCTTCGGGCTACAGCTGTCGGCCATCGAGAACGTTCACCGCCACTGGAACGACAAGATCAAGCTTGGGTTGCCGGGGCGCGATGAGCAGATCGAAAACTGGTGTACCACGCTACGGAACATGGGCCGGGCCGACGTTCCGATTCTCGGATACAACTTCATGACACCGAGCTCTCCGACGAGCTACTCGTGGAGCACGTCCAGAACGCCAACGGCCCGCGGAGGCGCGGAGGCGAGGGTATTCGATTGGGAAGTCGCCAAGAATGCGCCAACCAACGATCTAGGTGAATTTGACGATGATCAGATCTGGGGAGCCTTCGAGTACTTCATCAAGGCGGTAACACCTGTCGCCGAGGAATCGGGTGTAAAGCTGGCGCTCCACCCCGATGACCCACCGATCTCACCTCTGGCCGGTATCGCTCGTATATTCCGCAGTCACGACTCCTTGCAGAGACTATGCGACCTTGCGCCCAGTGACTACAACGGTCTGGAATTCTGCCAGGGCACAGTGGCTGAGATGCCCGAGAACACCATAGACGCCATCGAGAGATTCGTAGGCCAGGGCAAAATCCATTACGTTCATTTCCGAAACGTTTCGGGCCCAGTGCCCACCTTCTCGGAGACATTCATAGACGACGGTCACGTAGACATGATCGAGGCCATGCAGACATATCACAGGCTGGGCTTCGAAGGCACATTCATTGACGACCACGTCCCCGGCGTCACCGGTGATGCCGACAGGTACATAGGCCGCGCCCACGCAATGGGCTATATCCGCGCCCTGATCGACATGGTGACCAAGGGTGGCTAGAACCGGCAGCATAATCACAGTACGTGGCCCAATAGAGCCCAAGGACATGGGCCTGACCCTGCCTCACGAGCACGTGATGGTGGACTTTATCGGCGCAAGACAAAGTCGGCAAACACCGCTACTGGCCCGGCGATGTCGTATCAACGATGCTCCCGTTCATCAGAGACGCGCAGGCGCAAGGTGTATAGACCTTCGTCGATTGCACGCCGATGTTCCTTGGCCGCGATGTGGATGTGCTCCTCACGATCTCGGAGACAGCCGGACTCCATATCATCACCAACACAAGCCAGTACAAGGAGCCCTATCTGCCCGCCGAGACATTTGATTTGGAGCAGCAAGCGCTTGCCGACCAGTGGATCCTTGAGGCGGAAGAGGGCATCGACGGCACTGGGATTAGGCCCGGGTTCATCAAGACAGCGGTGGAACGAGAGACCCTGGCGCCCATGCAGCAAAAGGTCACCAGAGCGGCGGCCCTAACCTCCAAGGCCACAGGCCTCACCATCGCAACACACACTGCGGCAGCCGTCGCAGCGATGGATGTGCTGGAGATCGTCGAAGCCGCCGGAGTCGATCCAGACCGGTGGATATTCGTGCACGCACAGCACGAGCCCGACCCAGACCTCCTCGTCGAGGTCGCGAAGCGCGGAGCCTGTATATCCCTCGACGGCATCGGAGCCAGCACAGTTGAAGCGCACGTCGTCCCACTGCTAAAGTTGTTGGACGCAGGGTTCGAGCGTCAACTGCTCCTTTCCCACGACGCCGGCTGGTACCGTGTCGGCGAGGAACCAGACGGCGCGAAGGATCCATTTACCTACCTGGTGGACGAATTCATGCCACTGATGAAGTGGATAGGTGCATCGGACGAGACCGTAAGCACCATCACCGTCACGAACCCGTCAGTGGCCTTCGAGGTCAGATAAGGATCTCTCGGCGGGCGTCATATACCTGAACGATTAGCTAGCTGGAGGAGCGACCATGCATAATCGGATGTACATTTCGATTTCAGAAGAAGACAAAATAGCCGTCTTTGACGTAGACGCCACCACAGGTCGCACTACTCATTTTGGCGATGTCCCCACCTCTGGTCGCCCGGCTCCGCTGGCGGTAGATCCAGAACGAAAGTACCTCTACGTAGGGTGCCGCGCAACCAACGAACTGATGACCTTTCGCATTGATCCAGGAGAGGGGAGCCTGTCCCCGATCGGGAAAATTCCCCTCGAGTCTGACCCGTGCTTCCTCTCCACAGATCGCACCGGGAAGTTCCTGCTCTCTGCCTACTACGGGGCGGGCGCTGCCGCAGTCCATCGCATCGGATCGGACGGGGTCGCCATAAGTCCGCCGGTCCAGTGGCTCCCGACCGCTCCCGGTGCTCATTCGATCCACACCGACCGGTCCAACCGATTCGCCTTCGTGCCCCACATTGCAGGCGGTACGGGACCCAACGCCATCTTCCAGTTCAATTTCGACGAAGGCTCCGGAGAGCTCACACCCAACTCGCCAGCCCGCGTAACGCCGGACAACGAAGCGGGGCCACGCCACTACTGCTACCACCCGACCAAAGACATGGCCTACTTTTCGAACGAGCAGGGATCGAGTGTCACAGCCTACGACCTAAATCCGCGTGAGGGTACACTGACCGCGAAGCAGACCATTTCGACACTACCGAACGGTTACACCGGGGAAAACACCTGTGCGCAGATCCAGATCGCCCCATCAGGCAAATTCCTATACGCCCCGAATCGGGGGCACAACAGTATCGCCTGCTACTCTATCGACGAGACCTCCGGCATGCTGACCAGTATTGGCAACCTAATGACCGAACCGGTGCCCAGGGCCCTCAGTCTCGATCCAACCGGAGCAATCCTCTACGTCGCAGGACTCGAGTCTGGCAACCTCGCCTCCTACAGCATCGACAGCGACTCCGGGACCCTGCATCCACTGGAGGTTCAGCCAATAGGAGCCGGACCTATGTGGGTACTGATATTCGCCGCCACCTAGGCAATCTGCTGAAACAGGGGAGTGCATATTCCACTGATGGCCGCAACCTATTCCGCGTCCTCCACTCGGTACTTCCTGACCACGCGGTTACCCGTGTCCGCCACATAGAACGCCCCCGTGCTGTCGAAGGCCAGTCCGTGCGGGTTGGACAGCGTGCCTGGCGCTACTTCACCCAGGAACTCGCCGCTCGGGCTGAACCGTTGGATGCGGTGGTTGGCAACCTCAGACACGTAAAAATTGCCCTGCGAGTCAAAGGCGATGCTGGTGAGTACCTGGAACTGTCCAGGGCCGGTCCCCGGGCGGTCGAATTTCTGCACGAACTCTCCGAGTGGACTGAACACCTGGACCCTGTGGTTCCCCCAATCGCTCACATAAACTCGGTCCTGCGCATCTACGATAACCACCATCGCGGAGAGGAACTCCCCTGGGCCCTTACCATTTGCTCCAAACGTCGCCAGCCACTCCCCATCTGAG
>Ga0114996_10008414_pt1 | contig 11482 bp, 9 predicted proteins | sample ArcticOcean_MG_C_4_FD_87039 | JGI IMG/M metagenome (GOLD analysis project Ga0114996, IMG submission 87039) | Marine microbial communities from western Arctic Ocean - ArcticOcean_MG_CB4_134 | ecosystem: Environmental > Aquatic > Marine > Oceanic | place: Arctic Ocean: Canada Basin | collected... | reverse complement strand
TTAGTTCTACTTCCTCAGAGATTTTGATTTTAGTAAAAGAATTTCTTAGGTTGTCGGTGAATCAACGAGCTTCGGGTTAGGAGCTGCTGTTGTCACTCCCGGCCGGACTGCCGGAAGTGATGTTTGCAACTCCTTCCGTTGAGAGGTCCAGTTTAGAAATTGACGAACGTCCAGTCTCTGCGCTGTAAAGAGTGCGGTCGTGACTACCCACAAGAGCCGATCTATGTTTGCGACTTTTGTTTTGGTCCACTAGAAGTCAACTATGACTACAATGCTATCGCCAAAAACATCAGTCGAGAATCGATCCAAGACGGTCCGTTGACCATCTGGCGATACGACGAACTTCTGCCAGCCAGCAGAGATAACGCCGTCAACATCGGTGCCGGTATGACCCCACTGCTCAAAGCCGACAATCTAGGTAAAGAGCTTGGGCTCAATAATCTTTGGATTAAAAACGACGCAGCAAATCCAACTCATTCCTTTAAGGATCGTGTCGTATCTGTCGCAGCAACCAAAGCTGTCGAATTCGATTTCGACACAATCGCATGCGCCTCTACCGGAAACCTCGCTGGCGCCACCGCTGCTCACGGAGCCAAGGCCGGAATGAACACAATGGTGTTTATCCCTGCTGACCTTGAAAGAGGGAAGATCCTTGGCGCAGCCATATTTGGATCAGTAGTTCTCGTAAAGGGTAACTACGACGACGTTAACCGCCTTTGCTCAGAGCTCGGTGATGACCGGCGGTGGGCGTTCGTCAATATCAACATGCGCCCGTACTACTCAGAAGGCAGCAAGTCGATCGGCTACGAACTGGCTGAACAACTCGGTTGGCACGCCCCGAAGCATGTCGTCGTACCTGTTGCATCTGGCTCACTCTTCACAAAGGTATACAAAGGTTTGCAAGAGTTCGCTCAGCTTGGACTTATCGACAGTGCCGATACGAAAATGCACATTGCACAGCCGTTCGGTTGTTCGCCAGTTGCTAAGGCATTCATTGAAGGCCGTGCTCACCCGAAACCTGTAGTTCCCGATACTATCGCTAAGTCTCTCGCTATCGGATCACCTGCCGACGGTATGTACAGCGTCGGTATTGCCAACAAAACCGGCGGATCTGGAACAATTGTTCCAGAAAACGAAATTGCTGAAGGCATGAAGCTGCTGGCTGAAACCGAAGGTATCTTCACCGAAACTGCCGGTGGTGTTGTCATTTCAACTCTTCGCCGACTTGCGCGTGAAGGTGTGATCGGTCCCGACGAAGAAACTGTCGCACTTATCACCGGTACAGGCCTCAAGACCATCGAAGCAATCGCTGATTCTGTAAAGACTGTGACTATCGACCCGACGGCTCGTTCGTTTGACGAAGTCGTAATGCCGTACCACACAGGAGCGCCAGTTTCCTAATGCCTTTCCGAAGAGTCAAATTTACTTTCAAGACCGAGAGAATACAGAGCCCTGTGATTTACGAACTCGGCCACAAGTTCGATGTAGTAACAAATATTCGGCGTGCTGACATCGATTCCGAGAATGGCTGGGTCATTCTCGAAATCGAAGGTGCTTTAGATGAGATTGAACGGGGCTTGCAATGGGTACGAGATCAAGGATCAGAAGTAAGTTCATTGGATGGCGATATTCTTGCCGGCTAACATGCTTGTACACAACTAACCAAAACGAGACTAATTTGCAACGAAATTGGCTAATTAGCGTCTAACATGTTTGTAGATATAAATTGAGCCGTAGATTCGAAATCACATGGCTCACGAGAAAACAGGAAATCTGATGTCCGTAACAGTAAAAATCCCAACACCGCTCAGGAAACTGACCAATGGTGAGACAAGTGTGACGGTCGAGGGCACAACCGTTGGTGCAATCGTAGATTCACTTCAGGCGGCATACCCCGGTATACACGAACGACTAATCGATGATGAGGGCGGTCTACGGCACTTCGTAAACATCTACCTCGACGGTGAAGATGTTCGATACCTCGACGGTTTGAACAGTGCCGTTAGCGACAATGCTGAACTGAGCATCGTTCCTGCTGTCGCAGGCGGAACCAAGTAGCACAACTGCGGTCGCAGGCTCGGCTGTCGATGAAGACTTTCTGGGCTGGTCGGTATTGTTTGGTTGCGACGGCGAAATAATTGCCGAATTGCTAGCCTAGTGAGAGGAAAATCTTATTATCGAAATCTAACCGAGAACACTAAGAATCGCTTCTCGCACTATCTCGTCAGGCACGTCGCTGCGAGTCGTGGCTATTCCTGGGCCCTCTAGAAGCACCCATCGAATCGTTCCGCCACGAGATTTCTTATCGCTCTTTGTAGCGTTGATTAATTTGTCGACGTTGAGATTTAGAGCCTTTACGGGAAGATCGTAGCTCTCAAGCAACCTGCGTTGGCGATTTACCAGCGCTGAGTCGATCATGCCAAGTTTTTCGGCGATTCTCGCAGCGACCATCATCCCTACCGCAACAGCCTCACCGTGCAAGTACGTTCCGTAACCAGAAACCTTCTCTATCGCATGCCCCACGGTGTGACCGTAATTCAGCAGTACCCGGTAATCGCCGGTTTCGAATTCGTCGGCCGAAACGATTTCACTTTTTATGGCAACACTTCGTCGAATAGCCGCTACAGGCTCTTCACCGTCGAGCGCTTTCATCTGTGAAGCCAACCGCTCGAATGTGTCGAGAAGCTGTGCATCCAAAATAAATCCGTGCTTTACAGCCTCGGCCCAGCCAGCAGACATCTCGCGTGCAGGCAACGATCCCAGATGTGCCACATCCTGCAGCACTAACTTCGGTTGGTGAAAAGCACCTATCAAATTCTTCCCGGTCGGAATATTCACGCCGGTCTTGCCTCCAATCGATGAATCGACCATCGCAGCGAGGCTTGTAGGCACATGAACTACAGCGACCCCTCGTAGCCATGTTGCAGCAACAAAGCCAACGAGATCCCCAGTAACGCCACCTCCCATCGCCACAATAATGTCACCGCGTTCGACTCGTAGATCAGCTAGCCATTTGTAGACAACTTGAACTGTTTCGACGTTCTTGTTCTTCTCACCGATTTCCAATGCGAGAAGATGCGTTTCATAACCACCACGTTCGAGCGCTTCCTGAGCTTTACGAGTTGGATTTGGAAACATCACTGCGTCAGCGACTAAAAACGCCCTGCCCTTAAGACCCGTTTTGGCAAGTTCAAAACCCAAATCATCGATAATATTTCGACCGACTAAAACTCGGTAGCTTCCCTGAGTCGTATTTACGGTTGCAGCAAGGTTTTGGTCTTGGTCAGTCATTTGAATCAGTCATTCCACTATTTCGCCACGCTTCAGCAATTGCTTCAGCGACCTCGTCATGAGATTTGTCCTCGGTGTCGACAATCACATTCGCAGTCGAATAGGCATCTTCACGTTCAAGCAGCATTTTTCGAAGTTCTTCAATAGGTGCATTGGCGCCAAGTAATGGACGCAATGTGCGACCTCGCTGATTTGCTGAACTTACGAGCCTTTGATGGATTACCTCAGGGCTAGCGCTTAATCGAACAACCAAACCGGAAGATTTCATAGTCGCTCGATTTGTTTCTTTCACGGGAACACCGCCACCAGTCGAAACTATGCGACCGCCTCGTTCCGCTACCTCTTCGAGTATTTGAGATTCAAGATCACGAAAGTAGTCTTCGCCGTTCTCTTTGAATATGAGAGGAATTGACTTGCGTGCTCGATCTTCGATAACACCATCCATCTCGACAAACGGCCAGCCCAGTAACTCTGCGACGCGACGACCAGATCGAGTCTTGCCGGTTCCTGAAAGACCAATCAGGTATATGTTCGGCTTGGCGCCGGTAGTTTCGCTCAATGCTTGTCTGTTCCGTAGCTTCTGAAAAACGAAGCCTAGCTGTTACCAAATTTTTGGTGAGATTCGACGTACCCCGCGTAGTTACGCTTGATCTCTTCGAGAGAATCGCCACCGAACTTCTCGAGCATCGCCTCGACCAGCGTGAGAGCCATCATTGCTTCACCCACCGGACACGCTCGGGCGACCTGACATATATCGCTGCGGTTGTAAGCGGCGTCTACGAGTTCGCCCGTGTTGATATCTACCGATGGAAGTGGATTTGTCATAGTGGCGATGGGCTTGATCGCTACGTTCACAACGATCGGATTTCCGTTCGACATACCGCCTTCGATTCCACCAGCATGATTCGTAATCTGCTTGAACCTGCGCGGGTCAGAAGAGTCAGGCTTAATCACATCTTGAACTTCACGGCCTGGCTTACGAGTGTTTGAAAAGCCTGTGCCGATTTCGACACCCTTTACGGCGTTGATGCTCATCATTGAATGAGCCAGCCTTGCATCCAGTTTGCGATCCCAGTGAACGTGGCTACCTAGACCCACAGGTGCTCCAAATGCGACAACTTCGAACACACCACCAATGGTCGTGCGTTCCTTTTTTGATTTGTCGATTGCTGCTTTGAATCGAGCATCGGCATCGGTATCTGATGCGCGAACTTCGGAACCTTCAACAACGTCCCAGTCGACGTCCTCAGTCGCTACCGAACGTCCGTCTTGATCACCGGTTGCAACAGATCGCGAGTGAATTGAAATCCCTATTTCTTCGAGAAGTCTTCGTGCAATAGAACCTGCGGCAACCCTTGCTGCGGTCTCTCGAGCTGACGCTCGTTCTAGCACGTTGCGAAGATCATGTTGCACATATTTCAGTGCACCCGGGAAATCAGCGTGACCGGGAACAATTTTTGTGTAGACCTTCTTGTCCACATCATCGCCGACTTCGGAAACCGACATAGCGTCTGCCCAGTTGGCGAAGTCTTTGTTTTCGATCCACATTGCGATAGGCGAGCCAAGAGATATTCCATGACGAACACCTGAACGAAGATCAGCGCGATCTTTCTCGATCTTCATACGACCGCCTGAACCGTAGCCTTTTTGCCGACGAGACATCTGTTTTTCGATGTACTCCTCGGTTATTTCAAGACCAGCGGGAATCCCCTCAACAATTACTGTCAGGCCGGGACCGTGTGATTCACCGGCCGTGAGATATCGAAAAGTCGTCATTCGTAAAGATTCTCGTTCACTATTAGGGTTGTCGGCAGATCTATGTCATATCAAGCGAGTAGAGAAATCATACTTCACTTGCACTTCATGACCGGTTTTGATGTTTTGTAGCTTCGATTATAGGCAGTTGCCAGAAGTTGCACCGAATCAATCGGATTTTAGGGCCTTTTCAATCGCGTTAAACATCGTGTCGACTGGTGCAGTATGACCAGTCGCCATTTCGAAACCTTCGATTCCCTGGAACACCAACATCGTCATACCACCTGCCGGTTTTCCTCCGGCCTCTTCGACCTCACGCAGGAACTTAGTTATTGGCGGAGCGTAGACAACGTCGTATCCCACGGCATCGGCTGAAATCATGTCGGCAGTTGCTGGTGTTGCCAGCTCGGCAGGACCACCAACCATCCCTAGTGAAGTAGTGTTGACGAGCAAATTCGCATATGGAACATAGTTAGTTAGCTCGTCTCGACTGATACTGGTAGCGGTCGGCTTGAATCGACCTGCAGTGAAGTCGTTTGCGAGAACTTGAGCCTTCTCGACTGTTCGATTCGCAATCGTCAGTCGATTTACTCCAGCTGTTTTCAATGCGTAAATAATCGCCCGTGCAGCTCCACCGGCTCCAAATACAACCGCATCTGCGCCCTTCGGGTCAAATCCGGCTTTTTCCTTTAGCGCCCTAAGAAACCCGGAACCGTCGGTATTATGCCCAACGAGCTTGCCGTCACGATTGAAAATCCAGTTTACAGCGCCAATCGCTTCAGCCGCTTCGGTTAGTTCATCCACTAAAGGAATCACATCTTGCTTGTACGGAAGCGTCACGCACGAAGCGATGAAACCACTCTCACGGAAAGTCGCTATCTTGGCTTCTAGATCCTCTGGTAATACATCCCACGCCTCGAACGTCTCGTCGATCCCGAGTTCGTCCAGTCCAGCCTGCTGGAATATGGGTGATTTCGTGTGCCCTATGGGATGACCCATGATGCCGATATTGCTGCTCATACTTCTCCACGTCCACGTACGGACAAATCTAGTTCGACTGCATATAAGAGTTGAGGATAATTGCGGCCGATGCTGAGTCTATCTTGCCTCTAGCCGCTCCACGTGCTTTCGAAGGAGACTTTCCGGTCTCTCTTAATAACGAATGTGCCTCTAACGTTGTCATCCTTTCGTCCCACGCCATTACCGGTAAATCGGTCTCTTTCCGAAGCCGAGCGCAAAAAGCATTAACTTTTCTAGCAGCGGGACCCCGTGAACCGTCTAAAGAAAGTGGAAGACCCACCACGATTCCACGAGCGTCAAGTTCGATCGCAACTGTAGTAATGTTCGAAGCATCCTGATTTCCTGATGCCTTGATCGCTTCCAGCGGGGTCGCAATCGTGCCCGTAGGATCACTTATGGCTAGCCCAATACGAGCTTCACCATAATCGACTCCGAGTAATCTGCCATGATCTTTGATGACTAGTCCCCAACCCGATCGCTTAGCGATTCACGAATTATTCTCTCGGTAGCGGCGAGAGCTTTAGTTAGTTGTTCAGCATTCTTACCACCTGCCTGAGCCACCGCCGGATTTCCACCACCACCACCGCCCATCAAGCCTGCGATTGCCTTTGCAATATTGCCCGAGTGAATTCCAGCTTTTATCGTGTCATCAGTCGCCATAACTACGACTGTCGGCTTGCCTTCGATCACGCTGCCGAGTACTAATACACCTTTGCCGATCTGATTTTTTAGATGTTCCCCAGTTTTTCGAAGCGCACCGAAGTTGGACGCTGGCACTTCGCTTACTTCAACGTGAATCGAAACGTCGCCTGATTCGATATCAAAGCTCATGGTGGAACTGTTTGAACTACCACCACTGACACTTGCTTGAAGAAGTTGTTCTTCAAGCTGTGCCACCTGCTTGCGAGCCTGTGCAAGATCGCTCGCCAATGAGTTTACTCGGTCTCCAGCATCAGCCACAGGAACACGGAATTTCAGAGCGATCTCGTCGAGAGCACCGAATCGTTCAAATATCGCTTTTTCCGACGCAACACCGGTGATCGCTTCCATTCGGCGCATTCCCGACCCAATGCCAGCTTCAGACGTGATTACAAACGTTCCAATTCCACCAGTGTGATCCATGTGCGTTCCACCGCAAAGCTCGTAGCTCCACGGAGCATCGATCTTAATGGTGCGAACTTCGTTGTCATAGGTGTCGCCGAAGAACGCCAATGCGCCTTCTTCTACGGCCTCGCCATACGTTGTCCAATGAACCTCAACATCTCGGTTAAGTCGAATTTTTTCGTTAACACGATCTTGGACCGCTTTTATCTGGTCGCGGGTTAGAGCCTTCATATTGGTGAAGTCGAATCGCAGCCGATCAGGGTCTACAACAGAACCAGCCTGCCTAACGTGACTGCCGACAATCTCACGCAGAGCGGCATGTACTAGGTGGGTAGCTGTGTGATTGCGACGAATGCGTTCTCGACGCTCTCCGTCGACCGAGGCGGTAACGCTGGTACCTTTTCTCACCGAACCCGATGTTATTGTTCCAGAGTGAACATTCACGTGACCATATGGAGCCTGTGTGTCATTAATCGTTACTTCCACACCGTCGCCTGAAATTACGCCGGTGTCGCCGACTTGACCACCACGAGCAGCGTAGAAGGGCGTCTCACCGAGAATTATCTCGATCTTGTCGCCTTCACTAGCCAAATCGACGGCTTCACCGTTTTGGACGATAGCTGTGATCGTTGTTTCCGAAACAAGAGTCTCGTAACCCGTAAACGGTGTGTCTCCGACGCCAAGATATTCGTATACCCGGGTTGACTCAGCGCTCCCGCCAAACCCGCCAGCTGCACGTCCTCGCTCGCGCTGTGCTTCCATTTCCGTCTCGAAGCCGGCTAGGTCGACTGTCAGATCTTCTTCTCCAGCGACTTCTTTGGTCACTTCGACTGGATAGCCGTATGTATCGTACAGAACAAACGCCTCAGTCCCTGAAACGTTGGATCGCCAGCCATCGATAGCATCCACATCACCAGATTCGACCAGTCGTTCAAGTTCGGCGATAGCCAAACGAGTTCCCACCGACTTGCCGTCATCAGCCATATGCGAGTCCAGCTTTTTGCCATCTTTAAGTTGCTTGGCTGCATCAGGATGTTCGCTGCGGTAGTTGACCATTCCTGAAAGCACCAGAGCGCCGAACTCAAGCGTTCGGGAGAAGCTGTTCTCTTCCTGCTCAAGGACATCCTTGATGAACTCGTAGTTACCAATTAGCTCGGAATATACATGTCCCATGTGATCGGAAACAGTTTTTGAAATTGACGAAAGCATTGGCATGTCCATGCCTAACTCGCGTCCAAATAGCATTCCGCGTCGAATTAGACGGCGAAGAACGTAGCCTCGACCCGAGTTGCCAGGAATTACTCCGTCACCAATTAGGAACGAAGCTGATCGTGCGTGCTCGGAAACAATCCGAATAGCTTTATCGGTTTCTTTGTCCTTGCCCCACTCTTTTCCAGACATTTGCTCAACTTGGGCAATGATTGGCCTGAACGCATCGGTTTCATACACATTTGATTCGCCTTGAAGGACAGCAAGCATGCGCTCGAATCCCATGCCGGTGTCGATGTTCTTCGCTGGTAGCACCGTATCGTTGCCGTCAAGGTCACGGTAGAACTGAGTGAACACGAGGTTGTACAGCTCTACAAAATCGTCGTGATAGTTCGGTCCCCACGCACCTTTGCGAACAGGATCATCTACCGCTGGAACGTCATCAAGTGACCCTTGGTAGTAGTTGATCTCTGAGCTAGGGCCACATACGCCCTCGTCGCCAGCCGGACCCCACCAGTTGTCTTCATCACCAAATCGGTAGATTCGATCGGCTGGAATTCCCAACTCTTTCCAGATGTTTTCTGCTTCGTCGTCAGTGGTATATACGGTGTAGTACAGGCGTTCTGGATCAAGACCGAATCGGTTAGTAAGTAGATCAAGCGCCCATTCGCACGCCTCTTTTTTGAAGTAGTCACCGAAGCTGAAATTGCCCAGCATTTCAAACATCGTTAAATGCGTGTCGTCTCCAACTTCTTCGATGTCGGTGGTTCGGAAGCACTTCTGTGAAGTCGTGACACGCGGGTGAGGTGCCTCTTTTTCTCCAGAAAAGTACGGCTTGAACTGTGCCATACCCGAGTTTGTCAGAAGCAATGTCGGGTCAGCGGCAGGGATCAGCGATGCCGAAGGCATTCGAAGGTGGTCATGTCCTTCGAAGTACGAAAGGAAAGCCTCTCGTAATTCTCCTGCTGTCTTTGGAGGGCTGGAGGTCATAGTTCTCCGAACTGTGCGCGTAAATAGATCAGAACAATGTCGAACAACTGATTTTAGTTAGCGGTCGATTTGCGTGTCAAAGTTGATTTACGAGATACGAGATTTGACGGCTACCAGTTAGCGTGACTGAGTTTGGAATTATTGGAACTAAACGTAAACGATCGTCGTGTGCGCCAATGGGCCGAACAAGAGCCTTTATGGCGCACGATAAGGCAAATTCCATGGCGCAAGAGAGCGGTGATTGATCAAATAACGCTTCGTACTCCAGCGAAGCCGAAACTCTGTATAAAATGGCGATGAACCTATTATCCTAAATGAAGTCGTTGACAACCAGTAGCGATCCGCTACTCGTTGTCAGCAGTGTCTGCGAACAACGTCCGTGCCTTGATGTCCATTGTTGCTGGATCAGACACCCGAGATGCGGTAGCCATCGCTACTGCAGCAAGCAATTCTTCCCGACGTTCAGGTGTCAGCAGTTCGCCGTCATGGCTGCCAGTAGTTGTGGCTTTAATGCCTGGCGCTGCAGCAGTTTGACGTTGTGACGGTGCTGGTCGGAAAACTGGGCCAGATTTAGCAGTTCCCGGAGCACTCACATCACGAACTGCATCGGTGACGAGATCAGGTCTAAACGGAGGTTGGGCTTCTCCCCAGTAGACAGTCTGGTGCGGGAATGGGATTTCGATACCTTCTGCGTCGAGACGGATTTTGATTCGCTTTCGCATCTCCCCCATGATCTCCCACTGCGCCATCGGCTTGCAGTCCCCTAGCATTTTGAACGTCACCGCTGAATCGTCCAGTGAATTCAGTCGAAGCACCTGAGGCGGGGTTATCAACATTAAGCCGTAGTAAGGATCGGCTGCAATATCGTCGCCGATTTCGTTGAGAACTTGGATAACACGATCAACGTCTTCTTTGTAGGCGACGCCAACATCGAGGTTCACTCTAGACCAGTACTTGGTCTTGTTGGAAGCAACGGTAATTTCTCCGTTTGGAATAACGTGCACTTGCCCGTCGAGATCACGCAGAACCGTGCGCCTCAGGTTGATCGATTCGACCAACCCTGATATTCCAGCGATCGTCACCACGTCGCCGGTTCGATATTGGTTCTCAGCAATAATGAAAATACCTGCGATCAAATCTCGAACCAAGTATTGAGCACCAAATCCAACGGCGATGCCTGCAATACCAAACCCTCCAAGTACAGGTCCGATCGGAACTGCAAGTTCGGTAAGCACCATGAACAGCGCAGAAACATAGATAAATGCGACAGCACCACCAACAAATACGCTGGACAGAGTTTCTGATCGTTTGAGAACTTCGTCATGATCTGCCGTCGAAGCCTGTCCTAGCATTACTGATGACAGCAATCTGGGGATAACCCGCCGGGCAACTCTTGTCGCAACCCAGCTCATGAACAGAATCAGAGCAATTCGTAAGCCGTCGGTCGCTAACCAGTTTCCAGTCGATGATCCAGCGTTTTTAAAATATTCGATTGCCGGATCGATGTTGTTGCCTAGAACGTGAAGGATTCCGAGAATCGCCGCTACACCAAAAACAACCGCTACGAAGATATTTGAAATCCATGAATTTGCGGCCTGCACTGCCATCCCAACATCAGCAGTCGCTTCGTGTTGATCTAGTCCACGGATGGCTTGTTTCAATCCGCGTCGTAAAACGATTCGAACAACCAACCAACCAATAACGGCTGCTAATGCAATCAAAAAGGCCCATAGACCGCCAGCAGCAAGCCATGCCAAGAAGGTGCCATCGGCTGGGTGGCCTAGAAAAACATCGAGGAAGGAGTCATCCATAGTTTGGTTCGTCGAGTAGTACTTTGAGCGAAAAGCCACGAAAGGCAATGCGTATTATTGAATCAGTGCATGCAAAAGATACAGCTATCGCTCTGATTCAAACTGAACAGCGGCTACTTCCCGCTACTTTCCCAGAGAGTTACGTATGGACCGCTCTTGCCAGATATCAGTCCGGCTAGGTCTCTTTGTGTGGTGTCTATGATCGATTCACGTTCTTTTTCCATCAACGTGAAAACCTGATCATTGAGCTGTTTGAGGGAATGCTGCGTCAGTCTGCTGGCAAATAAATCTTTGGTAGCCTC
>Ga0114996_10008413_pt1 | contig 11483 bp, 10 predicted proteins | sample ArcticOcean_MG_C_4_FD_87039 | JGI IMG/M metagenome (GOLD analysis project Ga0114996, IMG submission 87039) | Marine microbial communities from western Arctic Ocean - ArcticOcean_MG_CB4_134 | ecosystem: Environmental > Aquatic > Marine > Oceanic | place: Arctic Ocean: Canada Basin | collected... | reverse complement strand
GATATTCAATAGATTTTGAACTTGAATATGGAAAAGGAACACTTGAAGTTCATAAAGACTCGATATCTGCTGGGGAAAAAGTAATTATTGTTGATGATCTAATAGCAACCGGTGGAACAGCCGAAGCTGCTGCTAAACTTGTAGAACAATCTGGTGGAAAAGTTTTATGCTTTGTGTTTGCTATAAACTTATTTGATTTAGGTGGAAAAAAATCTCTAGAGAAAAAAGGTTATAATGCTTACAGTTTGATGGATTTTCCTGGTCACTAAATTTCTTTTTTAGTCCAAGTGGTAGGCGTAAGATCATTATTTATTTCTATGTCAATATTATAGTCAAAAGGTCGTGCTCCTCTTTTTTTAATATAACTATATGTTTTTTCAATACCTTCTTTTAAATTAATAGTAGTTTTATAATTTAAAAGTTTTCTAGCTTTCTCGGCTGAGCAGGTGGCGAGTTTAACTTCTCTTGGTCTATCTTTTGCATATATTGGTTTTAAATTACTACCTGTTATATTTGAACAAATTTCAGAAATTCTATTAATCGTAACAAACTCTTCATCAGGACCAATATTTATAATTTGCTTATTTAAATTTTTTTGATCTAGCATTGGAAGCAGGCAGCTAATGCAATCGTCTATATAAGAAAAACATCTTTTTTGTTCACCATCACCATAAATAATTGGAGCTTTGTTTTGAAGCATTCTGTTAATCATTATAGAAACTACGTTTCTAAAAGGATCATCATATTTTTGTTTTGGACCGATAATGTTGTGTGGAACAGCAATAATCCATTCTATATTATTTAAGTCACAAAGATTAATTAGAACATTTTCAGCAGCAACTTTTGAAATAGCATATGGATCAACAGGTTTGGGGTTCATATCCTCAGAAAAAGGAGTCTTTTGATTTCCATATCTAGCCATAGAGGAACAATAAATAATTCTTTTAACTTTGTTTGAAATAGCAGATGTAAAAACAGAAACTGAAGCTAAATAATTATTTTTTGTTATTTCAACAGGAGAAAAAACCGACAACCCTTCATGTGCAGTAGCGGCGCAATGGTAAATAACATCTACACCTTTCATTATGCTATTCATTTTTTTTAAATCACAACAATCATATTTAAAAAATTCTATATTTTTTGGTATATTATCTTCATAACCTCCAATCATATTGTCTACACCTATAACATTATGCTCCATACTAGATAGTTTTTCCGCAAGATGTGAACCTAGAAAGCCAGCTACGCCTGTTACCAGTATTTTTTGTGGATTAAAACTCATTTGTGTTTATGTATATTTTTAATTTATATAAATCAATGTTTAAAACTTATATTTTAAATTTTTGGTCGATACCAAGAACTTCTTCCAATTATTGCATTTAGCAAACCTGAAAATCTTTGATAATAAATTCTTTTTTTATTCTTATTAAAAACTAAAGAAAAAAACATAATTTTTATTAATGTGCTCAAAATCTTTGGTAAAACTATAAATAAAGAAAGAAGAAAACCTTTATATTTTTTGTTGTAATAAAATGTTGACCACATCCAGTGCCAATTACGAGAAAGTTCTATTTCATTAAAATATTTTGAGTCAACTGTACTGGCACCTAGATGATTAATTTTTGCATTAGGTATTACATAAATTGATCCACCTTTATTTAAAACTCTTTTACATAAATCATTATTTTCTAGATACATAAAAAAACTTTCATCAAAATAATCATTATTAGGAAATTTTTTTTTATTAATTAATATTGAGTAACCATCAACATGATTAACTTTAAATGGTTTTTTTTTTATTTTATTTACAAAATTTGAATTTGGTAATTTATAATTTGGAAAATTTATATCTGATGAAATAGGTGATAATATTGTAAATTCTTCTAATTCTTTAGAGGCTAGAAAAATTTCATCTAAAGTGTTTTTTTCAATAGTTGTATCGGGGTTTATGACATATACATAATCTGTATTTGAAGCTTTTATTCCTATGTTATTTCCAGCTCCCATACCTAAGTTTTTATTTGCTAGTAAACAATTTACATTTTTATATTTATCTTCAATATATTTCTTAAAAGTTAAGTTATCTGAATTTTCAACTACTATAATTGGGAGATTTGAATCGATGGACTGAATGCATTTATCAATAACTTTTTCACTTCTTAAAGTTACAATTATTATTGATAAATTTTGCCTAGATATTGACATACTATAATGAATACTAATATTAACGTTATTTTGTTAACAAGTATAGTATGAGTCATTGCTAAAGTAAAAAAAATATGAAAAAAATTGTTGTAACTGGAGGGTCGGGATTTATAGGAAGTAATCTTATTAAGTATTTACTTAAAAAAAAATACTTCATAATCAATATTGACAAGTTAAGTTATTCAGCAAATCCATTGAATGTTAAAAAATTTCTCAATAATAAAAAATACGTCTTTTATAAAACTGATATAAATAATAGAAAAAAAATAATAAACATACTCAACAAGCATAAACCAGATGGAATTTTTAATTTAGCAGCTGAAACTCACGTAGATAGATCCATTGATAAACCAGATAGCTTCATAAAGAGTAATTTATTAGGTGTTTACAATTTGTTAGAATCAATCTTGTTTTATGAAAGGAAAAATTATAAAAAAATAAAACTTGTTCACGTGTCTACTGATGAAGTCTATGGTGATATTCTTAAAGGAAGATCTAAAGAAAATTTTCCTTACAATCCTAGTTCTCCTTACTCTGCTACAAAAGCTGGAGCAGATCATTTAATAAAAGCGTATATAAGAACATATAAAATTTCTGCATTAATTTCTAATTGTTGCAATAATTATGGGCCAAATCAATTTCCAGAAAAATTAATACCAAAACTAGTTTATAATATTTTGAATAATAAACCTTTGCCAATATATGGAAATGGATCTAATTCAAGAGAATGGATTTATGTGGAAGACCATTGTGAAGCATTGTTAAAAATTTTTTTAAAGGGGAGATTGGGTGAAAGTTACAATGTAGGCTCAGAACAAAATCTTACAAATATTCAAATTGCTAAAAAACTACTAAAAATTGTAAAAAATAAATCATTGAAAATTGGTAAACTCGCCAAAATAAAATTTGTAAAAGATAGACCCGGGCATGATTTTAGGTATGCTCTTGATAATAAAAAAATACTAAAAAAACTTTACTGGAAATCTAAAATTTCTTTAGATGATGGCTTAAATAAAACTTTTAATTGGTATTTTGAAAATAAATCTTTTTTTTCTAGGACTTCGCAAAAACAATTTGATAAAAGATTGGGTTTAAAAGTATGATTAAAAAAGGAATTATCTTAGCGGGTGGAACTGGTTCAAGAATGAGTCCATTAACAAAAGCAATTAATAAGCAGTTGCTGCCAATTTATGATAAGCCATTAATTTATTATCCATTATCGATTTTGATGTTATCTGGATTAAAAGATATACTAATTATAGTTAACAAAGGGCAAATTAACCAATTTAAGAAAATCTTACCTAATGGTAAAAATTTAGGTATTAAAATTTCTTATATTGAACAAGAACATCCGAGAGGGCTTCCAGATGCATTTCGCGTTGGCAAAGATTTTATTGGCAAAAATGGTGTTGCGTTAATTCTAGGAGATAATTTCTTTTACGGGCAAAGTTTAACAAAAATGTTAAAAGAATGTTTAAAACGTAACAATGGAGCTACCGTTATTTTGCATCAAGTAAAAAATCCATCTTTATATGGTGTGGCAATAATAAATAAAAAAAACAAAGTATTAAAAATCGTAGAAAAACCTAAAAAATTTATTTCAAACCAGGCAATAACTGGACTTTACTTTTTTGATAACAAAGTGGTGAATTATAGTAAAAGTTTAAAACCATCAAAAAGAAAAGAACTAGAGATCGTAGATTTGCTAAACAAATATAAAAAAAAGAATAAGCTATCTGCAAAATTCATAAGTAGAGGGGCCGCATGGCTTGATGCAGGTTCAATTGAGGATTTTTATAATACCTCTTCATTCGTTGCTGCTTTAGAAAATAGACAAGGGCTAAAAATAGCTTGCTTGGAAGAAATAGCATTAAATAATAATTGGATAAGTAAAAAAAATATTATTAATGCATTAAAATTTTACGGTAAATGTGATTATTCTCAATATTTATCAACTTTAATAAATAAATAAAATTTCGACATATTTTTTTTAACTAAAATCATTTATATTTTCCAAATCATGCTCAACCATGTTTTTTACTAACTCGTCAAAAGATATTTTAGGTTCCCAGTTTAAGTGCTTTTTAGCCTTACTATAATTTGCAAGAAGAGTATCTACTTCGGAAGGCCTTATTAAATTTTTATCTAAAATTACATAATCTTTAAAATTTAATCCTACATGTTCAAAAGCTTTTTTTGCAAAATCTTCAACACTATGTCCGCTTCCAGTTCCTATCACAAAATCTTCAGGTTTATCTTGTTGTAGCATTAGCCACATAGCTTCTACATAATCTTTAGCATGGCCCCAATCTCTTTTCGCTTTAATGTTTCCCAATTTTAATTTTTTTTGTTTTCCTTTCTTAATTCTTGCTACAGCTGCTGTAATTTTCCTAGTTACAAATTCAAAACCTCTTCTTGGAGATTCATGGTTAAATAATATCCCACTAGATGCATGTAAATTATAAGCTTCTCTATAATTTTTTGTTAAATAACAACCAGTTACTTTTGATATACCATACGATGATCTTGGGTTAAACGGTGTACTTTCATTTTGTGGCGACTCTGTCACTTTTCCAAACATTTCTGATGATCCTGCAAAATAAAATTTTATTTTATTTGGAGCAAATTCTTTTACAGCTGATAGCAAATAGTGTGTTCCGTTTATATTAATATTTAAAGTAGAAAATTCATCTTCAAAAGAATAGCCTACATAGCTTTGTGCTGCCAAATGGTATACTTCATCTGGCTTAATTTTAATAATTATATTAAATAGACTAGCGTAACTTTCTAACGAACCAGCATGTATTGTAACATCGTTTAAAATTTTTCTAATTCTCCATAGCCTATGATTTTCATCCTCTAAAGCTACTCTTCTAACAATGCCATGAACCTCATACCCTTTTGATAGTAATAATTCAGCAAGATAAGATCCATCTTGGCCTGTGATACCTGTTATAAGTGCTACTTTAGACATGTTTTTGATTTTGTATAAAATATAAATACATATTACAATTGTAATTATTAACTTTATTAAAAATATAAAATTTATCTTATATCGTTTCTTATATCGTGAAAAAGTATTGGCATTGTTGTATAATTAGTATTTTTTTGGAACCAATAAGACATAAATCTTTCAGCTAAAAAACCATAAATTCTTATTTTTCCATATCCTTTCAAATTTTCAAAACCAAATATTTTTTCACATTTTTCTAACCACGGAAATAAGTCATCGTAATATTTTTTTAAAATAATATTTGACTTACATATGAACATATTTTGTGGGTTAAATGATACTTTTTTATTTACAAAATTTTTAAAATCGTATTTATTTGATTCACCAAGTAGATCAATAGCTTTATTTAGATTATTTTTTCCGTGCATTAAATCAAAATGAAAATTTAAATTTCTTTTTCTTTTGTCAAAAAGTAAAAGTGGTTTTTGAATAAAAATTTTTAAACCTTTTTTAATAAATTTCATTGTTTTCCAATTATTAACAAACATTGGTTCAACAAGTATTGATTCATAACTTTCTAGTTCTGAAGGAATTTGTTTTAAAATTTTATCTTTAATTGTATTAAAGGTAACACTTTTATTTGCATTTTTTTTAGTACTCCAAAATTTTCTGTATTGGCAAAATCCAATCCATTTATTATCAAGTTCATTTAAATAATTTTTCCAAATCCAATAATGAAATGTATATTCACCATAATTTTTATTTTTTTGAGATATATTTAGTCCTGTTTTGTCACTAAAAAATTCATTATTAAAATGTTTATCGCCAAGTCCAACAGGAACATAACCTATGTCTTTAATAAAATCATAGTGATTTGGTTCTAAAGTTAAACTAAACATAATTAAATTTTTCATATAATTTATATTAACTTGTTTAAAGAGCTAACGGGTATATTAATAGCCCCTTGTTGATTTGGAAATTCAAATTTATATAATTCCTTAGATTTTACTTCTATACACTCATAATTTAAATTATTTTTCTTAGCGAGGTTTTTTATTGCATCTCCAGATGAAAAACTCTTTAATTCAATAATTTTTGTTCCCGGTTTACAAAAAATTATATTTCCAAAACCACCACCATGCATTCCCACGACACAATCTGCGTTATAAAACATATTTACCTGTTCATTAAAGTTAGTTTCATGGAGTTTTATAGAAAAAAAATTATTTTCAAATAAACAGTTTTTAATTTCATTTTCATTAGTCAAAATTCTTTGCGGAATATTTTTAGACTCACTTTCATTTCTGTCAATATAAATTCTTTTTTTTCTATTATTATTTATAATTTTATTTTTTGTAAGAAAACTTTTTCTTAACCATAAAATAACCCAATGTGGTATATTGTTGATATCTTTTGTTGAATTTCCACTTGTTACAACAGGGTGGTCTGTAACAATTAATTCTCTTGTTTTTATATGTCTAAATACTTTGCTTGTGATTCTTTTTTGTTTAGGAATATTTAGACAATCTAGTGTCTGTGTTTGGAATTTTTTTATAAGGTTTGGAAATAAATAATAATCTATTTCATCTATATTTAAAAATTTATTACATAAATTGAATCTTGGCAAAACATCAAATAGCCAATGCCAATAATTATAATTTCCCGCTCCACCTGTTAACAATGATAAAACCGAACCATTAAAATTTTTTATTTTTCTTGGTGTTCCTATTTTAAAAACGATATTATCTGTTATTTTGGAGTTTGATATAAAGTTTCCCGAACCTTTGCGTAGTTGAAATGAAGGACCTTTTACTATTTTGTTTTCAAGTATAGCTGCAGTATCTTGAATCTGATCTGTATATAATCTTCCATTAACTATTTTATATACCTTATAATTTAAATTTTGATCCAGATTTATAGATTGAACTTTTATTCTTTTGTCTTGATTGGGTTCAATCGAATTAATAATAGGTCCATAAATTTTAAAAAAAATCCCATGAACAATTTTTTTGAATATTTTTTTTAGATATTTTTTAATCACTTTTTTAATCTTGTTGGTAGCTCCGATTAGATTCGAACTAATGATCTCTGGCTTATGAGTCCAGCGCTTTAACCAACTAAGCTACGGAGCCACATCAATTCATTTTGATTTATAATACTTTTTATTTTTTAAGCAATAAAGAAAATCAATTTTAATCTTTGAGTTTAAACGCTACAAATGCGTCTCCATTTTCAACTAGATCTGGATAAAGAAATTTTAAACTAAAACCACCTGTAGCTGGAATAATAATATATTGCTCTCCATTAACTTCATATGATGTTGGTGGTGCTGACCCAATATATGGAAGTTCGTAAGACCACAGTTCGTTTCCATTGGTTGAATCAAAAGCTCTAATTAATTTATCTAATGTGCCTGAAGCAAAAATTATTCCGCCAGCTGTTGCCGTAGCTCCTCCCATATTTTCAGTTCCTGTATTAGGTTTGTTTTTCAAATGTAGTTCTTTATAGTAACCAAAAGGTACTTGCCACAAAGTTTTTCCATTATTCAAATTAATTGCTGTTAAAGTTCCCCAAGGAGGTTTAACGCCTGGATATCCACTTAAATCTGCTAACATTTCTGATTTAATATTATTGATACTAATTTTATATTCAAAATTTTTGGTAATATCTAAAGAAGCTGTAACTTTTAATTTATAAGCAGTATCATTTCCTGTCACATAAAGAATATTATTGTAAGGATCTACTGATCCTCCCATCCATTGAGCTCCACCTGATAAATTATAAACAACTGTATACTTACCAATTTCATGTGTTGGAAAAAAACCATAATTTGTATTTTTGAGTTGTGACATCACGTACTCTCTATCTTCTTTGCTTCTATTTGTGACGTCATCTAATTTAAAAACATTTCTTGAAAATGGTTTTGGAGTTTTAAAAGATGGTTGGTATTCACAGGATTTTTCACCAGGAAGTTTAGATGCAGGTGCTAACTTCATTTCATAGTCAAAAATTGCCTCACCTGTAAATCTATCCAATATAATAGTATTGCCCAATTTTGTTATAGCAACAACAACATCAATTCTAACCCCATTCTTAAAAATAGTAGTTAAAATTGGAGGTGCGGCTATATCAAAATTCCATAAGTCATGACAAGTTTCTTGAAAGTACCATAACATTTTTTTATTTCTAACATCAAAAGCAATTATGCTGTCGGTATACAGATTTTTTCCTGGCCTAACTGTTCCGACAAGATAAGGTATAGCATTGCCTGTAGTAAGATAAACAATCCCATTTTTATTATCAGAAGAAATTCCACCCCAAGGTGTTCCAGATTTAAAGTCTCTCCAGTTTAGAACTTTTATATCTCTTTTTCTTAAATAATATTTCCACTTTAATTTTCCAGATTGAATATCGTATACTTCAATTGAAGGTCTTGTTGTTCCTATAACTAATTGGTTGTCTATAATTGTTGGCGTTATTGGGCTTGATCCAATTTTTATTATTCCTTTTTTTCCAAAACTTTTAATTTCTTCTCCAGTTTTAGCATTAAGAGAAATAAGCTGATCATCATTACTAAAAAATAATTTTAAAATTTTGTTACTTTTGTCTTCCCAAATCAACAAACCTCTTTTAGCTGCATGAAATCCTTTTTTAACTTTATATTTCCATACTTCTTTTCCAGTTGAACCATCAAGACATACGATATGATTTCCAGGTGTTGGAAAATAAATTAAACCATCATAAGCTATTGGATTTGCTTGAATACCAGCTTTTCCATCTTTAGAATTATAAATCCAAGCTAATTTTAATTTATTGACATTATTTTTATTTATTTTATTTAAACTTGAAAACCTTGATGATGTGTAGCCACCATGACTTCTTGGCCAATTAGCAAAATTTTTTTCCACTTCTTCAATTTCAAGTCCTGGTACAAAATTATCTTTTTTACCTGGTATTTTTATTACCTTTGGCATATTTTCTCTGATTGTTGGATCTTCTGGTTTCCAAAAAACTTTTTGTTTTTGGGAAAGTTTGTAACCTAAATAATAATAAAACTTTTCAGCATATTTAAATAATTTTTTGCCTTTTTTGCTATTTAAATTGTTATAACTAAAAGTAATTGATTTTCTATTTAAATATGATGGATCGTAAGATGCCATATCATACGTTAAAGCTCCTATTGCTAAAATAAATACTGCTATAGAAAATATTGCAACTAGTTTAAATAATTTCATTTTAATCAACGTTAATGTATATATTATATTTATGGTTAATCTTGAAATTTACTGTACTACAATTAAATATCTTAATATACTTGACAAATTGCCATCCTATATAAACCCGTTAGGACTTGGAGATAATCTATACCCAGTTCATTGGCTCAACGAAAAAACTGGTAATAACATATATAAATTAAATAAGTATTACGGGGAACTTTCAGGATTTTATTGGATATGGAAAAATAGATTAAATGATAAAACTGAAAATGACTGGGTGGGTACATGCCATTATAGAAAATTATGGTTAAATAGTCTTTATAATAAAAAACAAAAACAATCATTTAAAAGTCTTTACTCGAACTTACTTGATGTAAACAACAATATTTTCAATGATTGTGAAGCAATACAAGTTCAACCGACAATTTTAAAAAAAGAAACCCTTTTTCAGCAATTTGATAAGGTTCATCAAAATAAAATATTAGAAAAATGTATAAACTTTTTAGAATCTCCTGAAAAAGAAAAGTTTAAAGACTATCTTAGCAATAATAAAATATGTGGTTTAAATATGTTTATAACTAAAATACCTTTTTTTAAGGAATACTGCCAAAATATATTTCCTTGGCTCGAAAAATGTTTAAACTATTGCTTAAAAAATAATCTATGTAGCAATTATAATACTAGATTGCCTGCATTTATGGCCGAAAGATATACGTCATATTGGTTTTCTCAAAATACAAAGACTAAATATTTATCTTACGCAAGACTTGGAAACTTAATGCTTTCTAACAATGTAAATAAATTTATTAATCCAACAAGATTGCCTTTAACCTTTAGAATGTACCCTACAATACATGATTACTAATAATTATTTTTAAACAATATGAATTCCCATTCTAACAGCAACAAATAAAACTAATAAAGCTGTAACTATAGATAAAATATTTTTAGTAAATACTTTTAAATTTAAAAAATTACCAATTTGACCACCAATCAATACAACTAAAAATAAATACCAATAATTTTGAATTTCTAGTAAGACGTTATTTTTTGTTAATTGACCAACTATTCCTAAAATTGAATTTATCAAAATAAATAACGAAGCTGTTGTTACAATATGCTGTGGTTTTCCAGCTCTTATTAAAAATAAAATAGGGCTTAAAAAAATTCCACCACCAATTCCAACAACTCCAGAAATAAATCCTAATAACCCTCCAATAAAAATTGGTATATATATTGGAATTTTTCTAAACTTTTTGTTTTCGTTAGCATAAGATTTAGAATTAAATAATAACAAAAGTCCTGCAGTTAATAAAACTAAAAAAAGTAATATTTCAAAAAAAACTTTTTCTATAGATAATGATCCACCTATATAAGCTAATGGTATAGAGCCAAAGAGATAAGGAAACAAAAGTTTAAGATTTAAGTTTCCAGCTCTAATATAGTTAAAACTATTTCCCGAAACGACAATAATGTTACAAAATAATGCAATAGTGGGAAATATAAAATACGGGATCCCAGAAATCAAAAGTAGCGCTAAATAAGAAGATCCACCACCAAAACCAACACTGGAATATAGTATCGCAGTGACTAAAAATAATATTGCTAGTAAAATCATATTTATTTATTCTATAATATCATTATGCAAGTTAATATAGCTTTACTTACTGTAACTGACACAAGAACTATTGAGACAGATAAATCAGGAACTATTTTAGTAAAAAAAATTAAAGAATGTAATCACAATTTAATTGATAGAAAAATTGTTAAAGATGAAAAAAATGAAATTAAAAAGATTTTATTAGAATGGATAAAAAAAAATAATTTAGATGTTATAATAACTACAGGAGGAACGGGTTTGACTGGTAGAGATATAACGCCTGAAACTATTAAAGAAATTGCTGATAAAGAAATTCCGGGATTTGGTGAATTATTTAGGGAATTAAGTTATAAAACAATTGGAACTTCTGCTATGCAGTCTAGAGCTTGTGCTGTACTAGCAAATGGTAAATACATTTTTGCGTTACCAGGTTCTTCAGGAGGGGTAATGGATGCTTGGAATGGAATTTTAAAGTACCAACTTGATATAAATCATAAACCTTGTAATT
>Ga0114996_10008411_pt1 | contig 11485 bp, 5 predicted proteins | sample ArcticOcean_MG_C_4_FD_87039 | JGI IMG/M metagenome (GOLD analysis project Ga0114996, IMG submission 87039) | Marine microbial communities from western Arctic Ocean - ArcticOcean_MG_CB4_134 | ecosystem: Environmental > Aquatic > Marine > Oceanic | place: Arctic Ocean: Canada Basin | collected... | reverse complement strand
AATAAAAAATATCTTATTGATTCATTATCAGTTGGACTTTTCCAATTAACATTAGGTTCAGTTAATGGTTGATTATCAATCACTTGACCAAATGGTTTTACAAAATTTGAACCACTTGGAGTCATATCCCATAAACTATAATCTATTTCATCATCACCTAAAGCAAATTTTGTAATAACGTGTTCTCCATTTTGGTTTTCACCATAGACGGCCTTCCTTAAATAATCTATTCCTTTTTTAGTAAGGATTGCATCTACTGCTAATATATCTTTATTTATAAATCCCATAATTTATCCTTATCATGATGGTGTATTATTTATATAATTAACTTTAACTGGTAATACATAAATTGTTCCTGACATTTGACCAGTTATAATAATGGATGTTTCTCTTGAATACGGTAAAGCGGCTACTCCAAATCCTGATTTTATCGTCGCAACTTGTCCTACAACTTTTTTACTTAATCTGCCACTTTCTTCCCCATAGACAGCTCCACTATTAAAATTTACTCCAACTCCTTGTCCAGTTCCTATATCAACTACATTTTTATTCAATACTAAGAAACTATAATCTTCATCTATGAACTGATTATTTGATCCTTCAGTTGACGGATCTAAAACTACCGAACTGTTTGCCCATTGTGCTGCCGAATTATTTTCATTAAAATTTGAAGATAATGAAGTATCGTTTCCATTTAAAGCTGATGGTGTAATACTAATATAAGGTAACGCCCTCGTCCCTACGTCCATCGTAAATAATTTATATTTCATCACAACTTCTGGATCTACACATGGTTCTAACATTGGTGTAGATTCTAATACTGCACCATAGTAATCGCTTCCTTTAGGGTGTGCCGTATCCCATAAAGTATAATCTATCTCGTCATCTGATAGTGCAAATTTTGTAATTGTAAAATTACTACCAGGTCTTGCAAGATATTCTCTACCTTTTTTAGTTAATACAGCATTTAATATGTATGAAGTATTATTTATAAATCCCATAATTTACCTTTTATGTTGTTGTATCGTATGCAATTGTTATATCAAACTCTAATACTGCTCCTGACAATTCTCCCATTATTATTACAGAAGTTTTTGTTGGATTCTGAGTAATAGCCTTTGGATAAATTTTCAAGGATTTAGGTGCAACAGTTGATCCTGCCTCTTGTGGGAACTGTAAAATACCCGCGTCCAAAGTGCATTTGGCTACAGTTTGTGAAATATGTTGAACATTATCTACGAATGGTAACCAAAGTTTATCTGCTGCAGATGGTACATGAATTCCTTCACCATCAACAATTGTTGATTCTGGAACAACTGTGTCCTGATTACTTACTGTTTGAAATCCTGGGGCCAATATTGCAATGCTCGAATCTAATAAAGTTACAGTATATGTCTCCTGTTCTAACAAACCAAACTCATTCGTACCAACATACTCTGAATTTGCTCTTCTACCGATACCGAGTGGATTACTTGTAAAGGTGGTTTCTGTTGCTGACCCCCCTCCAAGTTCTGTATTTACGATTGCTGGTAATCCTATGTAAGTTCTCTTGGATCCATCGGAAGAATTCTTATAATAAACTAAATTTGTCAATGAATTTGTTGTACCACCTTGGTCAATCAATTGAATCATGGCCCGTACCGATTCACTCGTTCGCGTTACGAGCTTATACTTCATAATCTCGGACGGATCGTTGAAAGGTTCAAGTGCTGGTAAATTGTCAATTACTGCACCATAATAGTCTGTTCCTCTGGAATGTGCCGTATCCCATAGTGAATAATCAATTTCATCATCACCAAGTGCAAACTTTGTAACTACAAAGTCTCCACCACTTGACAAAATTTCTCGACCTTTCTTTGTCAATATAGCGTCTAATGTTCTTGTTGAATTATTTAAATATCCCATTTGTTTTTCTCCTGTATTCGGATTTTATTTCTTACTTATAAGATTCAATCGAATAAAACCTGTTATTCTTCTCTTATAAATATAATCCTTTTTAATTTTTATCATTATTTGTTTACTGCATTCATCTTAGTCGTAGGTGTATCAGATGTTATCAATTTTGTAGGTGATACTAATATTACCTCTACAGCAGGTGTGTTATCTTGCCATCTATTACCTAAATCGGTTACGGTTGAACTATCGGTTTGTACACACCCAAGATAAAATAATCTATCGGTTCCTATTGATTCATCCCACCTATTATCCAAATCAGAACGAACAAAGCTTGAAGAATATGGTATATGCATTGAAGCACTTAATGAAGATGAATAAAAGTACTCTATTTCATCATTAAATTGTGATGTTATATTTCTCTCATATCGTGGCTGAACTACTTCTTCAAATATAGCTTTAGTGCTTCCTACCTGTATAGTTGAATTATAATAATCAGACCCGTACCACCCACTTGTATCTATATCACCGATATTATATAATACAGGTCTTTCTAAAATATGTCTCAATACAAATGAACCAGTTCCTGCTGCATTTTGACTCAACGTAATACTTGGTGCACTATATGAACTAAATGTTGCTGATAATTCTATTCCTGATCCACTAATCTGTTTTCTACTATTTAATCTATGTGGATCGTGTAAATTTATAGGCAGTGTATTTAACATTTCTGGAGTTACTTCGTGTCCCGATGCAGAAATAAACCCACGTGGTTCAGAACCACTTTGTTGAGTATAATAATTAACCCTATATGGATCTGTATAAGTTAAATTAGCTTCCATTGTTTCATATGTAGCTGAAGATGATAGATATGAACCTGTCTCCATTGTATGTCGATTTATACCAAATGGATTAGACCAATTTATTTTTTCTTCATAAGTTTGATATGCAGCACTTTCAGAATACACTGGTTCTATATTAATATAACTGGTATAATGTTGTGGTTCAAACGTAGGTTTCTTACCAATTATAATTTTATCTCGTTCAAATATAGTTGGTTCAATTAAAATACCAACTGTAGCATTTGCACGGGCGGGTACTAACTTACCAATTTGTTTGTATAATGAAGAATCATAATATTTTAATAATCTCAGATAATCCCAAAAATTATTAGGACCAGAATATTTTTGCCAATATAAATTTCTTGCCTCTGTTAATCCTGTATATTGTTCTTTGTATTGGTCACGTGGATCTCCAATGTATTGGTCAAAGTCAAGATTAGGCATTGAACTTATAATATCTTCGTCTATTGCCTTTGATGGTGAAAAATAAATTCCAAGTTTATTAGAATCTATTGGTGCATCATCATAAGCCGGTGTAACTATACTTTCATGAAATTTTAACTCTGGATTACCAAACTTATCTATCCGTGTATCTGCTTCTATTCTTAACTTGTTACCCGATTTTCCACTTGGACCAAAATTTGGAACTTTCATTTTAGTTTCATCTACTACAGGTGTAAAATGATCACCCATTAAACTTGTATAATTATGTGGTGTTGCTGATGCAGTAAATGATGTATCTGCAGTTACATCTTGAAACCATTGATTTGCAGATAGACTTAAATCTTTATCATCATCAAATGAATATCGAGTAACTAAATCTATATAAGAAGCAGACGGTGTGTTACCATCAAATGCTATCGGTGCAGCTACATGATTATCAAATGAAGATTCTTGTAGTGCCGTTGTCCAATTTCTATATTCCATCATAGAACCACTTAATGATTCTCCAAAATAAGTATTCTCTTGTGGACCACCTATCGTAACTGTTGTAGCACTACCAGAATATGCTAAATTATATGATTGTTGTACTGCACCCATTGAACCACTTATAAGTAAAGTATTTGTAGATTCATATACAATCTTACTTCGTCCTGCATCATATTTTTTAGTATATAAACTATAAACTATATCTTGATTGACCGCATCACTCGCTACAAATGCTCCTGAACCAGATAAAGTTCTTGTCAACATTACAGACCAAAATTCTCCATCATATACAGGAAATTCAGAAGATGACGCTTCGAGATATCCACTACTACCGCTCAACATAAATGATACATGGCCGCGAGTATCAGAAGAACCGTTGTCTTTTAATCTAATTGCCCAATCATCACCTCGTCTTACTAATACTTGGTTTGAACCACTTGCTGCTTTAAATCTAAATTCTACCGTATCAGGAACTCTATTAGTGGCTCCACTTCCAGATATCACTGGACTCCAAGTACTATTTTGAACATAAGTATTATTAGTTGCTCCAAAGAAATTTAATGCCTTTGTAAATTTTCTTATTATCATGTGGTCAGCTGAATTACCTGGTAGACTTGGTCCCCCATATTCCATTACTTTTAAAATACTTGATGGAATACCATAACAACTTATTAATCCTTTAATTGCCCGTGCAGTTCCTTTTGTTTTTAAGAAATAAGGCATATTATTTATAATACGACTCCATATTTCTCTTGATATGTCCTTGTCAGAAGTTCCACTAAACTGCCATGGATTTTCAGAACCAGTCTGTTCCATTCCAAATATATATCTTGGTAGCGATATTAAATCTTTTCCATCATTAACTTCCCATCCAAGAGATTGTGCAACTGGATGTAATAAATTTCTTGCAATTCCTTCTGTAAGTTTATCTCTCTTATCATAAACATCTGTCATCGACTTAATAAACACCCAAATGTCATCAAAGTAATGACCAATCATATCCACAAATTTTAAAAATACATCATTTTCATCATCGTCTTGGACAAACATTGGAAGATGACTTTTTAATCTATTTTTATTTGCCCTATCATATACTGATGCAGAAACTAATTGAGTTGCATACCAATCTATTGCTGCTGATTGAGATGTTCTATAAAGAATATATGGACTTGAATATGTTCCTACTCCACTTTCTTTAGGCCAAGAATTTTCATGAAATATACCAATAGATTCACTTGAATATGATGAACTTTGTTTAAACATATAGTTTTCAAATTTATCAAAGTTATTAATAACACCACGGCGTTTCTTTTCCCAAGATTGAACTTGTGTTAATGAACCACTTACTGGGGTAAATGATGGGTGTGAAGCTTCAGATCCTGAAATATTTAAATAAGCACCTGCTCCTGGGTCTGCCTTAACACTTAATCTGCCCGTTGAACCACTATTTGAACCTGCTAATGATGCACTTCTATCTGTGTATTGTTGTATCTGGTCTAATTTATATTTAAAGTTTTTAAGTCGTTGTTCTGCTGAACTAAAATGTATAAAATTTTCAAATAAATTAAAATCTACATTAATGTCTGCACTTAAACTGCCACTTAATAATTCATTTTCAATATCTTCCTGTATCCCACCATTGGTTGTTGTTAATTCATAATAAGTTTTGGTCTCTATTTGACCACCACCTATTGGACTTGTAACACTTTGAAATTCTGGAGTTCTAAGAACAATATCACTTACCCACTCCTCTACAAACGGAAATAACTGAACAACTTCTTCTTTAGGTGGTATCATCTCTTTAACAATCGTTATATAATCATGTTCACGAACTGTATCGGGTAGTGGTTTATATAATTTGTAAACTAATGAATGTGGATAATCTGGATATACTTCTGTATCAAATTTAAAATTAGTTATTAAATGATGATTGTCGGGACCAAATCTTAATAATTTACTTAAATTAGTTTGATTATCATTTGGATATTGTACAAACCATTTATTAAATGCAGAAGTTTGATTTATATCTAATGTATTTTCAAAATTGTGTCCTTCTTCTTCACCAAGAGTTGTATATGAATTTTTTAAAGTAATTGAATTACCACTTATACTTTCAATATCTCCTCTTAAAGATCCATAAACAGGTACAGATGCTGCTACGGAAGATGTATAATCAACATAAAAATTAGTAAATGTATTAAACGATTGTATATTAGATTCGTTATTAAATATGGCACCAACTGGGGCTAAACTTACATAATTTGAATGTAGAGTTGCAGTATTTCCTTCTATAGATACTATCTCTCCAACTAAATCTGATGTTGTTGGTGAAATATTTACTTCATTTTTATTTTCAGTTAACTCGATGGTGGGATTCTCTACCCATAAAATTCCTTCGGGACCTCTGTGACCATAAACATAAATTGATGAACGTTTTGTTAAATCCCAATTCTCATCAACAACAGCTGTATAACTAACTCGTTCCCATTCACCAACTTTAGAAATTGGTATATATCTTAAAAACTCAGCTTGCCAGGCGTGGCCGGCTTGAACACCATCGTATTCTACTCCTTCTGCCGTTAGTGGATGATGTCCTTCACCTGTTCCCGCACCCCAAACATTTGTATATCCAACATCCTTGTTGGCGTGGTATATCCCAACTTGGGCACCTTTATTTGGTGTATCTGATTTTTGATTCCAAGAAACGGTAATTTGGTCGCCCGGTTTAATTCCTTGAGATGCCATCTTGTGCGGTAAAGATTGTGCAATCCCCAACCATCTATGTGCCAAATCGGTAGGTTGGTCTGTATCAGTATTATGACCTGTTTTATATAACTCTGAGCTCGGATAATCTGTATGATTTGGTGAAAGAAATTCTGAATTTTGATCAATAAACTTCATGGCTGTTCCACCAAATTCTCCATCACCATCTATCCATTTTGCATGATGTCCTAACCAACCACTACGCCAATGTGATCTGGTAAACTTTCCATTATCACCACCCCCATAGGTAAAATAATTGAATCCATCTGACCACCCACTTGGTTTTACTGCATCTGAATGTAAAACTGGATCCCACCATTTCCAAATACTATCAATTACATTGGAATCCGGTGACCATTCCCAAATAACAGATTGATTACTCCGTTCTTCGTCTGTCCATATCCATGCACTATCTTTAAGTTTAGAATGAAGATATTTCTCTTTCCAAAAAGAATGATCACCATTCTCATAATCATGTAAAGTGTGTACATCACCACCGTATGCCTCTCCGTCTACTGTAATTATATTCCATACTCCAGGATTTTCAGTAGCATAATCCACATCTTCTTGTTTATCATAATCCATTGGACTATCACTTGATTTATATATAATCTTAGTTGCTAAAGTATGTTCAAGTCTTGAAATCATACCAGCTTTACCGGAAATGTTATGTGATTCAAGTCTTAACTTATCATTTCCCCCAAAATTATTAATAGTATATGTATTATACATTCTCCAATTTGACTTATAATTACTCTGTATCGTATCTTCCGTTCCATCTGCATGAACATGATATAATCCAAATTGCCAATCCACTTGTAAACTTATAACTAATGTACCATCATTAGGGGATTCACCATGATATGGACTTAATCTGAACCCCTCGTCCTTTAGTATATCCGATGCATCGGGGTTTTTTAGAGGAATATCATCAATTACAATTGCTTCGATAGTTTGATCATAATTTTGATCTGTAACATACGCATCTTTAATAGTAAGTTTACCATCTGTCATTAAATCAGTAAATCCACCATCTTCATTTGAAAATACCGCCTCTACTGTATTATTATCTATAAATGTAATTAATCCAGTTGTTGGTGAATCTTCTTCTTCAACTCTCTCTGTAATTACAAATGGACTGGGTAACCCATTTACACTTCCTGCCTCAACTTGGACATTTGTAATATATCGATATGCCCCATCTACATAATTCGTATTCGAATTCGTATCTCCTAACCATATTAGTAAACTCCCATCTACTGAATCCATTGGTATTGTAACATTTTTATATAATCTTTCCCATTCTCTTGTTCCTCCGCCATCTCCTATATCACCATCCCATATATGTTTTGTTTCAATAAGTCCTCTATTTGTGTCATCAAAGGTTTTTGTAGTTCCAGTTGAAGTGGTTGAACCACGAAATAATAATCTATGATCTAACCATTCATCTGTCCAATGTGTCCAGCAACTTAATATATAACTCTCGCCTGGTATACCCTTTACTTTAATCCAATAATGGTTAGTTTCTCCTGTTGAACCATCACTCCTTAAAGTATATCTACTGTGTCCTGGATTTGGAAAATCTTGAATTATGGAAGTAGAATTTGCCTTCTTTACAAATTCACCAACATTCCCCCCACCAGAGAAATGTCCATTAGTTACTAAATTTTGTATTGCAGGTGCAAGTTCAGTATCAACTATGGGAGTATATCTTCCTAATACTTCTGGACTATCTTCATAATCTATAATAAAAGCATCTCTTATTTTAAGAGTTCCACCGGCCATTGCCTGATCTAATGTTATTGTTGCTCCAGTTATTGTTGCAACTCTTCCTTGTGCATCAAATGTCAAATTGGATTCTCCACTTACATCAGAATAAGATAAACAAGTATAACCCAATAATCTAAAATCTTCAAAATAATCTGTATCAACAATACCTGGATTTGGTCTCAGTCTTATTTCAGTTTTTGATGGTGAAATTTCTTGTATCCAAAATTTGTCCTGTTTAACAAGTAATTCTATTCTATCACCGTTAGAGTCAAGTTTTTCGGTGAGAGTATTTTCTCCAGAATTTCTCGAACCTGGATTATAATCAACATCACGAGGAACTGCGGGTTCTGCTGCGAAAATTTTACCTGTACCTGATATAATATATTCACCAATATAAATACTCTTATCTTTTTTCTTAGTAAGAATATAGCTATCAGAACCACCAATTCGTCTTAAAAAGTTATATACTATCTTATAAGATCCTCGGTTATAACCAAGACCTCTAATTTGAGCACCCACATCTAATTGTAGTGTCATCTGTGATTGAGGAATTTTACCTGATCCTAAATAATTATCACTTGTATCGTAAAGACAATACTCAATAAAATCTTTTGGTGATTGTCCGAATGGTAATACTGTATCTTCTCCCAGGCCAGATATACCAATAAGAGGTAAATCCTTACCTAATAATCTCGATAATTCTCCAGTGATTGGATCTGGTATTAGTTTTTGTTTTGGCATTATAGTTCCGTAAATTCTCTATCTATTATTTTATTAATATCTTCACTTTCTTCATAATCAAAATACCCATGTACTGGTACAGTTATAGTATGATTAAAAGGATGACTTGATTCATCCGTTCCTTGACCAGGAATTATCTTCTCGAACAAAATAATTTTTCCATCTTTTTTATCTCTAAGGACTCCCCCACTCAAATCACCACCTTCTGTTTTTTTCTCTATTTGTTCTAAATATTTAGTCTCATCTTTTGTTGAAAGTGCACTATAAAATGTGTAAATATTAGACTGAGGATTAGTTAACTCATCTTTTGTATATGGCATTTTTTATCTCACTACTTTAAATGAATGTTTCTCATCAAAATATGTTACAGTTTCATCGGCAGTTCCACTACCACTTACTACTTTATAGTTTATTCTATAAAATCTTTCTGATTGCAATCCATTCATCCAAACATTAAAATAATTTCCTGTTGAATCACAACTCACAACTGAACCACTTCCGAATGGGACAATAACATCTTCTGTATAAGCATCTTTAATTTGATAATATGTACTACCACTTGGTAAATATTTTGCTGTTGTATATCCTGTACTGTATCCACTTGTTGCATATGTTTTTTCAGGATATCTTGCCCTACCAACAACTCTAAATTTTGTCTTTGAAGTTTCTTTATATTCAGGTCTCAACCCTCTCATATAAAGAACCATATCTTCAACCTCAGTATTAGAAAGTGCAGATAAAGAACCAGTCGTCCATTTAGAATCATCCCAAACAACTTCAAGTTTTGGTTGATAAACTGTATGAGTATCTCTGCCAAAAAATATAAAATGGCCATACTTTGTATTATTTCCTTCCTCAACGAGTGAACTCGCATTTCCAATACTACCACTTCTCTTTATCATAAATCCTTCATTTGGATAATTAGAACCACTATAAATCCAATTATTTACAATTCCAGTTATATCCATTCTTAAATCTGATGGTTCATGTGTAAAAGATTGTGAGGCTTCTAAACTATATTGTCCCGTTGAGCCACTATACCAAGTTCCACCACCTCCAGATAATGCCTGCGTTGTATCAGTTCCTCCAGCCAAAGTTAAAGTTGTACTACCAGAATTAAATGTGATACTATTACCACCTGTACCTGCATCTGAAGCGGTGATTCCTAATACAGCACCCGCACTTGATGCAGAAACACCAATCGAAGTAACAGAATTTATTTCATCTCTCAAATTGACTGTGGAAGATGTAAGACTTGATCCAGATATGTAATAGTAATAATTAGCATCTGCAGTATCAGTTTTCCCTGTAACTGACGGTACAAAATAAAATTTTGTTCCACTTGCATTTGTAAGGGTGAAAACATCTTCACCACCTTCAAGTGTACCACTTAAAGTGAAACTGCCAGTTGCAGAATCATTACCCAATACTGAAGAATAAGTTCCAATCCAAGGAGTTGCATCATTATTATTATCTTTATATTTCCAACTTGCCCCATCCTCTATAATAGGATTAGAGTGTGCTTTACCAGAACCCATATTCCAAGATTGACTAACAGGATATGCATATAATTTCTGTGATATATGTAATTCTTCAGAATTTGCATCATATAAATTTAAATAATATGATGGATTGGATATTAATCCACTTGCAACAGACGATGAGATATAAGTCAAATCAAATTTAATTAAACCACGAGAAACATTTACTACTGAACCATCAGAATTCGTGTCTTTTCTTATTTCAATAATCTCATCAAGTCCAGTATTCATACTTTTACTGACTTCATATAACGTAGTATCTTTGGTTGCGTATTCAAAATAATGCATTAGATGTCTCCCATTACTCTACCCCGTATATTAATATCAGGATATTTTACTTCAAATATTGCTGGATCAACAGGTGGATAAACTACATTATTAAAAGTGGCACCCTTAATATTATATAAATTATCCGAATAAACATATCCATTTACGGTGGCATTTATATTATTAATAAGAATCAATTGTTTACTATCTCCTGTCTGACCGGGAGGTTCGACTACTGTTGCAACACCTTCAACTGTAAGTAATTCAGAAGCTATGTCAGCCAAAATTATTGGTTGATTTATTTGCCATTTATCTATTTGAAAATAAGTTTTCAGGTTATCTACACATTTTAATAATACTTCATTTTTATTATATCCCCTCTTCGTATACAGTGCAAATTCAACAGTAATGTTACATATCCACGCATCTTTAATATTAACTGCATCAGTCATCATTCTATATTGACTTAAATATGTTTTTACGTTCTCTTTTACTGCCTGATTCACATTTACTAATTTTTTAGTGCTATTGTATCCTAAACAATACATATTTAATGCTAATGGATTAGATTGAAATGTAGGATCTGACTCATTCTGACCAGTTGCAGCTACTTGTTCATCTTGTATCATATAAACTTTTGCTATATTACCATATTTTGCTGGTAATGAATATACACGAGTAATATAATCATCCTTTGTTACTGCTCTACTTTGTGCTTGGAAATAAGCTGCTGCATTT
>Ga0114996_10008404_pt1 | contig 11491 bp, 3 predicted proteins | sample ArcticOcean_MG_C_4_FD_87039 | JGI IMG/M metagenome (GOLD analysis project Ga0114996, IMG submission 87039) | Marine microbial communities from western Arctic Ocean - ArcticOcean_MG_CB4_134 | ecosystem: Environmental > Aquatic > Marine > Oceanic | place: Arctic Ocean: Canada Basin | collected... | reverse complement strand
TCGCCACGCCGATCAGCCGCAAGGGTTTTCAACCATTTCCGTCAAGAACCGTGCGGCCAGAAACCAAAGAATAGCCGATCCCACCATTCATGGCAGGATGGAAAAGTGAATCAGCAAGCCCTAGCTATGTTCCCGATCCTGGATCTGTTGGAACGGACCAATTCACCTATAGTGCCTTCGATGGTGGAAATGAATCAGTGCCCGCCACGGTTATGATCGAGGTCGCGCCGCCACCAGTTCCGGCTCAAGCGGCGGCCACGGTGATTGTTCAGGCGATGATCGGACCGGAGCCCGAGATCGATCCGATCATCGCGCCCGTCGAGATTCCACAGGCAAGCACTTCACCGGGAACGCGCCCGAGGTTGTTGCGACGCATTGGGAGTTCTTTCTCACACGACGCCCAGCCGATCGACCGGCATCGTCTTGCTCGTCAGCAAGCGGTTGATCGAATTCATGAGGGCGAGTTGCTCGAGATTGACGCCAAGCTGAGACGAGCGAGGCGGCGGCGCTGAGCGCGCAATATCGATTGGTCTTAACCTCGCATGAAATCGTCCTCTTCTGTTGCGATGTCTGATGCTCGACGTCGCGGAGGTTCTTTGATAACTCAGTCGCGCGACTGCCAGCGGAAAGCCAAACTCGGCGGCGCGTCAGACAACGGCGGTGCTATTTTCGCCGAGATCGAGCACGAGATCGCGACAAATCATGTGCGGCACATGCTGCTGATTAAAACCTCCCAGTCGCCAGACGCAAATTTGACATACTTCCCACCATTTGGTACGTTGATCAGCCTCCCAAATAGTATCTACAAGTGCCTGACTGAACCCGACAAGGAAATGGGATGTCTCATTGGTTCCGCAAGCATCGTGTGCGATCGACCGTCCACAAATCGGTCGATGCGCGTTGTCTAGGTCTGGAGCCGCTGGAGGACCGTCGATTGCTTTCGGCGGTGAGTGGCGATGCGGCCGAGCAATTGGAGCATGACTTTGGCGATGCGCCGGCGCCGTATCCCACGATGCTCGCCATGGGCGGCGCCTATCATGTTGCCGCTGGCCCGACGTTGGGCTCAACGCGAGACGTCGAGCTCGACGGACAACCGACCGCCACGGCCGATGGCGATGGTGCGGACGAGGACGGGGTCACGTTCGGCACGATCATGGTCGGGCAACTCGATGCGAGCGTCACGGTCGACGTCCAAAACACGCCGGTGGGCGCAAATCTCGACGCCTGGATCGATTTCAACGGCGATGGAAATTGGGGAGGACCGGACGAGCAGATCTTTGACAGCACCTCCGTGGTCAACGGCGACAACGAACTAGAGTTCGACGTGCCAAGTTGGACGATCGACGGGAATGTGCACGCTCGATTTCGTTTAAGCACCGCCGGTGATCTGGGTATCGGTGGTTTGGCCGTGGATGGAGAAGTCGAGGATTATGAAGTTGCGATTGATCCGCCGGCGGAGACGTCGGGCGTGTTTGGCCGCCAGAATCTCGTTGGTGATGTTGCTCAAGGTGTATGGGATGTATCGGCGGCGGACGTGGACGGCGACGGTGACATGGACGTCCTTAGCGCTTCGCTTCAGGACGATACGATCGCGTGGTACGAAAACGACGGCAACGCGAGATTCTCGTTCCATGTTGTTAGTTCCGCTGCGGACGGCGCTAATCGCGTTACAACCGCTGACGTCGATGGTGACGGCGACCTGGATGTGCTCAGTTCATCGTATTATAACGACACGATTGCGTGGCACGAGAACGATGGCAGCCAAGTGTTCACGGACCGCGTTATTAGTTCCTCCGTCAACGGAGCAAGAGGGATTTTCGCGGCGGACGTGGACGGCGATGGCGATATCGATGCGATCAGTGCGTCGACCTATGACGACACGATCGCATGGCATGAGAATGACGGCGACGAGTCCTTTACCGCCCACGTGATCACTCTTTTTGCGGACGAAACATCGAGCGTTTCGGCAGCGGACGTCGATGGTGACGGTGATATCGACGTTCTGAGCGCGGACCCCGACGACGACCAGTTCACTTGGTACGAGAACGATGGTAGCGGGGGCTTTACGAAGTACGCCGTCTCCACGAACGCGCCGGGAGCCGAAAGCGTATTTGCGGCGGACGTCGATGGCGATGGTGATACCGACGTGCTCGGCGCGTTGCTTCCCGGTCACAAGATCGTATGGTACGAAAACGACGGAAATCAAGTCTTCTCGGCCCATGACATTAGCACCAATGCCAACGGCGCCTTTGATGTGACTGCCGCAGATGTGAACGGTGATGGCCATATGGACGTTCTTGCCGCGCTTTGGTTGGGCGGCGAGAAGATCGTTTGGTACGAAAACGACGGCAATGCGGGATTCACGGAACACGTTGTCAACACTGACGCGGATAGCGATGAGTTTAGAAGCGTCTTCGTGGCGGATGTGGATGGCGACGGTGATCTGGATGTGCTCAGCGCTGGAGACGAGGACGACAAAGTCGCGTGGTATGACAACGACGGGTCATTCACATTGACTTCCGACTTCGGCGACGCGCCGGCTCCCTATCCGACATTGTTCAGCGACGACGGTCCGCACCACGTTGCAACGGGCCCGATGCTTGGCGCGTCGCGAGACGTCGAGACGGACGGTAGTCCGTCGTCTCTTGCCACCGCGGATTCGCCCGAAGGGGACGGTGTGGAATTTGCCACCGTCACCGTTGGAGAACCTGGTGCGATCGCGCTGGTGGACGTGCAGAACGCGCCGGCCGGTGCCATGATCGACGCCTGGATCGACTTCGATGGCGACGGTAACTGGGACGGTCCCGACGAGCAAATCGCAAGTAGCCTCGCGGTTGTCGAAGGAGAGAATGCCGTCGAGTTTGATGTTCCTTCTGAAGCGATCGTGGGTGATACGTACGCCCGTTTTCGCATTAGTACGGCTGGTGGCCTGCCGGTAACGGGACCCTCTGACGATGGCGAGGTCGAGGATTATCGCGTCACGATATCGCCTCTTTCACAGATCATAGGATCGCTTCGCGTCGACACGACGATCTCTGGTGTTACGGCCGTTACCGGTAGTGTCTACGTGTCCCCAGGCGTAACACTCACCATCGAACCCGGGGCGAAGCTGCTATTTTAATCCAAACGTTCGAATGGTGGTCTACGGTCGAATCGTGGCTGCCGGAACGCCGACCGAGCCGATTCGGATGTTGGCTGTCGGCGAGCACAGGTGGGGCGGTGTGTTTCTTGATCATTCACTTGAGGATAACGTCTTTTCCTATCTGGAGATTAACGATGCCGAGTCCATAAACGGGTCGATCGGCGCAAGAAACTCTGTGCTCACCATTGATCATGTAACGTTTTCCGGTTCGGCGCGCCGCTTTGTCTACGTCGAGAATTCCTCCGCCACGATTCGCAATAGCATCTTTCCTGATCGGTTTGGGCCGGGCGAATTCCCGAGTGCGGATGACGACAACGATGTCGAGGACATCAAAGGCTCTGGCATCATGGACGGCGGCCAGATGATCATCGAGGGCAACACCTTCGGCACCAACGAGGGCCATAACGACATTATCGATTTCTCTGGCCCGATGCTTCCAGGGCCGATCCTGCAGGTGCTTAACAACACCTTTATGGGCACCGCCGATGAAATGCTCGACCTGGGTGGCGACGCCTATGTCGAGGGCAACGTCTTCATGCACGCCCGGCGGGATCAGTACAACACCAGCGCCGGGCACACCAACGCGATCAGTACGGGCGACGGTGTCCCTGGTGGAACGATCTACGTGGTTCGTAACGTGTTTTATGACATCGAGCATGTGATCGATCTCGAAGACGATCACATGGCCGTCTTGGAGCACAACACGATCGTCGGCATCACCCCCGATGGCGATGATCCCGGCAACGGAACACCCCAGGAATATTCCGCCGTCAATCTGGTGATCGTAGATCGCAACCAGCCGGGTCGCGGCGCTCACCTGGACGGCAACATCCTGTTTGATGTTCCGGAGCGCGTTTTTGGCCTGCCGGACACCACGATCACCGGAGCAGCCGGCGCGCTGTCGGACTTGGTGGTCAGCAATACCTTGCTGCCAACTGACCGCTGCGGCGACGTCATTGGCCAGCGCAGCGGCACGATCATGGACCTGGGCACGAACATTCTCTGTGGCGATCCGCTGCTGGTTGATTCGACCAGTGATTGGAACTTGCTGCCCGGCTCACCGGCAATCGGGGCGGGAGTGCACGGCTTGGACCTCGGAGCGATGGTGCCCGCCGGAGCAACGGTCTCCGCTTGGCCCGCGCTGACGAACAGAGATTCTGCAACATTTACGGTCGATGGGCCCGGCGTGGACCAGTATCGCTACCGCTTTGACGATGATAGTTGGAGCAATCCGATCTCGGTCAGTGTTCCGATCACCTTAAGCGGATTAGACGACGGACAGCACAGCGTCGAGGTCGTTGGCCAAAACTACGCCGGTGTCTGGCAAGACGACGCCGACGCGGTCGTGCGAGCGTGGACCATCGACTCGAATCTTCCGCGCCCCACGGCCAGCGACGACGGCTACGCAACGGACGAAGACACACCGTTGGTCGTCAGCGCGGCCGAGGGCGTGTTGGACAACGATCAGGACGTCGGCAGTCCGCTTTCGGCGATCCTCGTAAGCAGCCCGATCCAGGGTACCGTGTCGCTTGCCGCCGACGGTTCGTTCACCTACACGCCCGACGCTGATGCGAATGGTTCTGACACGTTTACGTATCGCGCGGATGACGGGCTGGTTGACAGTGACGTGGCGACGGTAACGATCACGGTCTCCGCCGTGAACGACCCGCCGGTTGCGACGGGCGGCTCCTACGACGCGGTTCCAAACACGACGTTGAATGTTGCTCTGCCTGGTGTGCTGTCGAACGACACAGACATCGAAGGCGACGGGCTGACGGCGGAACTGGTGACCGACGTCTCGACGGGCCAACTCTCGCTCAACAGCGATGGTTCGTTGTCCTACGATGCGCCGGCGGCGGAAGGCGACTACACGTTCACCTATAAAGCGTTCGACGGCGCCGCCTACTCGAACGTCGTGACGGTGACGTTCAACGTGGTTGACGTCAACTTCCCGCCCGTGGCGACTGACGAAGAGTACGATATCGACGAAGACGGTGTGTTGACCATCGACGTGGCAACGGGCGTTCTTGACAACGACACCGACGCAAACGGTGACTCGCTCACCGCAACGCTTATCGACGATGTGAGCAACGGAACGCTTCAGCTAGACTCAAACGGCTCGTTTGTCTACACGCCTGACGAGAATTTCTTTGGCACGGATACGTTTGCCTATCGGGCCGGCGATGACGAATTGCAGTCCGACCCGGCGACCGTGACGATCACCGTGGATGCGGTAAATGACGCGCCGGTGGCAGTTGATGATGTCTATTCGGTCAACGTGGATCAGACGCTTGTGTCGAGTGACCCAGCCGGCCCCGTGCCTGTTTTCGTCCCGAATCATAGTTTTGAATCACCGGATATCCCCGATGGTGTGTTTACGAGCAATGCCGATGGATGGATGAGCCCCGATTATCCCGGTCCCAGGTTGATGGATCGCAACATTGGCGGCGGGTATGATTTTTATTCCATCGTGGATCCGACCCCCGATCCAAACGACGACGAACAGGTCGCCTGGTCAAATGGTCGCGATCATTTTACAACAACGGCCGCTCTGCAGGCAAACGCCACGTATACGCTCACGGTCGATATGGGCGCTCGCACGGACATCTCCTTCGGAGGCGCTGTGCTGCAACTTGGAACCGGAAGTATCTTTGGCGAAAGCCTACTTGCGGGGACCGTTGTGGCCGATACGACTCCCGTAAACGGTTCGGGCGAGAGCGATGGGTGGGAAACCTGGATCTCTACTTTCACGACGGGAACTCAACCTGCTGGGCTCGGCGAACCGATCCGCATCGAGTTCATTGGCCTCGGTTCCCAGACGTTGTTCGACAACGTTCGGCTTGAGGTTTCCCAGTCGGACGGCGGCGAAAACGGTGTGTTGGTGAACGACACCGACGTCGAGGGTGATCAACTTACGGCAGTGCTCGTGGACGACGTCGACCACGGGACGTTAACGCTAAATTCAGACGGCACATTCAGCTACACACCGGATCAAAGTTTTGTTGGGGCCGACACCTTCACCTATCGCGCCAACGATGGCGCGTTGGACTCCGATCTGGCCACCGTCTCGATCAACGTGGTTGATGTCAATTCCCCGCCGGATGCAACCGATGACGATTACAATCTCGACGAAGATGGCGTGCTGACCGTCGACGTGGCCTTGGGCGTTCTTGACAACGACACTGACGCCAACGGTGACACGCTCACCGCGACGCTTGTTGACGATGTGAGCGACGGAACGCTTCAGCTAGATTCAAACGGCTCGTTTGTCTACACGCCCGACGAGAATTTCTTCGGCACGGACACCTTCACCTATCAGGCCGACGACGGCGATTTGCAGTCCGACTCGGCAACCGTGACGATCACCGTGGATGCGGTGAACGACGCGCCGGTGGCGAACAATGATGCGTATTCCATCCCGCGAGATGGCTTGTTTCAGACGGCCATGATCACTGGCCAGCACGCTGCTCAGCAGGTGTTCTTTGACGACTTCGAGCTTCTACCCGACGCGGCGTGATCGACGACGTCGACCGATGTGACGCCAACCGGTGCACGACGCTTCTTGGGCCAATTCGCGAACGAGGAGGTTGCGCTAAATCTGTCTGGATTACCGTCTCATGATCAGGTGTTCATCGAACTCGATCTGTTTGTGATGAAAACATGGGATGGGGGAAACGACCTTTGGAGTCTGCGAGTTGACGGCGGAGAGACGATCATCAATACGTCGTTCTATACGACCGGCACCGGCGTTTTGCAGGCATATCCTGACGATTATCCTGACGTCTCGAATCCGGGACAGACGGGGGCCGCAGAGGTCCATTCGCTGGGTTACACGTTCGGTGGCGACTTGGTCTACCATCTCTCGTTTGCGGTTGACCACTCAGAGGACGATATTACCTTCCTATTCTCCGGCGATAATCTTACGAGCGTCGACAACGAGAGTTGGGGGTTAGATAACGTCCAGGTGAGTGTGCCCGCGTCGCCGGGCGTCTTGCTCAACGACACGGACGTGGATGGCGACTCGCTGAGCGCGGTCCTCGTGGAAGACGTCGACAACGGAACGTTAACGCTAAATCCGGACGGCGCCTTCAGCTACACGCCGGACGAGAACTACATTGGCGCCGACACGTTCACCTACCGGGCAAATGACGGCGATTTGGATTCCAACCTCGCCACCGTGACACTCAACGTCGTTGACGTCAATTTCGCACCCGTTGCGATCAACGACGTTTATGGTGTCGACAAAGACGGCTCGTTGACGATTAATGCCGACGGTGGTGTACTCGAAAATGATACCGACCCCAACGGCGATTCGCTCACGGCGGCGCTCGTTGACGACGTGAGCAACGGAACGCTTCAGCTCGCGTCCGATGGCTCGTTTATCTACACCCCCGATCCTGCTTTCTTCGGCACGGATACCTTCAACTATCGGGCCAGTGATGGTGAACTTCAGTCCGACCTAGCTACCGTGACCATCACGGTCGTCGCGGTGAACAATCCGCCGATGGCCGTCGACGACGTCTATTCGGTGCGGGTCAGCACGGGAGGCGCCGACAACCTGTTGTTCTACGAGTCATTCTCTAGGCCGAGCTACCCGACGACCGTGATGGGAACGACTCCCGAGGTTGGCGGCGAGTGGGTCCAAGCAGGCAACGGGAACGCGGCCACAGGTCAGATCGTGATGGGGAGTATCGATACGACGGGAACGTTGGCGCCGTCAGCGACCGGGGGAAAGTTCCATATGGTCGGCGACGATCGGAGTCGAGGGATTTCGATGCTGACTCCACCCGGCTTGGGCACTGTGACCGAGACCATCTACGCCAGTATGTTCGTTGACATCTCTTCGCCAGCCAATTACGCGGTAACGGGCGTCGGCTTTTGGGATGGACCGTCTATCGGTGGAAGTGACCCCCATCGCAGTGTTCTCGTTGGCTGGGACGGATCACGATACGACGTCAGCTCGAACACCGGTGATGGGTCCGTGCCACTCGACGTGGGTCTTAACTTTGTCGTTTTGCAGTTCAACTATGCCGAAGGCGATGATACGGTCGACGTCTACGTTAACCCGACTGTGACGGACCTCGAGAACGAGAATTACACAGGCCAACTCTACGAGGGTGATTTTTCATTCGACCGTATCGCACTGATGAACTTCCTCGACTCGAACCTCGAGGGATTCATCGACGAGATTCGTGTTGGGACTTTACTGTCAGACGTGGTTGCTGGGTACGTGGCCGGCGAGAGCGTGTTGGCCAACGACAGCGATTCCAACGGACAGCCGCTCACGGCAATACTGGTCGAAGAGCCGCAACACGGAACATTTGATTTCAACACCGACGGCACTTTTTCTTACGTGCCGGATGGAGGTTTCGTTGGTCCTGATTCATTTACCTATCGGGCCAACAACGGCGAAGTGTCCTCGAACGTTGCCACCGTCACATTTAACTTTCCCCCAGTGGCTAGCGACGACTCTTATGGCGTCGACGAAGACGGAGAGTTGACGGTCAACGCCGCCAACGGCGTTCTGGAAAACGACATCGATTCTGAGGGAGAAGCGCTTGCGGCAACTCTCGTCGATGATGTGACGAGCGGCACGCTGCTGCTCAATTCTGACGGGTCGTTCACCTATACGCCCAACGAAGACTTTTTCGGAACCGATACCTTTACTTACCGGGCAGATGATGGTGAGAGCCAGTCCGAATTGGCGGTGGTTAGTATTGACGTAACACCGGAAAATCATGCACCGATAGCAAACGACGATGCGTATTCCGTCGACGACAACGGTGTACTGGTGGTGGATGGGAGCGTCGATTTCTCTGGGTCCAGCGAGGTCTTTTTTGACAACTTTGAATTACCGCCGAGTGGTTCCTGGTCAATCAACTCAACCGATATCACTCCGATTGGTGCGAGAAGCTTCCTCGGTCAGTTTGCAAATGATGAGGTCGCGTTGGACTTGTCCGCCTTGCCGGTTCACGATCAGGTGACAATCGAATTCGATCTGTTTGTGATGAAAACATGGGACGGCGGCAGCGACCTCTGGAGCCTGCGCGTCGATGGCGAAGAGCCGATCATCAACACGTCGTTTTACACGACCGGAACCGGGAGGCCGCAGGCGTACCCCAACGATTACCCGAATGTATCAAGTCCTGGTCAAACCGGGGCCGCCGAAGTTCATTCGCTGGGGTACACATTCGGTGGCGACTTGGTCTACAACCTTTCGTTTACGATTGACCATGCGGACGAAGACCTTCGTTTCGTGTTTTCTGGCGCCAATCTTGAGGGCGTCGACAACGAGAGTTGGGGGCTGGACAACGTCCGTGTAACGGTGTCGGCGCCAACCTTGCCGGGTGTCTTACTCAATGACACCGATGCGAACGGCGACCCGCTTAGTGCGGTCCTCGTCAGCGACGCGGAACATGGCGAGCTTACTTTGAACAGTGACGGCACCTTTGTCTATGCTCCCGACGAGGACTTCGACGGTATCGACACATTCACCTATCGGGCCAATGACGGCGAATTGGACTCCAATCTTGCCACCGTCTCGCTCAGTGTCGGCGACATCAACCTCCCGCCCGCGGCCAGTGATGATGGATATGCGATCGAGGAAGACGGCGTGCTGAACGTCGCTGCCGCTGCCGGCGTTTTGAACAACGATACTGATGCCAATGGCGATGCGTTGATCGCAACGCTTGTCGACACTCCGGATAACGGAACGCTCCAGCTTGATGCTGACGGTTCATTTACCTACACGCCGGACCTCGGTTTCGTCGGGATCGATAGTTTTACCTATCGGGCCAGTGACGGTGACCTTCTGTCCAACTTGGCAACCGCGACCATAACGGTCGCTTCGGTCGGCGACGTCCCCGTGGCTGTTGACGATGACTATTCCGTCCAAGCCAACACGGGCAGCGCCGACGGCCTATTGTTCCACGAGTCATTTTCCGAGCTATCGTACCCGTCGACGGTGATGGGGACACTTCCAGAGGTTGGCGGCGAGTGGGTCCAAGCGGGTAACGGCAATGCGCCGACCGGTCAGATCGTTTCGGGGAGTATCAGCACCACGGGAACGCTGGCACCTCCGGCGTCCGGTGGAAAGTTTCATATGACGGGCGACGATCGGAGTCGAGCGATTTCGATGCTCTCTCCGTCGGGCGTAGGTGGCGAGACCGAGGTGATCTTTGCCAGCATGCTCGTCGATATCGACTCACCGGCCAGTTATGCGGTGACCGGGATCGGTTTCTGGAATGGCCCGTCAGTCGGTGGGAGTGATCCCAATCGCAGTCTTCTTGTCGGCTGGGTCGGGTCGCAGTACCAGGTCAGTTCGAATACTGGTAATGGTGCCGTACCGCTCGATCCGGGCCTCAACTTCGTGGTGTTGCGGTTCAACTACGCTGCCGGTGACGACACCATCAGCGTCTATGTCAACCCGACCATTGCCGACCTGGAGGACGAGAATTATTCTGGGCACCTTACCGGAGGCGACTTTTCGTTCGATCGCATTGCCGTGATGAACTTTCTCGATCCGGACCTCGACGGATCGGTCGACGAGATTCGTGTTGGCACGTCGTTATCGGATGTGGTCGCTGAATACGTCGCCGGCGAGAGCGTGCTGGCCAACGACAGCGATGCCAACGGCGATCCGCTCACGGCGGCGCTGGTCGCCGGACCGCAACACGGAGCGTTGGATTTCAACGCCGACGGCACCTTCGTCTACATCCCCGACTTTGGATTCACGGGGACCGACACGTTTACCTATCGCGCCAATGATGGCGTGTTTGACTCGAACCTCGCCACCGTGTCGATTGCGGTTACCAATCCCGACGCGCCATCGGCGAACCCGCCCGTAGCGAACGACGATGCATATATCATCGACGAGGACAACACGCTGACGACGACCGTCTCGCGTTTGCCAAGCGCCGGTCTGGTTCACTATTGGCCATTTGATGAGACGACGGGTGACGTCGCCACGGATGTGGTCGGCGCCAACAACGGAGCGCTCCTTAACTGGGGCGCGGCTGAGGACAAATGGGTGTCGGGTCAGATCGACGGCGGTTTGGATTTCGCCGACTCCAACAACTACCTGATTACGGACGTCGGCGCAGCGCACGACCAATTCAGCATTGCCTTCTGGAGCAACGTGAGAGGTGGCGGATTCAATCCGCGTATCATCTCCGCCCAAGATTCGGAGTGGGTGCACTATTGGAGCTTTGGCAGTGACGGAATCGGGACACTTGGACCGCGTGACGACGATCGACCGACGACTGGCCAATGGGAGCACTACGTCGTTACGTTCGACCAAGTTGCACAGACGGCGGTTGTTTACCGAGACGGGGTCGAGGTCGATTCAGG
>Ga0114996_10008403_pt1 | contig 11492 bp, 13 predicted proteins | sample ArcticOcean_MG_C_4_FD_87039 | JGI IMG/M metagenome (GOLD analysis project Ga0114996, IMG submission 87039) | Marine microbial communities from western Arctic Ocean - ArcticOcean_MG_CB4_134 | ecosystem: Environmental > Aquatic > Marine > Oceanic | place: Arctic Ocean: Canada Basin | collected... | reverse complement strand
TCATCGAGTTAAGCATATTATCTTGACCAGTTGTTGTGTATTTATCGACAGCGGTCATTAGCTGAGACACTCCCATCTCTTGTGTACCGATAATTTTTTCAAATTCGCCAGCGCCAACCGACATCTCGCGCAATGCATCGAGATAGCCTTCCCGAACATCTTTGGTTAGATCATAAATCTTCTTCTGTTGTTGAAGGATTTTGTTATTGGCATCTTGTTGGTCATGAGCATAAGTGACAAGTAAACGCTCGACTACCGCTCTATCTTCATTTGACCCTGCTGTATTGCTAACAACCTGTTGGATAATTTTTTGAGTTTCCATCTGGCTTTTAGAGTTTTTAAGCTGATCCATGGCAGCGTTGCTTATACGATCATCAACTGACAACTCATTCAGTTTTGACTTAACGACTTTATCAGATAAGTTGATACGTTGTTTTTCGACAGACATAAGGTCGTAAGCCATATCGACCTGTCGTTGCATCATCTCGATGCTCGCGCCCATGCCAAACTGAGCCGCTTCCATCAAATCTTTTTCGAGTTGCAAACGTTGCTCATAGACCGCGTTGTTTTTCGATACACTTTCTGCTACAGAATTCCAACTCTTTTGCAGTTCGTCAACAATTTTAGCCGAGGAGCCGATAACCTTCTGCCGTTGAGAAGCGAACTCATTTAAAGAAAGGTCAAGTGCGCCTTGTTGCATTTTTAGATCGACGATTTCTCTTTGAATTTCAACTTCTTTTGCTGCCCCTTCTGTAGTGCTAGTGTCGATACTAGCGGCTTGTTCTTGTAATTCGGGAACTTTAAGCTTCATTGCACTAATCTTCTTTTTAATTCCATCGGCAATCTTGTCAAAGTTTTCGCTCTTAACAAAAATTGAAGCTTCAATATGAGCGCCTTGTTCAATAAGTCCGGTTAGCTCAGGACCAAGATCAACTCCCACTCGCTTTAATCCACCAAGCATCCCTTTCTCAGATGCCATTACCGAGAAATATTCTTGGGCTGTATCTCTAGCGGTCTCTAACTGCTTAACCGTTCTTGCGAAATACTCAGGAGCGTTTCCATAATCAAGGAGTCCGACCCCCTTAAGTAATTCAATTTCTTTACTCAAAACTTCATAGGTCTTCATCGTGGTCTGATAGAAATACTCTTGGTTCTCTTTTGCTTCCATAATCGCAAAAACTAACTTTTGTTGTGCTTCGGCAGTTTTCTCTGCTTCTTTCTGCGCATCCAGCGCTTTTTTCAGCTTCTGTGCTTCTTCCTCTGCTTTATCAAGTTCAGGAAGTAGCTTGTCTGTGAGCCATTCTCCGCCGAAGCCCGCTGCTCCTGCGCCGACGATAGAACCTAATGCACCACCAACTAGAGCACCAGCCGGTCCTGCCGCTAGACCCATGGTCGCTCCTACTTTGCCACCAACTAGAGCACCACCCAAAATTGCTCCGCCCTTAACTCCAGCGGCTCCAGCGGCTCGTCCTCCGCTTTCTCCTTGCGCTCTACGTTCGCCAAATTCGGCGTAACCACCCATCAAACCAGCAACAATGCCCGTTCCTAATCCCGGCGTAATTCCTTTTGCTGCTGCGCCAGTAGTTGTTGATGTAGATGGGTACAAAGGATGCTTAGGGGCTGCTTTTGATGCAACTCCTGCGGCTGCGCCCCCTCCTGCCATCCATCCCAATGCTTTGCCAAAAATACCGCCTTTCCCTGCGACTTTTGCTGCCCCTGCCGGAACAGCCGGTACACCTCCGCTTGACATACCCATCGTTCCAAAGGAGTTCTGCATCTGCATACCACGCATCTGCATATCCATCATCTTAAAGGCTGAAATAACAGTCATAACCTGAAGAGGCATGTGCTGAAGGATGTCCATAACGCCATTAAGCGCCACGGTAACACCGTTAATTGCAGGCGCTAACTGCTTCCCAAGATTCAACATTGTATCTTCATACTTTTGAGACGTTTTAGCTAAGTTTTCGTTGACCTTATTTTGTTTTTTTTGCTCATTTGTTTTAGCCGTAAGCAACTGGTGTGTCGTTGTTATAGTTTTACGTTCCAGACCCGCTGACATACCGACTAAGTTTAGATATTCTTTTGCCTCCTGAACTCGCTTTCCGCCAGCCGAAATTTTGTCATCTCCCAAATCTGCAATCGTAGCAGCGACAGACTTGCCCAAAGCTGGAAACTTACCCATTAATTCTAACGTAGCTCGCAACCCTTCTTGCGTGGCTTCGAGTGTTGGACCTAACTTATTTTGGAAAGCGGCAGCTAGATTCCCTACCATATCGATGCCCGGAGCAAGACCTTTCCATCCCGCATTGACAGACTTGGCAAAATCAAGGAATTGATTCTGAGACAAAAAGGTTGTTTTACCAACCTTACGAAGCGTTTTTTCAAAACCCTGACCTGATGATCCAGCAACCTGATAGGTACGCTGCAAACTAAACATCGATTGGTTATACTTAACCAAAGAATCTTTGGCTTTGCCAATGGTAATACTTGCTCCACCAAAAAGTGGCAACCATTTAGACATTGCGCCTTGGGATTTCTTTATGTTGTTGCTCCATTTGTCCCAAGTCGTTGCGCTTTTGCCAACAGCTTGATCTAGAGCTTTGGTAGAATCACGAAGTTGCTGTAGGCTGTTATTAGAATGATCCGCCTGCACGTTTTTTGTTTGGATAGATTTGGCAAGCGCTTCCATCTGAGGTGTAACGCGCCCTGCGGCTTTACCCATCGCATCATAACGCGATGCCATATCCGCCCCGCGAGAAAAAATGTCCTGAACAGTTTTAGCCTGATGAGCAATAGCTTCAAGCCCACCGCCTGCCCCGGCAATTGCCCTCATGAGCGACTGGAAATCTTCCGAAGCATTTAATATTTCTTCTGACATGATTTAAAATGAACCCTGTTAAAGGATTATAGTTTTACTTGAGACATAATCATCGTCAAGACGAGAGCTGTAAATTCTACAAACGTAGGATGTACCCAATCTCGTTGAGTGAATTCAACGCGAGGAGGAGAATCAACAGTCCCCCTTCCCTTTTCTAACATTAAATCGTAAAAGTACTTATCGAATTCTTGGTCGGTCATTTTTGTGTTAAACCGCATAGCAGAATTGATTAGTAGATTGTAATTAAACTCGTAATCGTCTAAGTCCGTGCGTTTTAAAATGGTTTTAGCGACATCTTGCGCCTGCAAAACCATATAACTTCTATCGCGGGGTAGTCCAGTCAACCTAGATTGTGATAAAGCTTTAGGATTAACCAAAAACATTCGGTCTGATCTTATAGAATCTGCTAAAACATCAAACCCATTGGAATCCAAAATAGAGACGATTTGTTGGCTTGCCTCGTCAATAAGGTAAAGGAACAACTCTCGTTTTTTCTCATTTTTAGTCAACTTCGTCGGCTTCTGCTGAGTTCCGCCTAGATCACCATACGGTTTATTGACAAGACCCTGAGTATGTTTCCTGAACTCATTTTCAATCTCTCTAAGGTTCTCTTCTACCAACGGAACATCCGATTCCCCTACGGAATGGAAAATGTCTGTATGAGAAAGAATTTGCTCGAAAGGTTCGAGTATAGCTGAACCGCTTTTTTGGTAAATCTCTGAAAAACTCAAAATAGTTGGGAGATATTTAGAATTGTTGGTCCCAACAAAGTATTTGACAAAATCTGGCTTAGAAATCCCATCAGGGTGAGATTCCAGCATTGTGTCGATAAAACGCAATGTATCTAGAACCACTGGATGTGTGAGAGCAGCTAAAGATTTTTTAGCTCCTTGTCCTTTGACCCAAGTAAGGAACTCAGCATCAAAATCCATTGCAATCAGAAAAAGTCTTTGAGACAATAAGCGATCAGAGAAGGATTTTGAAAGCTGGACCAGTTCAGATCGCAAATTGTGCAATACTTTAGAGGTTTTCATAGCCTTTTATTCCTCTAAAGTACTTCAAAGATCTTCACATAAATACCTTCTTATAAGATAGCTTTCATGCCTACTTCGTCGCGTATTCCTTTAAGAATGGCTTTGATAATGTCCGGGTCGAGTTGAACCATACGGGAGATGTCCTGTTCTAAGCTCCAACTTCTTACTAATGTAACCATTCTTGCCAACTCCAACTGAACGATATCAGAAATTTTCATTTCGTCAGGAGAACGATAAACACTACTGTTGATGATAACCTCATAATCGCCTTGGCTCGGAAGTTTAAAGGTAACTGCGAACTCGTTAACATCCTGCGCTTCGTCAAATTCGGTATCTCCATCTTCAACGAAAAGTTTTTCTTCAATCTTATACCATCTGACCTTTACATCGAAAGTATCGTCTTCGGTAATGAAGATGTCCTCATTCTCTTCTTCCTCTTTCTGTTCTTCTGAAGTTTCCTTTTCTTCCTTGGCTTCAGGTTCTTCAGTTGTCTCAGCAGTAGCCTCGACAGCAGTTTCAGTTGCTTCAGTTGCTTCGACGACTTCTTCGACGACTTCTTCGACGGGAGCCTGCTCTTCTTTTACTTCTTTTTCTTCTGACATGTCTTCCTCCTAATGTTGTTTATCAAAATCGTTTCGCTTGTCCACTGGACATCGCCTGTCCTCTTCCCTTGCTGTCTTGGACCTGTTGCGCGAAAGCCTGTCTTTCTTGTTCGATTTCTCGTTGCTGTCTGCGAACGATATAGTACTCTTGTAACTGTCGGTAAGGGATCTGTCTTATTTCTTGCGGCAACCAGTGATATGCTTCCATTAATTCTGATTCGATGATCGCTCTTTTAACAGCAGACGTAACCAACCCCTTACCTTTGATATAATTATACGTCTGCTCTAGGATTTTTTTTCCGTCTCCTCATCGATTAGCGTCATCTGATCATATCTGTTCAGAATCGTTTCCGCTATATCGGGAGACATCTTTGTTATCATTTGTGGAGAAGGAGGTACGACTACAAATTCGCCCTCTTCATTTTTCGCTTTAGCATCCCAATTAAGAATGATACTGCGAAGCTTGTTCTCTTTGTATACCTTGTAGTTCCATTTACGGTTGCCTAGTTGATCTGCAACCATCGCGTTTTCTTGAAGGTCGTTATACAACCCCCAAGTCAATTGTCTAGTATTGACCGTTAATTTCTTGAATTCTGCTTTCTCTTCTTCTGGCATATCAAGATCTTTAAAGGTCTCGTCGTCGTAGGACACGTAATGGCGTCCCACTTTCTTATAATAGACAACAACCGTCATTAGTTCTTCATCTTCTACAAACATAGTACCTCCTTTGGTTATTGTTGTGACTGTATTATACAAGAAAAGTGTTCACCGGAACAGTGATATATATGAAAACAGGGCAGGTATAAGAACCTGCCCTGTTTAAAAAAATGTAACTTTTTTAAGTAGCCGCTAAAACGCTTAGAACGCTTGCGTACCTACTCCAGTAAATGCTACAGTCGAAATAATCGGACCTACGCTAGATGTTGGTTCGACTCTGTGGAACTTAACATTAGCGACAATTGTCAAGCCGCCGATCCCAAACGTTACTGTTCCAGTGGCGGATGCTGCATTTTCCGCGTCTGAGTAACCATCCGCTCCGTCTGTATTAGAAGGAACATTGTAAGCCGAAATACTACCTGTAATCGTTCTCAATCCGGGAACCAGATCGAATGGGTAGTAGTTCGCGCTGCTATGAATCGCATAGACAGGTTCTACGTTATTACTTAATGTAAATTCAAAATTGCTATAAACTGTTGAAGATGGAGCGTTTGTTCCGGTACAAGTTACAGAGAGGGCGTCCCATGTCAAGAGCTTTTCTGCTGCTGCTCCAGTTACGCCACTCGATCCCCCTATCCATGCAGGAGGAGTTGGATCGCCTGCGCCCAAAACGTCAATAGAAAACTGAGCAATATCCCCGGCAGAAGCCGAGAAAGTAATACTGTTGACATACATTTCGCCAAATGATCTTGCCGATTCGCTTCCTGTTGCTGAACCGCAAAAGTAGTAAAGATCTACTGTTTTAGCTCCTAACAATCCGCATGCGTCACGATCAACAGCCCAGTTCCAAACGGAGCCTGCTCCGCTACTCGCAAAGCTTTCTGTTACAGGACCAGAAATAGATCCATCTACCTGCGCTGGGCCATAAACGTAAGCCATACGATTAAAGTTCCCCATAATAAGATCTGGGGCATTGACTTCTTGTTTTACAGATATGTTGGCATCGCTAAAGCGGAGTTCGTTTGTCCCCGCGATGTTAGCATATCCCATGTAGCCTGCTCTAATATCGCCTATCGCCATGATTATCTCCTTTTTCTAATTATTCAAGCTTTGCTGAAATTATCCTGCTTTTTTCATCTTAATTGAATTTCATTGGTTTTTGTTCAGCAACAGTAGTACCGTTGTGGAGGGCGTCATGACCGAGTACGTAATCAGCTAAATAGTCTACAACCATAGATTTAACATTCCCATAAGCTGCTGCCGTATTTGATAAACGTTGTCTTGATGTTCCAGGATTTGCACTATTCAAAGCAACATCGCTCAAACTTTCAGAAACCCTTGCGCCATACTTATTACCATCTTCATCTGTCGCCGCAGTTGTAAACTTAAAGAAGTACTTTGGATTATCAGAAACGCCATTTGAGCTAGAAGCCAAATAATCACTGACGAAATCTAAGGCGACTGTCTTGCTGGTAGCGTTTCCATTACTGTATATGCTGTAATTAATTGGCATTTCCTGTCTCCTTAATCATCAAGGGATGAACTTGAACTTGAACTTTCTCCTAGACTTGAACTTGAACTGCTTTCGCCCAATGAGCTAGAGGAAGAACTGCTTTCGCCAAACGAACTAGAAGAACTCGAACTAGACTCTGCCAACTGCGCAGTCGTGGTGAAATACTCATAATACATGAGTGCCAACTGGTTAAAGTCAAAAGCCGCAGGATATCCCGGAGGCGTATCTGCCATAGTCCGAACTCTAAACGTCGGGAATGTGCCTCCTGCAAGAGTTGGAATCGTCGTAGATACCAACAAATAATAATCAACTTCGCCAGTGGTAGTATCGTCCAAAACTCCAGAAGCGATGTTGAGATCGATATTTAACGTAGTATTCGTCTCTTGATTGTAGATTTTTATTTGTGCCATCGCTACTCCTCAAATCTCTTATTAAAATTCATTTTCACACTATCTTTATTCTGCATACTATTTCATATGCCTTACCCGTAATTCCTCTTTTATTTTTTGAGGATTAACGGCGCTAAGCTTACAATTAATTTGTCTTTAATTTATTCTTCAATAACGGGGTAAAATCCTCCTATCCTAACGGTAAATCCCAAATTGCATTCTGGCTGTCCTCCCTGACAGCGTTCTGCCCGTCCTCAAAAACCTTATTTTGGACTTCTAAACTGCTCGAAGAACTTGAATCGAGTGAGCTACTTGCATGAACTACTTGAACTGCTTTCAGAGCTTTAACTACTGCTAGAGCTTGAACTCGAAGAGCTTCCTTCAGGAATACGATCAAAGTTATCAACTCCATCTGAAGTCTGAGGGAAATAGTGACGATTGACCCATTTTCCGAACCAATTGATTTCAGAAGCCCTTAAAAAGGCGCTTCCCTTAGAAACTTCTCCATAGTTCACTCCATCTGCTCTGGAATCATAAATGTACAACCCGATATGACGAATGACCGCAAACTCTGTCAACAAAAAGTTGTTTGCATCTGATCCACCCATCGTTATATGGATATTGCCACCGCCAACAACTCTGTTTGTGATATTGAAAAACCAATGAGACGCGCCCTGATTGTCTTGCAAACTGTACTCCTTGGGAGCATTTACGTCGGTATTGACTGTAAAATGTAGTCGATTAAAATCATTATCTTCAATAACAACTGTGTTGCCGCCTGCGGCATAGTCATTAACCAAAGGCGCTTCAACGTTATTAACATCGATATGGAGGTTATTATTAAGTAGAGAGTAAACTGCCCATGAATATCTGTCTAGAATTCTTCGTCCTTCATCCGTTGTGATTGACTTTCCGTAGACCATAATCCGAACGCGATATTCTTCGCTCAACCCGCCTTGAAGATAAATCCATTCATTGCTTAAAGAGACTGGTTCGATAGTAATCGCTATATCATCAGTGGGGATAACCTCCCTATCGCCGTACAAAACATTGTCTGAATAAAGAGGCGAATGACCAATGGTTTTTTGAATGAACGATTGATCGGCAACAAGCCAAGTACCTACAACAGCATCGTGCAAGGTAATGGAAGTTGTACTGTTGACGGATTTAATGCGAGCGTATTCAAAGACATTGTGATGAGTATGACCTTGCTGATTATATCCGTAATCAATTAAAACGATTTCTTCGTCTGCATGGAAACGGTAAGCGTTGTCAATAGCTATATCAGTGTCTCCGGTAGACACGTCAGAAGTAACATCAGTTTCGGCAATGATGTTTTTCTTAATTATGTCTATAATTCCATCAGCTATTAACTCAATAGACATTTTATCCTCCGAAAATGTCACTCAATTTATCTTTAACAAACTGAACGTCTGGATCGGTATTCTGAACCTTGATTAATTCCTCTTTGTTCTTTCGCAATCGAGTGACTGGTTCTAAAGACCTACGAGATGCCGGATCGGTGTCTCCTTGTTTCTTTTTATGGACAATAGCCTCAAGATCGCTACCCAAAAGGCGCGTTTCTCTAGCCATTTCAGCAAGTGTATCAGCTAATGACATTATTGTTTTTCCCTACCAAATTGGAACTCGGGCGTCGGGTTTTGGTAAGCGTCAAACAGCGATCCTCTAACAAACCTCATACCCGTATGGTCCTGACCAAATAGAAGAGCCGATCCGCTTAGGATGTTATCCATGCTATTGATCGCTAACCTTCTCTGCTCCTTGCCGTATTCAGAAACGTTCGGAGCTTGTTCTGCCGCGAACAATTGATCGAAGCAGTATGAGATCGCCAAACGAGCGGTTACTAACGGGATGGGATCTGGAAATTCCAGAATACTAATTTTACTGTTATCCATCACATAAGTATTTTTAACTTGGTTGATAACGAGAGTGGTCATATTTTTGACAGAACCAATATCGTCAGTTTCCATTTGGCTACGGCTTTGCAGACGCACCATCTGTCCTTTAGAAAAAACCCCTGTATCGTGAACTCTAACCTCAACAGAAGATCCATTCATAACATTTTGAAGGATTTCTGTCTCAAAAGTTTTAACTCGACGCAATGGGCAAACGTAATAAGGACGCAAACGGGAATCGACTTCTTCTTCAGCAAACCGTATATAACGGATCGCTTCATCAGGCGTCAATTTTGATCGACTTGCTGGATCAGTGCGTCCCGGAGACGGCGTTCCAATATTGGTATCTCCGATTGTAATCGGCTCTGGCAAGAGCGCTATCATATCTTGTACTGTGCAATACATAAAAATTCTCCTATAAAAAGAAAAAGACTCTGGTTATTATTTCAACAACCATAGCCTTAAATCCTTGTATCGGGAGGTTATTTGGATTTTTTACTATAGTCAGCCTGTGCGCGGATGCAAGCACCCTGAGAAACCGAATAAAAAGGCGTATCAGAATGCCTAACTCGATATACATTAAATGGCAACTCAGAACTTTCGATAGCCTTACTCAGTCTATCACAAAATCCGGGAGCCATTGAAGTTCCTCCAGCAACAACTATCTCAACCTCGCCGTCCAATTCGCTGTTTAGATCTTTGAATTGCTGACTAATATGATGAACCATACGCTCAACCATCTCGTCACTATATACAGATAGCGCAGCTTGTATTCTGTCCGACATATCAACATTACCCAAATCAAGCTTCTTTTCCTTGACTTTGATAACTTTGCTTTTCTTAAACCCTGTCATGGTCGCTACCTGTTCATCCAAATAATCTCCAGATTTAGTGCAAGAAAACTCAACAATACTCAATCCCTTGTAGGCAAGAGCCAAATTCCACATACCTCCGCCGCAACTGCAAGTTATACCGCTCAATGGAACCTCTTCTTCATCTTCTTTCATGATAGGGTTACAATCATAAGTAATACACATTGCTTCATTGACCGGCTTGGCATCATAACCCATGCGTTCAAAGAAGTTTTGCAGAATCATTTCATGGAATTTGTTATTGATAGGAGAGTCAACGGGATCAGCAGGGACAGAAAACCTTAACGATTCTCCTTCCACCTTAGGATCGCCAACTACCGCTTTGATAATGTAGAAAAGCAATTCTGTAGATTCTTGGAGAGAAGGATTAAGAATCCCATCCTGCATAGGACGGACTACTTCGCCTTTGCCAATTGCGTTGACTAATGTCAAAGCATCTTCCCCAACTACAAAATACTTCTTGCCAACTTTAACATAGAGATAGCTGCTCTTTTCGAGCAAATCCATAGCTTCCTCTGAAATATCAAGCGGATAAAGCATGTTACGATGGAAACGGTTTACAAACGTTCCATCTTTTGTTCTACGGGCAACTACAATGTTGCTCGTACCAATATCTACGCCACAACCCGGCAAATACTCAACTGCTTCGTCTTCCTCATTAGCGATTTTGACAGTTGTTTGATTTTGAGAATCTTGGACGGGTTGAGCTTCTTCATTTGATTCTTTCTTAGGTGCTTCGCCGTTGCCAGCTACATCTTCCAAGACCTCATCTAGAATATCGTCGCTCATTTTATTCTCCTCAGTCGTTTAGTTTAGTCAGTAAGTCAATGGTATTATCCACGTCTTTCTGATCCTTCTTTGTTTTCTCGACATTTCCTAAGTTTCCGAAGTTCGCTTCGTTATTTCCTCGTTCGACTAACATTTGGTCAGCCAAACGATCCATGGTTTTCGAATCATCAAATGTATCTGGTAAAGTTCCGTCTGAATGAATAATATGAGTTGTTTGTTGAGGCAAATTCAAATTGATTGCTTGCGCAACCGCATTTGCCAATACATTAATATCCAAACTCTCTGACTTTTCTTCTTTCGGCTCTTTCTCTACTACTTTTTCTATTACCTTTTCTCTTGTGAAACGCCCGGGTTCTGGTCTCTTGATGTAATGTGGCATAAGCCCTCCCGCTTAAGCAGTACCTATGCGAGGCAAAGGACTGTGCTCCTGTTTTTTCTGCCATGTCTCTACATTCATTTGATTTTCTTTCTTACATTGCGGACATACGAAAAAGATCTTCTGATCATAGAAGTCTATTTCTAAACAGAGGTCTTCTTCCCCTTGCATCCAAGTAGCTCGACAATGCTTACATCTTAAGGCTATTTTCATCTCAGAACCTCAGGTGATATTATACAAAAAACGCACCATCTTGATAACAAAATGGTGCGTTTTCTTAGTTAATTTTGGTCTTTAAGCAACGCGAACCCACTTCTTACTGGAAGCAATCCTTCTAACATCAGATGCCGCCAATCTTTCTACTTTACTTTCTGAAGGAGCGCCTTGAGCTCCGGTGTCATATTTAACAACAACTGTTCCATTATCATTATGCTGAACTACCGTTCCATCGCCCTTCGGAGTT
>Ga0114996_10008400_pt1 | contig 11493 bp, 9 predicted proteins | sample ArcticOcean_MG_C_4_FD_87039 | JGI IMG/M metagenome (GOLD analysis project Ga0114996, IMG submission 87039) | Marine microbial communities from western Arctic Ocean - ArcticOcean_MG_CB4_134 | ecosystem: Environmental > Aquatic > Marine > Oceanic | place: Arctic Ocean: Canada Basin | collected... | reverse complement strand
GCAGCCCTATGACATGGAGGTCGGCGCCGGCACATTTCACCCGGCGACAGCGCTCAGGTCTTTGGGCTCGGAACCCTGGAACGCCGCTTATGTGCAACCCTCCAGGCGGCCGGCTGACGGGCGCTACGGCGAAAACCCCAATCGCCTGCAGCACTATTACCAATTCCAGGTCATCCTCAAACCGTCTCGCGATGACGTGCAGGACGTATACCTGCAAAGCCTTGGCGAGATCGGCATCGACCCCGGCCTGCACGACATCCGTTTCGTCGAGGACGACTGGGAAAGCCCGACGCTCGGCGCCGCCGGACTGGGCTGGGAAGTCTGGTGTGACGGCATGGAAATTACCCAATTCACCTATTTCCAGCAGGTCGGCGGGATCGACTGTGACCCGGTGTCGGTGGAACTGACCTATGGGCTGGAGCGCCTGGCCATGTATATCCAGGGCGTCGATAACGTCTTCGATCTGGATTGGAATGGCCAAGGGGTTTGTTACGGTGATGTGTTCCTGCGCGCCGAGCAGGAGTATTCCAAATACAATTTCGAAGTCGCCGATGTGGAGATGCTGAAATCTCACTTCAAGGACGCCGAAGACGAGTGCGCCCGCGCCCTGGCTGCCGGCGTGGCGCTGCCGGCCTATGACCAGTGCCTCAAGGCCAGCCACCTGTTCAACTTGCTTGATGCCCGGGGCGCCATCTCAGCCACCGAGCGCCAGTCCTACATCGGCCGAATTCGGGCGTTGGCCAAGGGTAGCTGCGAGATGTGGCTGAGCAACGGGGGCCTTGAGGACTAGGCATGGCTGAGCTGCTTCTTGAACTTCTCAGCGAGGAAATCCCCGCCCGCATGCAGGCGCGCGCGGCGGAAGACCTCAAACGCCTCGTCACCGATGGATTGAAAAAGGCCGGGCTGGATTTCGAGAGCGCCAAGGCTTTCGTTACGCCGCGCCGCCTGGCGCTGGTGGTAGATGGTCTGCCCAAGCGCACGCCTGACATCTCCGAAGAACGCCGCGGCCCCCGCGCCGACGCGCCGGAACAGGCCGTTATTGGTTTCAAGGGCTCCCTGCCCGAAGGGACGAAGGTTGAGACCCGCGAGACGGAGAAGGGGGAGTTCTATTTCGCGCTGGTGAAGCAGAAGGGCGGCCCGGTCCGGGATTTGTTGGAGAAAATCCTTGGCGAAGCCCTGTCGGGTCTTGGCTGGCCGAAATCCATGTGCTGGGCTAATAACAAAATTCGTTGGGTGCGGCCGATTAAAGGCATTGTTTGTATGTTTGGTGGTTCTGTCGTCGAAATTGAATACGGACCGGTGATGGCTGGGAACACCACCACAGGCCACCGTTTCCTTTCATCTGGCTCTATAACCGTATCGGACTCCACCGACTACAAGGCCAAACTGGAAAAGGCCCACGTTATTCTCGACGCCGCCGAGCGCCGCGCCTTGATTGAGGCCGAAGCCGCCAAGCTGGCGAAAAAGGCCAAGCTGAATTTGAAGGGCGATCCCGCGCTGCTGGACGAAGTGGCGGGGCTGGTCGAATGGCCGGTGGTGCACATGGGCTCCATCGATAAGGATTTCATGGACCTGCCCCCGGAAGTCCTGACCACATCCATGCGCAAGCATCAAAAATATTTCGCGCTGGAGGATTCCAAGGGAAAACTTGCGCCCAAGTTCATCGTCGTCGCCAACACGGAAACCTCTGACGGCGGTAAGGTCGTGGTCGCCGGTAACGAACGCGTACTCCGTGCGCGCCTCGCCGATGCCAAATTCTTTTGGGATCAGGATCGAAAAACCCGGCTTGAAGACCGATTGTCGCAATTAGAGAAGGTCATTTTCCACGATAAACTGGGTGCAGTGGCAGAGAAAGTTGAACGGATACAACATCTTGCACGCGACATAGCTCTCTTTATTCCTGGTGCTGATAAACATCTGGCCGAAAGGGCGGCACAGTTGTGCAAGGCCGACCTAGTGACGGGCATGGTGGTAGAATTTACCAATCTACAGGGGGTGATGGGTGGGTATTACGCTCTGGCCCAAGGTGAGGAAGCGGAAGTGGCCCAGGCCATCACCGATCATTATTCCCCCGCTGGACCAAACGATAAATGTCCGACCGAACCAGTTAGTATTGTCGTGGCTTTAGCAGACAAGATCGATAGTTTGGTCTGCTTCTTTGGCATTAATGAGAAGCCTACAGGATCAAAGGATCCGTTTGCCCTTCGCCGCGCTGCCTTGGGCGTGATCCGATTGATTCTTGAAAATAATTTTAGAATTCCACTTCATGCTTCTTTTGGCGATGCAGTTGAAGGTTACGGTGATCATCCGGGTGCGCCGTTGTGGGATAAAGATAAACGCGATTCTGATGAGGTTGCTGATGACCTCCTTTCCTTCTTCGCCGACCGGCTGAAGGTACACTTGCGTGAACAAGGCGTGCCCCATGATCACATTGATGCCGTGTTTGCGCTCGGCGGTGAAGACGATCTGGTGCGCCTGTTGGCACGGGTCGAGGCCTTGGGCGCGTTCCTAAAAACCGAAGACGGCGGAAACCTGTTGGTTGCCTATCGCCGCGCCGCAAATATTTTACGTATTGAGGAAAAAAAGGACGGCCAAAGCTACAGCGATGACCCGGACGAGGGATTGCTGCAACAAGATGAGGAAAAAGCCCTGTTCGAAAGTTTAGGCAAAGCCACACCGGATATCGATGCGGCGATTACGGATGAGCGGTTTGACGATGCCATGGCGCGCTTGGCCCAGTTGCGGGAAGGCGTGGATTTTTTTTTCGACGCGGTGACGGTCAACTGTGACGATCCGGACCTCAGGGTTAACCGGCTCCGGTTGTTGTCGAAAATTCGCCGGGCGCTCGACCAAGTCGCTGACTTTTCCAAAATTGAAGGCGGCGAGAAATGACGCAATGGATTTATGGCTTCGGAGACGGCGCGGCTGAGGGCTCCGCCGACATGCGCGATTTGCTGGGAGGCAAGGGGGCGGGCCTGGCGGAAATGAGCAGCCTCGGCCTGCTGGTGCCGCCGGGCTTTACCATTACCACCGAAGTCTGCACCTATTTTACCGAAAACGCAGAGACCTATCCCGACGCCCTGGAGGGCAATGTGACCGAGGCTCTTTCCGCCATTGAGACGGCGCTGGGGCGGACTTTCGGCGGGGCTGAGAAGCCATTGCTGGTCTCGGTCCGGTCCGGATCACGGGCGTCCATGCCGGGGATGATGGATACGGTGCTCAATTTAGGCCTCAACGACATCACCGTCGAAGGCCTGGTACGCGACAGCGGCGATGAACGCTTTGCCTATGACAGCTATCGCCGGTTTATCCAGATGTATGGCGATGTCGTGCTGGGCGTCGATCACTATTATTTCGAAGACTTGCTGGAAGACCACAAGGCGGACCTAGGCGTTGACCTGGATACGGACCTGAAAGCGCCCGACCTCAGCGATTTGGTCGATGACTATCTGGCTAAGGTCGAGGAAGTCAACGGCGCGGCCTTTCCCCAGGATCCCAAGGATCAATTATGGGGCGCCATCGGGGCCGTGTTCGGGTCATGGATGAATGACCGCGCCCAGACATACCGTCGCCTGCACTCTATCCCGCTGGACTGGGGCACGGCGGTCAATGTGCAGTCCATGGTGTTCGGTAACATGGGCGATGACTGCGCCACCGGCGTCAGTTTTACCCGCAATCCGTCAACCGGCGAGAATGCTTTTTACGGGGAATACCTGATCAATGCCCAGGGCGAGGACGTGGTCGCCGGTATCCGCACGCCGCATCCCCTGACGGAAGCCGGGAAACAGGAAACGGCCCCCGATCTGGAATCCATGGAACAGTCCCTGCCGGACATTTATGCCGATTTGTGCGATGTGCGCGAACGGCTCGAACGCCATTACACCGACATGCAGGACATGGAATTCACGGTCGAGCGCTCCAAATTGTGGATGCTGCAGACCCGGACCGGAAAGCGAACTACCCGTGCGGCGTTGAAAATCGCTATCGATATGGTCGAAGAAGGATTGATAGACAAAAACCAGGCAATCGAGCGAATTGACGCGTTGCAGTTGGATCAACTCCTGCACCCGACCCTGGACACCGAGGCCGAGCGCGATTTGCTGGGACACGGGCTGCCGGCCAGTCCGGGGGCGGCGACGGGTAAAATCGTCTTTAACTCGGCCGATGCCGAGGCTTGGGCCGGGCGTGACGAGAAAGTCATCCTGGTGCGAAAGGAAACCAGCCCGGAAGATATCGGCGGCATGCACGTCAGCGAAGGTATTCTGACCACCCGTGGTGGTATGACGTCCCACGCTGCCGTCGTCGCCCGCGGCATGGGTATTCCTTGTGTGTCCGGTGCCGGTAATTTGCGCGTCAATGCCGATGCCAAGGCGCTGTTCGCGCTCGGCGAGGGATTGAGCGAAGGCGACGTCATAACTATCGACGGTACCAGCGGCGAGGTCATGCGCGGCGAAATGCCAATGATCCAGCCTGAACTGACCGGCGATTTCGCAACCCTGATGGAATGGGTCGACGAGGTCCGCACCATGGGTGTGCGGGCCAACGCGGAAACCCCGCTGGATGCCACAACGGCCTTGAAATTCGGCGCCGAAGGCATTGGCCTCAGCCGCACCGAACATATGTTTTTCGACCCTGAACGCATCGTCCACATGCGCGAAATGATCTTGGCCGAAGACGAGGCCCAGCGCCGTAGCGCCCTGGACCGCCTGTTGCCGTACCAGCGCAAGGATTTCACCGAACTGTTCACCATCATGGACGGCCTGCCGATCACCATTCGTCTTCTCGATCCGCCGTTGAACGAATTCCTGCCATACCGAGGGCGAGATGGCGGAAGTCGCCCGGGCGGCGGGGACGTCATTGGCGGCAATCAAGAACCGGCTGGCGAAATTGGATGAATCCAATCCCATGCTGGGGCACCGGGGTTGCCGGTTGGGCATCACCTATCCGGAAATATACGAAATGCAGGCACGCGCCATTTTCGAGGCTTCCGCTGAAGTTCTTAAAGCCGGCACTCCGGTTAAGCCGGAAATCATGATTCCGCTGGTCTCCGTGAAACTTGAATTCGACATTTTGAAAGACCTCATCGACCGCGTCGCCGGGGAAGTGCGGGCGGAAACGGGAGCGGATTTTGAATACATGACCGGCACTATGATCGAGCTGCCGCGCGCCGCCCTTCGCGCCGGCGAGATAGCCGAGCGGGCGGAATTCTTCAGCTTCGGAACGAATGATCTGACCCAGACCACCTATGGGTTTTCCCGCGACGACACTGGTCATTTTCTCGACGTATATCACTCCAAGGGCGTACTGCCCGAAGATCCCTTCGTATCCATCGACCGGGACGGCGTCGGCGAGTTGGTGCGCATCGGGGCCGAACGCGGCCGCGCCGTTCGCCCGGACCTGAAATTGGGTATTTGCGGCGAACACGGCGGCGACCCTGCCTCGGTGGCGTTCTGTCAGGAGGTCGGGCTGGATTACGTGTCGTGTTCACCCTACCGGGTGCCGATCGCCCGGCTGGCGGCGGCCCAGGCGGCTCTAGCCGAAAAACGAGATAATAAAGACAAATAAAAACGGCGGCAGGATAAAATCCGCCGCCGTTTTTATTGGTAGTGGCTTTGCCGCTTAGTTGGTTGCAATCCCGATAGTGACCAAAACAGCGAACGCGGCGACGAGAAGCATCAACGGCATAATTTTTTTTTGGTTTCTTCAGTCATTTTATTGTTTTCCGAAATTCAATAATAAAGCCGGCGGCGCCATTCCAAATTGCCCCTGCCGACCACGGTTGTGTTTTAAAGACGGGTTAAATAAGCTTTTCCGCCTTTCCATGTCAACCGGAAACACTCCCCTGCTTACATCTTGACAGGGGGCGGGACGGCTATCAGCTTGACCGGGTGAAACCCGAAAGCGCGAAGGAATTTTCGACCATGGCCGCAGCACATCTCGACGACGATTGCATTTTTTGCAAAATCCTGCGGGGCGAAATTCCCTGTTTCAAAATCTATGAGGACGGCGGCGTTCTGGCTTTCATGGATGTTAATCCGCTATCGCCGGGCCATGCGCTGGTGATCCCCAAACACCACGCCCGGGACATTTTGGAAACTCCCGGCGATTGGACCGGCAAGGCATTTGCCGCCGCCGGGCTCGTCGCCCGCGCGGTCCAGAAAACCCTGAGCCCTGAGGGCATCAGTGTCGTCCAGGCCAACGGCCCCGGCGCCCAGCAGTCGGTTTTTCACCTGCACGTGCACGTCATTCCCAGGTCCGCGGACGACGGAATTACCATGAACTGGGAACTCATCCCCGGCGACATGGACGAAATCCGTAAGCTGGCGGAACAGATTGCGGCTAACGTGGAATAGGGTTGGCTGTTAAGGGGTTGCACCACAAGGCAAACAGAAAACAGCCAACCTCATCAAAGGGAAATTGGCCAGTTTCCGAGCTGATCAAGCATATGGTCACCAAGATTTGGCGGGTCTTGGTCGATACTGGTAAATTGCGCTGGATCGCTTAATACAGCTTCAAATCGTTCGCACACATGATCCGTGGTCTTGTCGTCGACCATACGGAGCGTCAGCCAGATTTCACCAAAATCCGCCAACTGATTCCATGTCACGATGGAGGGAGATTGCCGGGTAAGCGCAATCGAAACCTGGTACGCCGTCAGGCCTGCTTCGCTTGGGTCAACCGCTACCACCACTTGGCTGCCTTTGATGCGGGCGGCGAGACCTGGAATCTTGTCCAACCGTTCGCGCATGCGTTTGGTTCGATCCTGGATGCGCGATTTGTATTCGGCCTCGTCGCGGTTCATCCACCGCTCTAAAGATGCTATCGCGCTAACCACACCCTCTTTGCCAACCTTCATCGGCCGGCCAATGCCATGCATTTGATACATGCAGGACTGGACCAGGCCGAGCCTGCCGGCAATGATACCGGAGGTAAAACTTTCGAAGGATTTTTGCCCGCTGAAAAGGACAAGGTCGCCACCGGCGTCAAGATATATACGAGGGTCGGGTTGTGACGCCGCATCGACAATGACAGGCACCCCGGCGGCATGACAAATCTCGCAGAAGGTCCTTAAATCAATCAACCTTTCTTGTACCGTAAGAGGCGAGATGACGTACAGGGCGGCAGTGGTCTGGGGTGTAATCGCGCCCTGCAACTGGTACGCGCCGCATTGGGTTGCGGCTCCAATTTCGATGACGCGCGCGCCTGCAATCCTGATATTCTGCGAAACTATGTGACCATACGTCATTTCGTGACCGCGCTGCATGATGACTTCATCCTTCAGTCCCGTCGTATCGGGCAGACGCTCGACAAGGGCAAGATCAGGCCCCGTCATTGTCGCCGCCACGGAGATTGCGATGGATGCCGCCGAGCAGCCCGTAACGCATCCCGCCTCGGAACCGGTCGCACGCGAGATTACATCGCATGCCGCAGATTGAAGTTCAGACATATAAACCGATTGCGGCGCAATTTCGGATGCTGCTGCAATAACTTCCGGGCTGGCCGGCGCTGCGCCGAGCGGAGTCTCCGTTCCGGAGACGTTGATGACATGGCGCAGGTTCAGTCTTTCGAAGATATCAGGCATTGAATTATTTCCTCGTATTCGTGGCTCATCACTCGATTGCATGTGCGCCATTCAATTGCACATATGTAATCCATTTGCATGTGTTTAGATCAATTTTGACCGGCTCCCTCAGCTCAACGCCGTACGAAAATCGTCCAGTCGGGCAGGGGGCTGTCGTTGGAATAGTTTACGTCGGGGCTGAGCTTGTCGCGGCAATAATCCATAAATTCTTTTGCATCGGCGTAATACAGGCTTTGGTATTTTTCCGGCGCGTCGGAACGCAGCATGTTGAAGGCGAGGGCCTTCGTGGTCTTCGACCATAACTGTGACAGACTGGCCTTGACGTAATCGGCCCATTCGCCTTCGTCGGCGCCCAAATTCATGTTGTAGGTGCCGCAGACGAAGGTGTAGTCGGCCGCCTCGGTGGCGATCAGGTGGCGCTGAAAGGTGGCGCGCGGGTCCATGATGCTGGCTTGGGCTTGGTCTATCATCGCTCCTGAAATGTCGATGCCGGTATAGCGGCTGCCCTCCATCACCGGGCGGTCTTTCAGGTAATCGAAAAAAGCGCCGTAGCCGCAGCCGAAATCGGTAATCGTGATGCCGCCCTTTCTGTCTTCTTCGGAAAACAGGCCGGACAGGATGTCATAGCGCCGTCGCTGCCATTCCGCGTTGCGCCAAAACGCGCTTCTGGGGTCGGACCCATATTGCTTGATCCGGGCGTCGAAGGCCCTCAACACCGGCTCCAGCATGGAGCGCGAGCGGTTCAGGGTCTCAAAAGCCTGGGCGAGGGTTTCGGTCATAAGCGCATTATGACTGAATTTAAAGCTCGTCCGCCATCCAATCCGGCCTGGTTGGAGTGACGGATACGCCGCCGGCCTTAAGGTCCGAAGAATTATCCAGGGCCTCCAGTCGGATCAGGGCAATGCCTAAGCCGCCGTCATCGGTCGTCAGGCTTGAGCGTACCTCGCCCGCATTCTTGTCCTTCGCCATGACTGGCGTCCCTGGTTCCGGCGGCGGCCCATCAAAGGTTATCGGCATCAGGCGTTTCTTGATCAATCCCCGGTATTTTGTCCGTGCCGTTAATTCCTGGCCCATAAAACAGCCCTTGTCCCAGTCGACGCCATTGAGTTCGCTAAACCCGCTTTCCAGTAAAATCGACTTATCGGCAATCAAATCACGGCTTCCGTCAGGCAGGCCGAGCTTTAAGCGTAAATGGTCGTAATCACTAGGCTCCGTAGGGCTGAAACCGACCGCAGTCAGGGCGGCTTCGGCCTGTCCACTGGCCAAGACGGCGCGCCCGCCGATGTCCGTCAGGCGGGGGTCCGTGTAGGCATTGCCGTCGCCGAACGCCAATGCGGCTCCGGTTTCATGGGGAAGTCCAAGCGCCGTCAACGCTCCATCCCCGAACACGGCTGAAACGCAAAGGTCGCCGGAGCGGTCTTCCAGAGTGACGTCGGCGCGCAGTTTGTAAATTGACAGCTTTTTTTTCAGACCTTCCAGCCCGGCCCGTTCACAATCGAGTATTAAGTCGCCGTCCATCTCAAAGACAAAAAAGTCATACAGGAATTTGCCCTGTGGGGTCAGTAGGGCGGCATAGACGGCACGGTCCGGCGTGATTTTTTCCATGTCGTTGGACACCAGCCCTTGCAGGAAACTCACCCGGTCCGGTCCTGCTACGGCCAGCAGGCCGCGATTCTCCAGGATGGTAAATCGGGGTTTTTCGCTCATCGATTGCCTTTCGTGGCTGTAAATACCGGGGGCGTCGGTGTAGAAGTGGGGAGGCATCCGCTCCGGTGCAAGGTCTTGTCGCGGGGCCCATTAAATGCGCAAGGGTTTGTATGAAGATTCTTTTTATCACGTCTACCCGGGTCGGAGATGCGATTCTTTCCTCCGGTCTGCTGGCGCGTTTGATCGCCGATCATCCCGACGCCCGCATTACCATAGCCTGTGGCCCGGCGGCGGAGATATTGTTCCGGAATGTGCCCAACCTGGATCGCATCGTCGTTCTCGATAAAATGCTGTTTTCCATGCACTGGGTGGCTATGTGGGGGGCCGTGGCGGGGTTTATTTGGGATGTAATCGTCGACTTGCGTAATACGCCGATGTCTTATCCGCTATTGGCAAAACGGCGCTATCGCCTCGGGCGTAAAAAGCCGCTGGGGCATCGGGTCGAACAGCTGGCGGCGGTGATGGGGCTCGACGGCCAACCGCCGGCGCCCAAGGTCTGGGTTTCCAATGAAGCCCAAGCCTCGGCAATCGCCCTGATTCCCGATGGCTCCCCGGTGCTGGCCACCTGTCCCACCGCTAACTGGTCGGCGAAAACCTGGCGGCCCGGGAATTTCGTTGATTTGATAGATCGCCTGACGGCCCCCGGCGGCATCCTTCCCGGCGCCCGCATCGCCGTATTCGGGCGCGACGACGAGAGGCCCATGGCTTTGCGGGTCATCGATTCCATTCCCGAAGATCGGCGTATCGATCTGGTCGGGCGGCTCGACTTGATGGACGTTGGCGCGTGTTTGGAGCGCGCTACGTTCTATGTTGGCAACGATTCTGGCCTCATGCATCTGGCCGCTGCGGTGGGTATTCCGACCCTTGGATTGTTCGGCCCCAGTCTTGATGAATTGTACGCCCCCTGGGGGCCGTTGGGGGCTTCCGTTCGGGCGGACAAGTCCTTCAATGAAATCTTCCCGGAGAACTTCGATCATCAGGATACGGATTCTCTGATGGATAGCTTGACGGTGGATACGGTCGAGAAGGCCGCTCACGATCTTTGGCGGTGTGCGTTGGAGGCGGCGGCGTGAGCGAGGACGTGCTGCTTTCGGCGCTTATCGTCGTCCATAACGAAGAAACCCAGTTGGCCGACTGCTTGGAAGGTCTGACCTTCGCCGATGAAATCGTTATCGTGCTGGATAAATGCACCGATGGCTCCAAGGCCATTGCCGGCAAATTCACCGACCGCCTGATCGAAGGCGCCTGGGAACTGGAGGGCGAACGCCGCAACGCCGGCATCGAAGCCTGTCGGGGCACATGGATTTTCGAAATCGACGCCGATGAACGGGCGTCCCTGGAACTGGCCGAGAAAATCCAGGCCGTGCTCACGGCCGGAGAAGGAGATATCTTTAATATTCCGGTGGAAAACTATGTTGGCGGGCGGCTCATCCGTCATGGCTGGGGCGGGCTATTCGGCAAAAACGGCTATCCTGGCCTGTTCCGGAGAGGCGTCAAGGTGTGGGGCCCGGAGAGGGTCCATCCCCACCTGCACGTCACCGGGCGCCAAGGCCAAGACCTGAAAACGCCAATCATTCATTATGTGGACCGGGGTATATCCGACATGTTGTTGCGCCTCGACCGGTGCACAACCTTGCGCGCTCGTGATTTGGCCGAGTCCGGTGATATCAGCTCGTTCCCCAACATGGTGCGCAAAATCTTTTCCCGGTTCTGGAAATGTTACGTGACCCGTCAGGGCTACCGGGAAAACGGATACGGTTTCGTCATAGCACTATGTGCGGCGCTGTATCCGGTCCTGTCACATCTCAAGGCGGCTCTGGAGTATTCAGGCGGGGAGGAAAACGGTGGCTGATATCCGGCTTTCGGCGGTGATTTCCGTGCACAACGAAGAAGCTCAGTTGGCCGACTGCTTGGAAGGTCTGACTTTCGCCGATGAAATCGTCGTGTTGCTGGACAAATGCACCGATACCTCGGGCGACATCGCCCGGCGGTTTACGGAGCGTGTCATCGACGGCGCCTGGGCCATCGAGGGTGATCGCCGCAACGCTGGCATTGAGGCCTGCCGGGGGGCATGGGTTTTCGAGATTGACGCCGACGAGCGGGCTTCTGGAGACTTGGGCCGGGAAATTCGCGACGTCATTGCCGACACCCCCTATGACTGGCACGAAATTCTGGTCGACAATTACATCGGGGGAAAGTTGGTG
>Ga0114996_10008399_pt1 | contig 11495 bp, 6 predicted proteins | sample ArcticOcean_MG_C_4_FD_87039 | JGI IMG/M metagenome (GOLD analysis project Ga0114996, IMG submission 87039) | Marine microbial communities from western Arctic Ocean - ArcticOcean_MG_CB4_134 | ecosystem: Environmental > Aquatic > Marine > Oceanic | place: Arctic Ocean: Canada Basin | collected... | reverse complement strand
CGGAGCCAAGTGACGCTGACGTGAATCAATGGGATATCGAGGACGCCGATGATTCCGACGACGGCCGCGAAGCGCTTGCCCTGTTCAGGATTGACGGTGCTCCGCCTCACGAGGAAATACCCCAGGTAAATGAACCAGAGAATCAACGCGAGCGTGAGTCTCGGCTCCCACTCCCACCACGTACCCCAAGCCACCCGCCCCCATAAGGGGCCCGTAAGCAGGCCGATGGTTGTGAAAACCATCCCGCCCTCTGCCGCGGCCACGGCCGCCCGATCGAGGCGCTCGTCGCCCAGCCAGAGGTACACGGAGCTGCAAAGAGCGACGAGTCCGAACGCCAAGAAAGCGATCCACCAGGCCGGGACGTGGATGTAGAAGATCCGCTGGACGATTCCCATCGCGGACTCGGTGGGCACCCAGAAAAACACCATCCAGTGCAACATGAGAACGGTCGCCACCCCGAGCGTACCCAGGACGCCAACGGCCCGTCGGATCTGTTTCTGGTTCATGGATCCTCCCTGTGCGCGAGCCGGTGTACTTCTTCAACAGCCTTCACGTTTACGACATGCAGCCGAACGGCCTTCGTGCGTCTTACTCCTCAATCACGAACCGGAACAAACTGGAGCCTGCGACCGTGAAAATGATCGCGAAGGCCAGCAACATCCTCAAGTTTCCACCGACCTCCGCGACGGGCCGGCCGGCGAACAGCCGATCCGTAGCGGTGGTCCCGTAAACTACGACGGGAATCAGGAGAGGGAAGACGAGCACCGGAAGCAGGCTCTCTCCCATGGAGCTTCGGGTCGCCATAGCACTGAAAAGGGTCGTCAGCGAGACGAACCCTACAACGCCAAAGGACACGACCCCCAGGAGGGCGATTGGATTCCCGGAGAACTGTAAGCTGAAGAACAATCCGAATACCGCGAACACCAATGCCACCATCACCGACAGCAAGATGAAATTCCCGAGGACCTTGCCAAGGTAGAGGGCGTCGAGCGGAATGGGACTCTGGAGGATTCCAGAAAGTGCGCCGTCCTCCTGCTCCAACCGAAATGTGTTCCCCAACCCAAGCATTCCTCCGAAGATGATCGTCATCCAGATCAGCGCTGCGGCGATGTCCTGAGGCCGCACAAGTGCCGTGTCGATCGAAAAATTGAAGAGGACGCCGATCAAGACGACGAACGCCCCCATGGCAGTGAGCCGCTCATGGGTTCGAAGCTCGACCAGCAGATCCTTGCGGGCGACGGCCCACACGAGACGGAGGTACGTTCTCATGCCCGATCCGCCACCGCGGCGTGATACAACGCCTCAAATCCGGACAGGTCCAGACTCCCCGCGTCCATCACTGACGAGAAACACCCTTGAACCTGAATGGCAACTCGATCTGCTAATTCCAATCCCTGTATTAGGTTATGCGTGACGAGAACCACCGTATGCCGTCCGTCCTTTAGCGACGCGAGCTGCTCACGGAAGACGCCGGAGGCGTGCGGGTCGAGTCCAGTGTAGGGCTCGTCCAAGAGCAAGACCTCGGGATCATGAAGGAGCGCCCGTGCCAGCGCGGCGCGCTGTTTGAGTCCGCGCGATAGATCACGCACCGGAGTCCGTCTTCGATCCGTGAGTCCCACGGACGCCAGCCGCTCCGGAATCCGCGTCTTCAAGTCGGTGAGCCCGAACAACCGTCCATAGAACCGTAGGTTCTCCTCGATGGTGAGTTGGCCGTACAGGAGCGACTGATGCGACACGATACCCACGCGATGTCTCCAGTCCCGACTCGCCACATCCGCAGGTGCTCCCGCTACCCGAACCTGCCCCGAGGTGGGTCTCATCACCCCGCCGAGCATTCGAAGAAGGGTCGTCTTCCCGGCCCCGTTCGGTCCAAAGACAGTGAGCAACTCGCCGGGATGGAGTTGAAAGCTTACGCTATCGACCGCGCGAAGCCCCCCGAAAGTGCGAACGAGCCCTACCGCCTCTAGCCCGAAGCTCAACGCACCATCCTAGGATGACTCGGGGTTGCCGGCGCTGGTGGCCATCCGTCGTTCTAACGACACGCCGCAGCCCGTGCAAAAGCGACTCTTCTTCACATTCAGATGGCCACATCCAGGGCACGTCCGGCCCTGCCCTATCCCCTTGCGCACACGGGCGATCTCTGCTTCGAGACTCTCCACGGGGTCGGGAGAACTCTTAGCGGGTTTTGCGCCAGCGACCGCGGGTGCCCCGTCGTTAGCGGGATCGCCGGCCGCACCCCCTTCCTGCATGGCCTCCAACGCCTGACGAGCCAGATCAGACTTGAGGATCTGGTAGTCCGCCTGATCGAGCTTCCCAGAGCGATAATCGTATTCGGCGTCCCGGAGCCCTCGAAGGGCGGCCGCTTTACGGGCGTCGACGTCGGTGATCTCGTCGTCGGAGCGCTCCATTGAGGCCCAATCCCCTCGAAGGACGGGGAGCATGACGAAAAGGATCACACCGGCTGAGACGAGGGTCACTCCAACGATCAGCCCCACGTCATCAACTCCGTGCGGCCAGAGCGGGCCGTTTGCCTCCAGTCTGCGAGCGCGAAGCCGTGGTGGTGGGCGAGCCTCGAGAGGGCCAGAGTCCGATGATGGATCCCAGGGTAACGATGAATCCCCCGTACCAGATCCACTCCACCATCACATTGACCTGAACCTCGAACGTCGCGCGCTGAGCTTGGGCTTCATTCTCAAACGCTCCGTCGAGATCGTTCACGTTCTCAAGGATGAGGTAGAGGTCCTCTATGGGTGTTTGACGGATTCCCACGATCGTGAGGGGCGATTGCTCCCACCTCCTATAGAGGCGCTTCTCGGCGGTGAGCGACCCGATGGGCCGGCCATCCTTCTCGACAGTCATCAAGGCCACCGCCTGACGCACCATATTCTGGCCGCGAGGCGTCGACAGCCCTTGATAGGTGAGCGTGTATTCGTGCCCGAAGGGAGACTCGATCGAAATGGTCTCGCCGGGATCGAGCGTCTGCACGACTTCGCGATCGAACGCTGCGCCGGCGAACGCTGTGAAAACCATCACGACGCCGACATGGACGATATACCCTCCCCAGCGGCGCCGATTGCGGCTCACGAGGTGGAAGAAGGCTAGGAGATGACCCTCGCCCTCGATGCTGGCCCGTGCCTTTGTCCCCTTCACGAACTCGACGATGATGACCGTCATCACGAAGGCCGACAGCCCAAACGTCACCAGAGCCATGCCGTGGTGGACGCCTCGCAAGTACAGCCCGGCAACGACCACCGCGCCCACAGCGACGGGCATCGTGAAGTTCTTGATGAGATTGCGGCGAGAGGCCTTTCGCCAAGCGATGACAGGTCCGATCCCCATCAACGCGAGCAGAGCAAGCCCGATGGGCAAGTTGACCCGCTCGAAGAACGGCGGACCCACCGTCATCGCCTGTCCGGTAATGCCCTCGGTGATGAGCGGGAAAAGGACTCCCCAAAGGATCGTGAAGGTCGCACCCAGGAGAATCAGGTTATTGAACAGGAATGCCGACTCCCGGGACAAGAACGACTGAATCTGGTTCTCGCTCTTCATCATCGGATAGCGCCACGCGATCAGCAACACGGAGATGCCGGCCAGGATCCCCATGAAGGCCAGGAAGATGAACGCGATCGTCGTGTTCTCGGCGAACGTGTGAACCGATTCGATCAGGCCCGACCGCGTCAGGAAGGTGGCGAATATGGTCAGCAAGAACGTGAGGGTCACGAGGCCCATGTTCCAAACCTTGAGCATCCCCCGGTTTTCCTGAATCTGGATCGAGTGGAGGAACGCCGTCGCCGTCAACCAGGGCAGTAGAGACGCGTTCTCCACCGGATCCCAGAACCAGTATCCGCCCCAGCCCAGCATCTCGTACGCCCAGCGCATTCCGAAGATGATTCCGTTCGCCAAGAAGAACCACGACAGCAGGATCCAGCGCCGTGTGATCACAATCCAGCGTGCGTCTAACTTCCCGCTGAGCAGCGCCGACATGGCGAAAGCAAACGGAATCGTGAATGCGGTGAACCCCAAATACAGCGTGGGCGGATGGATCGTCATCCAGTAGTTCTGGAGCTGCGGGTTGAGCCCGCGTCCATCCGCTGGCGCGAAGGGTAGCCGCTCGAACGGATTCACATCGGCGAAGAGCAGCACCACCAGGAAGAAGCTCGAGATCGTGAGAAGCACACCGACCATGTACGGCATGAACTCCCGGTTCTTCGTCCGGTTCGTGAAGACCGCGGCAGAAGAGAAGAGGGACAGGAGCAGGGCCCAGAGTACCAACGACCCGCGCTGCCCGGCCCACAGGCCCGAGACCTTATAGAACGTCGGTAGCTCGCGGTTGGAGTAATTCGCGACGTACCAGTACTGGAACTGATCGGTCAGAAAGGCCGTGATGATCCCGGCCGAAGTCAGGATCAGAAGGAAGAAAACAGCGTAGACGCTATATTCGGCACTCAGAACGAGGTCGCCACGCTCCTTACGCCCACCTACGAAGCCGGCGACGGCTCCCCAGATTCCGATCGGAAGTGCAATCCAGAGAGCGAGCTCTCCGAGGAGTATCACCCGAGCAGTTCCTCAGCCGTAGCTTCGTAGCGGCTCCCGCACTTCGCGAGAACGACCGTGGCCTCGAACACACCATCCCCCCGGAAGCGGCCCTCGACGACCACGTCTACGACGTCCGTGTCGTTGAAGGTATCTGGGAGCATGTCTCTGAACTCCACGGGAAAACGCACTGACTCGTTTTCGAGATCAACGACCGTGAAGTGGTGTAGCAACTCGTCTTCGGCCCGAGTCCATGAGCCCACCTCGACGCGTCCACTGACCTTCACACCGACGTCGTAGAACGTCGGATCCTCGGCCACGCGGGCCATCAACTCCACGGGCGTGAGGTAATACAGCATCGTGTCGCTGACGCCGGTCCAGACAAGGTAGGTGACGACTAGGGCCACCCCCCCCAATCCGACGAAGAACTTACCGTTTTCTCTCATAATGGAGGCCCGATACGTGTTGGACTGATCCGTGGTACAGTCTACCCATTGCGTTCAAATATAAACACGTGTCGGAACAGCGCAAACCATCACTGACAACCGGATACGGATCTCCGGGATCCTCCACCCCTAGGTTCATAGGGAGGGTACAGCGTTCCGAGGTTCCCACGACTTGATCTGGCACCCGTACTGGCGAGGTAGAGCGGGCCAGGAATTCCTTGTCAGAGCGGACGTCGTATCCGGACTGTCCAGATGTCCTGCGGAGTGAAGACGACTCCCCAAACGTCAAGATAGGGAAGCCCTCAGCATGTTCCCCACTTTGGTTCCTCAACGAGGCAAGGTACTCACCCCCATCAGGAACTTATCCACAGATCGGGCGCACTGGCGCCCCTCACGGATTGCCCAGACGACGAGGGACTGACCCCTGCGCATGTCCCCGGCTGTAAAAACCTTGTCGATTGAGGTCCGGTACGCCTCGGTGTCGGCCGCGACATTGCCGCTCCGGTCTAGGTCTACTCCGAGCTGTTCAAGCATTCCCTCACGGACCGGATGCACAAATCCCATGGCCAGCAGGACCAGATCTGCCTCAATCTCAAATTCGGTGCCCTCGATACGCTCGACCCTTGGAGTCAGTCGCACCCCATGCAGCGCGCGCACCTTACCGTTATCACCGGAGAACGCTTCGGTGGCCACGCTCCAATCACGATCTCCTCCCTCTTCCTGAGAAGAGGAGGTGCGCATCTTGAGCGGCCATTCCGGCCACGTGGTCCCTTTATTTTCCTTGCGAGGAGGCTTCGAAAGGATCTCAAACTGAGTCACGGATTTTGCTTTCTGCCGCCACGACGTTCCGATACAGTCGGACCCTGTGTCACCGCCACCGATCACCACCACGTGCTTGCCGCTGGCTAGGATCTGCTCATCTGGGAGAGTTAGCTCGCCCGAGTTGCGTCTATTCTGTTGCGTCAGGAAGTCCATCGCGAAGTGAATGCCATCGAACTCACGACCTGGCACGGTCAGATCTCGTGGCCACTCGGAGCCGCCCGCGAGGACGATCGCGTCGAAATCCCGCACCACCTCCTGGGCCACGATGTCATGCCCCACCAGACAGTCCGTACGGAATGCTACTCCCTCTGCCTCCATCTGCTCAATGCGCCGGTCAATCTGGTATTTCTCCATTTTGAAGTCCGGGATTCCGTAACGCAGGAGTCCCCCGGCCCTAGAGTTTTTCTCGAAAACAGTGACGTTATGACCGACACGCGCTAACTGCTGAGCGCAGGCCAACCCAGCGGGCCCAGATCCGATGATCGCGACTGTCCGCCCCGTCTTAAGCTGAGCAATATTAGGCCTTACCCAACCTTCCGCCCATGCGCGATCGACGATCGCGCATTCAATCGATTTAATGGTGACAGGGTCGTCGATGATGTTCAACGTGCACGATGCCTCGCACGGTGCCGGACAGATTCGTCCGGTGAACTCGGGGAAGTTGTTCGTGGAGTGAAGCACCTCAATCGCCTCCCTCCATCGATCCCGGTATACCAGATCGTTCCAATCTGGAATAATATTATTCACGGGGCATCCCTGATGGCAGAACGGGATGCCGCAGTCCATGCATCGTGCGCCCTGGAGGGCCAACTCCTCGTCCGGCAGGCTACCGGTGAACTCGCCCCAGTGAGCTACTCTTTCAGCGACATCCTCGCCGTCACGGTGCTGGCTTGGGAAATCAAGAAAGCCAGTGATCTTACCCATCCCGATAACTCTCCAACGCACGAGAACGCGACGAGTGTGGGCGGGCACTTTTTTGCCCATCCTCGGATGTCCTATCGTCACGCATCTTCGTAAGCGCCTTGCGGTAATCGTTAGGCGTGACTTTCACAAACCGAGGCAGGTAATCATCCCAGTGATCTAGAACCTCTTTTGCCGTCACGCTGTCCGTGAACCGCGCGTGCCTTGCAAGCATGGTCTGTAGCCTGGCCGCATCCTGCCCCAACATATCGCGTCCCACTGTAGCGAGTGTGTCAGCGGGGATTCTCTCCGCGAGCGGGCGCAAGTCTTCGACCGGCTCCAGTTCGACCATCTCAGGGTTGACACGAAGGCTGAAATCGCCCTGTCTGTCTAAGACGTAGGCGATGCCCCCAGACATTCCGGCCGCAAAGTTCCGTCCGGTCGAACCGAGTACGACCACGACTCCCCCAGTCATATACTCACAGCCGTGGTCACCCACCCCCTCCACCACAGCCCAGGCCCCGGAGTTCCGCACGGCGAAGCGCTCGGCCGCGATTCCTCGTAGATAGGCCTCACCCGAGATCGCACCGTAAAGGATGACGTTGCCGACAATCATGCTTTGTTCTGGAACGATGTTGGTGCGTTCGGGGGGGCGCACGATCAATCTTCCACCTGAGAGACCTTTCCCAGCGTAGTCATTGGTGTCACCCAGGAGCTCAAGTGTGACCCCGTGTGCTAACCAAGCACCAAAGCTCTGTCCGGCAGTCCCCGTCAACTTCACGTAGATTGTATCGTCGGGTAGCCCCGCATGTCCGTACCGACGCGCGACCTCCCCGGAGAGCATCGCACCCGTCGTCCGATCGGAATTTCTGATAGCGTGCTTCAACCGCATGGGCTTTCCATCCTGTAGCGCGGGCATCGCTTCCTCGATCAGTTTCCGGTCGAGCACGTCGTGTAGCTTGTGCTCCTGCTCCTCGGTGTTGCTGACCGCGATCTCCGGACCGACCTCGGGCCGGACCAGGAGTCTACTCATGTCCAACCCCTTCGCCTTGAAGTGCTCGATGCCTTTACGCATGTCGAGTCGATCGGATCGGCCGATCATGTCCTCGAAGCGCCGGAATCCCAACTCGGCCATGAGCTCGCGCACCTCTTCGGCGATGAAGAAGAAGTAGTTCACGACATGCTCTGGCTGTCCGGAGAACCGCTTGCGCAGAACAGGATCCTGGGTGGCCACCCCAACCGGACAGGTGTTCAGATGGCATTTGCGCATCATAATGCACCCAGAGGCTATCAGGGGCGCGGTCGAGAAGCCGAACTCGTCCGCACCGAGTAGCCCTCCGACGACGACGTCCCTTCCGGTTCGTAGTCCCCCGTCCGCCTGAACTACAATTCGGCCGCGCAGCTGGTTCAGGACCAATGTCTGATGAGTCTCCGCCAAGCCGATCTCCATGGGGGACCCGGCATGATAGATCGAAGTCCGGGGGCTTGCACCGGTGCCGCCGTCCGCACCCGAAATGGTCACCCGATCGGCATGTGCCTTCGCGACGCCAGCCGCGACAGTTCCGACACCGAGCTCGGAGACGAGTTTTACACTGACCTGCGCACGTGGATTCACATTCTTGAGGTCGAAGATCAACTGAGCCAGATCCTCAATGGAGTAGATGTCGTGATGTGGGGGCGGGGATATCAAGCCTACGCCTGAGGTCGAGTGCCGCACCTGAGCAATGACACGGTCGACCTTGAAGCCGGGTAGCTGACCACCCTCGCCTGGTTTTGCGCCCTGAGCAATCTTGATTTGCATGACATCAGCGTTGACAAGATATTCTGTCGTGACGCCGAACCGACCCGAGGCCACCTGCTTGATGGCCGAATTCATCGAGTCACCGTTCGGAAGCGGGACAAACCGATCGATCTCTTCCCCGCCCTCTCCTGTGTTGGATTTTCCACCTATGCGGTTCATCGCGATCGCAAGGGTCGTATGAGCCTCCCGAGAGATTGACCCGAAGGACATCGCGCCTGTAGAGAATCGTTTCACGATCTCCTTGGCCGGCTCTACCTCGGCCAACGGCACGGGCTCTTTGGCCGGGAGGAACTCAAAGAGTCCCCGTGGCGTCATGAGCCGCTCGCTCTGATCGTTGATTTCGGCAGAGAAGGAGCGATAGCGATCCTCTGCGTTACCTCGCACCGCATGCTGCAGGGCGGCAATCGAGGTTGGCGTCCAATAGTGCTGCTCTCCCCGTAGCCGGAACTGGATTTCTCCTCCCGGGTCCAGCACACCGTCAAGCTCCGGAACCGCAGAAAACGCAGTCTTGTGACGGCTAATCGTCTCTTCGGCTATCTCATGTAGGCCGATGCCCGCGATCGCAGTCCCTGTTCCAAAGAAGAACTCGTCCACGAACTCCTGGTTCAACCCGAGAGCGTCGAATATCTGGGCACCACAATAGGATTGGTAAGTGGAGATGCCCATCTTCGACATTACCTTCAGGATACCCTTAGCCACCGCCTTCACGTATTGGGCCTGCGCAACCTCTACAGTGATCCCTTCGGGTAGCTCGCCCCCCTCGACGATATCCCTGACCGTCTCAAACGCCAGGTATGGATTGATGCCCTCGGCCCCGTAGCCCCCTAGGACCGCGAAGTCGTGGACCGTGTGGGCCTCTCCTGTTTCAATGACGAGTCCGACGAGTGTCCGGAAACCCTGGCGGATTAGGTGATGGTGCACTGCCCCAGTCGCAAGCACGGCGGGGATTGCAATACGCTCGGATGAGAGATGGCGATCGGAAAGCACGATGATGTTGTCGCCTCGTCCAACTGCCTCCTCGGCGACTTTACGGAGGGCGTCAAGGGCCATCCTCATCCCAGAGATTCCGTTCTCGACGGGATAGGTCATATCTAGGGTCACGGCCCGGAATCGGCCCTCAGCGAACTTGCCGATGCACCGAACCTTGTCCAGTTCCTCGTCGGTCAGGATCGGATACTTTGCCTCAAGACGCATGTGCGAGCCACGGTCATCCAAACCGAGGAGGTTTGGGCGTGGTCCTATCATGGAAACGAGACTCATCACTAGTGATTCGCGAATCGGATCGATCGGCGGGTTCGTGACCTGAGCGAATCGCTCCTGAAAGTACTGATAAAGAACCTTTGGCCGGTCCGACATTGCCGCGATCGGCGTATCATTGCCCATGGACCCGACCGGGTCTACCCCATCCAATGCCATAGGACCGATCATGAGCCTGACGGATTCCTGCGTGTAGCCGAAGGCCTGCTGACGATCAAGGAGTGATGCGGACATCGCTGGATACTGAGGAGCACAATCCGGGAGATCGCCCACCCGGACCTGCGTCCTATCAAGGATATCCTGGTAAGAGTGTGCCGTCGCCAGTTCGTCCTTGATCTCTGCGTCGTCGATGATGCGGCCTTGCTCGGTATCAATCAGTAGCATCCTGCCAGGCTGCAACCGCCACTTCTGCACGATCTTTTCTTCCGGGATCTGCAGCACTCCCGTCTCCGAAGCAAGGACGACCAGCCCGTCCTCAGTCACCACATAACGGGAAGGCCGCAGGCCGTTGCGGTCCAGCGTCGCACCGATCTGTCGCCCATCTGTGAATGCCAGAGAGGCCGGTCCGTCCCAGGGCTCCATCAGGGCAGCGTGATACTCGTAGAACGCCCGGCGCTTCGGATCCATCAGCCGATTGCCCTCCCATGCCTCGGGAATAAGCATCATGGTCGCGTGGGCGAGGGAGTACCCTCCCTGTACTAGCAACTCAAGGGCGTTGTCGAGACACGCCGAATCGGACTGATCTTCGTGGATTAGTGGCCAGATCTTGCCGAGATCGTCGCCCAAGATCTCCGAGCGCATCGTGGCGCGCCGAGCGTTCATCCAGTTGAGATTTCCCCTCAGCGTGTTGATTTCACCGTTGTGAATGATCATTCGAAAAGGCTGTGCGAGTCTCCAACTCGGAAAGGTGTTCGTCGAGAAACGCTGGTGAACGAGTGCTAGAGAACTCACCAGGTTCTCGTCCAAGAGATCGACGAAGTAGCGCCCTACGTACTTTGCCAACAACATTCCCTTATAACCCAGCACGCGGGTCGAAAGGGTGCAGATGTAGAAGTCCTGCGTGCCCTCAATCTTCTCCGCAGAGATCTCCGCCCGGCGTCGGATGACGAAGAGCTTCCGTTCGAAGGCGTCCTGATCCGAACAGCCTTCGCCTCGTGCAATGAAGAACTGGCGGATCACAGGCTCGGTCGCGAGGAGGGTATCGCTAAGCCCATCCCTATTGACGGGAACGTCGCGCCATCCCAGGGGCTTTTGACCCTCTGCTTTGGCCAGATTTTCGAGCTCAGCTTCACAAGCCGCACGGGCGGTTGCACCACGTGGGAGAAAGACATTGCCAACCCCGTAGTATCCGGGCTCAGGCAACTTGAACCCAAGTTTCTCCGTGACCCTGACCAAGAAGTCGTGCGGCACCTGAAGGAGGATCCCGGCACCGTCCCCAATTGTAGGGTCGGCGCCCACCGCGCCACGGTGGTCCAGATTGAGAAGGATCTGCAGGCCCTGCTGAACGATCTCGTTGCTCCTGAGGCCGTGCATGTTGGCGACGAAACCGATGCCACAAGCATCGTGCTCGTTGCGGGGGTCATAGAGACCCTGGCGCACAGGGAATCCGTTTCGGGTGCGCTCGCGGGTCACCATAGGGCTAGGGGAGTCGGGGAAGACCAGCCAATCTCCACAGGGGATCCCTGGGAAGGCATTCCTAGTCCGAGGTTCAACTCCAGTTTCATGCGTCTCCCTAT
>Ga0114996_10008393_pt1 | contig 11504 bp, 10 predicted proteins | sample ArcticOcean_MG_C_4_FD_87039 | JGI IMG/M metagenome (GOLD analysis project Ga0114996, IMG submission 87039) | Marine microbial communities from western Arctic Ocean - ArcticOcean_MG_CB4_134 | ecosystem: Environmental > Aquatic > Marine > Oceanic | place: Arctic Ocean: Canada Basin | collected... | reverse complement strand
GGTCTGGAGACCCGCCCCAGAATGATCTCCGAGCTGCAAGCCGTTGCCGCCGTGGGGCAGAATTTGCTGATGCACGCCTACGAGACGCTGTTTAAAAAACGCGACGTGCCCATCGGCCAGGTCCTGCTCAGCGCCGAAGACATTCTCGACGAACGTCGCCATGCCCTCAATCTCGAGAATGCCTTCCACAGCCTCTTCGCCTTCGGCGCCGTGCCTGTAATTAACGAAAACGATAGTGTCGCTGTGGCTGAACTCGAGCGCCCCATTGGCGAAAACGATATGCTGGCCGCCTTTGTCGGCAATCTGATCCAGGCACAATTACTTGTCATTCTCTCCGACATAGAAGGCGTCTACGCCAACTACCGTTCCAACCACGCCAAAGGCGAACTCATCGGTCAGATCGCCCATGGCGATCCCCGCCTCGACGACTTGGTGAGCGATGTCAAAAGCCGCCATGGACGCGGGGGCATGAAAACCAAGATCGAAGCGGCGCGTCTGCGGATGGCCTGTGGCGAAATGAGCGTCATCGCCCACGCGCGCCAGCACAGCCTGGTCGACATCCTGGCCGGGGAGGATCTGGGTACCCTCTTTGTCCCCGGCCAGAAGCGTCTTAAAAGCCGCCAGCGTTGGATTGCCTTCACTGCCCCCAAAGGCAGGGTGGTCATCGATCGCGGCGCCGAGTCTGCCCTTGTCGAACACAATAAGAGCCTGCTGCCTGCCGGCATCATCTCCTGTCGTGGCAATTTCATCGCCAACGACACGGTGCGGGTGACCAATGAAGCCAACGAGGAATTGGGACGCGGCCTGAGCCGTTATACGTCTGAGGAGATCGTTCGCATCCGCGGCAAAAGTTCGGCAAGCGTCACAAAACTATTGGGTCGTCCCGCTCCCGAGGTAGTGCACCGCGACGATCTGGTGCTCTTCACCCGCAATGCCGCCCCGGACGCCGAGCAGAACTGATACTGTGAGCCCATGCCAAGTGCCCACACTGCTAAACCACGAGCCATAGCAACGCGCAAGCGGCGCTGGAAATATCTGCTCTATGCTACCGTTCCGCTCTTTGTTGGCTATTTCTTTATCGGCGGCAAAGACGGCTTGCGCCAGGTCCAGCAGCAACGTCTCGAATTGGCCGCGGCCGAAGAGCGTTTGGCGCAGCAAAAGGTCCAGCGCGACAGCCTGGCGCTCGTACTCCATCGCCTGCAAACCGATCTGGACTATATCGAGAAAATTGCCCGCGAGCAATTGGGCATGGTAAAAAAAGACGAATACCTCTACTATGTGCGCCCGTCCCAGGGCAAAAAGGAGCGTTGAGGTGCCGCGCGTTATAATAAAAACCAAAGCCATCGTATTGCGCAGCCGTCGCATGGGCGAAACTAGCAAATTGATGACGTTTTACACCGAGGAGTACGGCAAGCTCAAATCGGTGGCTCGCGGTGCGCGCAAACCCAAGAGTAAGTATGGCGCCGCCCTCGAATTGTTGAGTGAAGTGCAGATCATCTGTTACTGGCGCGACAACCGCGACCTCCAGACCCTGACCGAATGCGACATTTTGCGCACTTTTCCCAACCTGACCGCTGACCTCCAGCGTCTGGCCTTCGCCAGCGCCGGCTGCGAACTGATCGAGCGCCTCACCATTGATGGAGAGCCCAACCCGCGCCTCTACCAATGTCTCATGGGCTTGCTGCGCGGCCTCGACGAAGTAGACCTGGATCAAGCCGAATCGCTGTTCTGGTATTTTCAATTGCGTCTCGCCACCGCCCTGGGCTATCATCCCCAGCTGGCCTCCTGCGTTTCCTGCTCCCAATCTTTGCAGGGCGAACGTCTGGGGTTCAGTGCTGCCCTAGGTGGCGCTCTATGCGCTTCCTGCGGTCGCCGCGAAGGTCAGTACGCCAACGCTCGCAGTCTGCACTTCTTGACCCAATTGCAAAACCTGCCCACTTATACCAAAGAGGCCATTCCACCGGCACCTTCTCGTCCGGGCGAAATCCGCGCCATGTTGCGCACCTTTCTCGAATATCACGGCGGCGCTTCAGGTCAACTCAAATCTCTCGATTTCCTCGAGGCCATAGAAAAAATCCCCCGGGTTGACATTGTGCGAGCAACTTGAGCTAGTTATTGAAGGTCACCCTTGCCGCTGTTTATAGAACCAACGAAGACACTAGGAGCAAACCATGCCCGACACCATAGAAAAACTCGTATCCCTCTGCAAACGCAAAGGTTTCATTTTTCAAAGTTCCGAAGTTTACGGTGGCCTCAATGGTTGCTGGGACTACGGCCCTTTAGGCGTTGAACTGCTGCGCAATATAAAAGACGCCTGGTGGAAAAATATGACCTATCGCGAAAATGTTGAAGGACTTGACGCCAGCATTCTCATGAACCCGCGCGTCTGGGAGGCCTCGGGCCATGTCGACGGTTTTACTGACCCCATGGTCGAGGATCGCAAAACCAACGAGCGTTTCCGTCTTGACCACGTCCTCGAAGACAATGACGTTGACGTGACTGGCATGACGGTGGAGGAAATGAGCGCCAAATTGCGCGAACTCGATATCAAGAGTCCCAAGGGCAACGATTTGAGCGACCCGCGCCAGTTTAACCTCATGTTCAAAACTTTCGTTGGGCCATTGGAGGACGAAAGCGCGCGCGTTTATCTACGACCTGAGACTGCCCAGGGCTCCTATGTCAACTTTCTCAACGTGCAGGCGGCGATGCGCCAAAAATTGCCTTTTGGCATCGCTCAGATCGGCAAGGCCTTCCGCAACGAGATCACCACCAAGAACTTCCTCTTCCGCACGCGCGAGTTCGAACAAATGGAAATGCAGTTCTTTGTGGCGCCCGGCACCGAGGAGGAGTGGTTCGAATACTGGCGCGACCAACGCTGGCAGTGGTTCCGCCAAATCGGCCTGCCCGAGCACAAGCTGCGCTGGCACGAGCACGTCGGCGACGAATTGGCCCACTACGCCCGCGCCGCCTTCGACGTGCAGTACGAATTTCCCTTTGGTTGGGGCGAGATTGAGGGCGTGCACAATCGCGGCGACTTTGACCTGTCGCGTCACGAGGAATTCTCGGGCAAGACCCTGCGCTACTTCGACGACCAAAGTCGCGACAAAATTCTGCCTGCGGTTATCGAAACGGCCATCGGCGCTAGCCGCACCTGTATGGCTTGCCTCGCCGAGGCCTATCACGAGGAAGAGGTCAAGGGTGACCAGCGCGTGGTTTTGCGTTTTCATCCGCGCGTCGCTCCGATCAAGGCCGCCATCCTGCCCCTGGTCAAACGCGATGGCATGCCCGAAATCGCCCATAAGATCACCGACGAACTCAGACTCCACTATCCCGTGTTCTATGACGAGGGGGGGGCCATCGGTCGCCGCTATCGGCGCATGGACGAAGTCGGTACGCCTTTTTGTATCACCGTGGACTCCGATACGCTCGAGGATCAGACGGTGACGGTGCGCCAACGCGATAATATGGAACAGGATCGCGTGCCCATAGATCAGTTACGCCAGGAAATCAGCACGCGCATGGAGCAATGGGAAGCGCCGGCCTGAACGGTGGAGTCTTGACCCTATATATGATAAATACTATACTATTAGAGGTTGAGGCCAGACCGCGAAAATTAGCGAAAGTGGCGGAACTGGTAGACGCGCTAGATTTAGGATCTAGTGCCCTATAGGGCGTGGGGGTTCGAGTCCCCCCTTTCGCACGAATGCACAACGATGGCCGCCTTTTGGCCGTCGTTTTTTCTGTCACCGAAAAGGTAGAGAAGTGAAGACCAACGTTGTAGAAAAAGGCAAGTGGGGGCGCGAGCTCGAAGTCGAAGTGCCCGCCGAACGCATCGAAAAAGAACTGGCGAGCGCCTACAAGCATTTCCAGAAACGCCTGGAGCTTCCCGGTTTCCGCAAGGGCAAGGTGCCGCTGCGCCTCATTAAAACGCGCTACGCCGACGCCATCCGCAGCGATGTCATTAACGACATTCTGCCCACCCTGGTCGAGGAAGCCACGCGCGAGACCGGGTTGGTGCCGGCCGCTCCTCCCAAGATATCTAAATTGGACCACGAGCCTGGTCAGGAACTAACCTTCACCGCCACTCTCGATATCTGGCCCGAAATCGAAGTGGAGCACTACGAAGGTTTCGAAGTCACCAAGTCGGTCCACGAAATAGCAGACGAGGACGTCGAAGGTCAGTTCAAAGAATTGCAGGAGCGCCAGGCCACCGAGCAATTGGTGGAGCGCCCCCTCGAAAAGGGCGATGTACTTATCGCCGATTTACAAAAGCTCGACGACGGCGGCTTGCCCATCATCGGCGAGCGCTTTGAGGAACGCTACTTTCTCATCGGCAATGAAGATGCCCCCAGCCCCGAATTTGAAGAGGCCCTGATTGGCATCGCCGCCGGCGATGAGCGCCAGGTCAAGTTTAAGTACCGCGACGATATGCCCAACGAGGAATTGGCCGGCGAAGAACAGCACTTTAGCGTCAGCGCCCGCGAAGTGCGCCAGCGCCAACTACCCGAATTGGACGACGAATTTGCCAAGGACGTGGGCGAGCAATTCAATAGCTTAGACGATTTGCGTCAGCACATCGGCGAGCAAATGAAGCAGCGCTGGGACTATATGGCCCGGCAGCAATTGCGCCACGAGCTGACCACCCAATTAATCGAGAAAAATGCCTTCGATCTGCCCGAAAGCATGGTCGACAACTATCTGCGCACCATGCGCCAGGCACAACAAGATCAAGGCCACGACCATGGTCATGACCACGACCATGACCATGACCACGATCACGACGTCAGCGATGAGGAGCGCGATCAGGCTGTGCGCCGCCTCAAAAGCTACCTGCTCATCGAAGCTGTGCGCAAGCAAGCTGAGATCGAAGTGAGCGACGAGGATCTGGAAACCTATCTGCAGGAACGCGCTACTGAGATGGGCATCGAGCTGGCAGATATGAAACGCTCCGCCCGCCTGGATGATATGCGGCGGGAAGTGGAAGAAAACAAGATCTTCGACTTGCTTATTGAGAAGGCGAAGATCACTGAAGAGAAAGTGTGAGGATTGGCTGTCATGTCACTAATTCCTATGGTTATCGAACAGACGGGGCGAGGCGAACGCTCCTACGACATCTATTCGCGTTTACTCAAGGAAAACATCATTTTTTTGGGTACCCCAATAAACGATGCTATCGCCAACCTAGTTATCGCCCAGCTGCTTTTCCTCGCATCGGAAGACCCCAAGAAAGATATTTCTTTCTACATCAATACGCCCGGTGGTTCGGTGACAGCAGGATTGGCTATCTTCGACACTATGCAATACATTGCTCCCGATGTGGCCACCTTGTGCATCGGCCAGGCCTCCAGCATGGGTGCCTGGTTGCTGGCCGGCGGTACCAAAGGCAAACGCCAGGCTCTGCCCAACGCGCGCATTCTTTTACATCAGCCTAGCGGCGGCATTGGTGGCCAGGCCACCGACATGGAAATTCACGCGCGCGAGATCTTTAAAATTCGTGCTCAAATGAACGAAATCTTGGCCGAGTGCACCGGCCAGTCTATGGAGCGCATCCAACGCGACACCGAGCGCGATTTCTTTATGAGCCCGGAAGTAGCCAAAGAATATGGCATTATAGACGAAATTCTTGCGCCTTCCGAAGTCCAGGCCGCCATGGCCGAAGTGACGACCTAAAACTCTAAGGGATACCGCATTGCGTCGGCGACCATCTAAAAATGAACCGCGCTGCTCTTTTTGTGGCCGCAGTGCCAGCCAGGTCGAGAAAATCATCTCCGGCCCATCGGTGCACATCTGCAACGAGTGCATCAAGCTGTGCAACGAGGTATTGGCCGAAGACAAGCAGAAGGCCCTACCCTGGGAAACCGACGCCCTGCCCAAACCTACCGAGGTCGCTACCTTTCTCAACGAATACGTTATCGGCCAGGAACGCGCCAAGAAGATTCTTTCGGTGGCGGTCTACAACCACTATAAGCGCATCCGCTCCAATATTGCCCTCGATGGCATCGAACTAGAAAAAAGCAATATCCTGCTCATCGGTCCCACCGGCACGGGCAAGACTTTGCTGGCCCAGACCCTGGCCAAGATTTTGCAGGTGCCCTTCTCCATCGCCGACGCCACCATCCTGACCGAAGCTGGCTACGTGGGCGAGGACGTGGAAAATATCCTCGTCGGTTTGCTGCAAGCCGCTGACTACGACGTGTCGCGGGCCGAAAAAGGCATTCTCTACCTCGACGAAATCGACAAAATCGCTCGCAAGAGCGCCGCTCCTTCAGTTAGCCGCGACGTATCGGGCGAAGGTGTGCAGCAGGCCCTGCTCAAGATTATAGAAGGCACGGTCGCCAATATCCCTCCCAAAGGTGGGCGCAAGCATCCTGAACAGCCCATGATCCAGATCAATACGCGCAATATTCTCTTCATTTGCGGCGGCGCTTTTGAAGGCATTGAGAAAGTCATTAGCCAGCGCGTCGGTCGCAGCACCATGGGTTTTGGCGCCACAGCTCAGGAAGAAGGTGAGAGCTCATTGTCGGACGTGCTCCTCCAGGTACAGCCGGAGGACTTGCTCTCCTATGGTCTCATTCCCGAATTTGTCGGTCGCGTGCCGGTGCTCACTACCATGGACCCGCTAGACGAAGAGGACCTATTCAAAATCCTTACCGAAGTGCGCAACGCTATCATCAAGCAGATCCAGCGCCTCTTTGAGATGGACGGCGTAAGCCTGGAATTCACCGAAGAGGCCCTGCGCAAAGTGGTGGAATACACCGTCGAAAAGGGCACGGGGGCGCGCGGCTTGCGTTCGGTGTTGGAGCAGGCCATGATGGATGTTATGTACGATGTGCCCTCCCAGGAGGGGGTCAGTGAATTGCTGATCACCGCCGAGATGATTGAGAAGGGGGTGGAGAACTTCGACGACGAAGAAGACGAGTTGGTGCGCAAACGCGCCTGATCCGCCGCCATGGACATTGCTTCCGTCGAGTTCATTGTTGGCGCCGTTGGCAAAGGCGACCTGCCCACTGACGATCTGGCCGAAGTGGCCTTTGCCGGTCGCTCCAACGTCGGCAAATCTTCGCTCATCAACCGGCTGGTGCAACGCAAAAAAGTGGCGCGTACCAGCTCCACTCCGGGCAAGACCCAGCAGCTCAACTACTACCGCATCAATAGCCGTTTCTACCTGGTCGATTTGCCCGGCTACGGCTATGTCAAAGGCGGTGTGGCATTGCGTCAGAAGTTGGGCAAATTGGCGGAGACTTACCTGGAGGAGCGGCCCCAATTGCGTGCCGTGGTCCAATTGGTGGACGCACGCCACGGCCCCACCGATCTGGATCTGAGTATGATCGAGTGGTTGCGGCAGCAGCGCCGACCCTTCCTCTTGGTCTTTACTAAGGCGGACAAGTTGACGCGCAATAAATTGCGCCAGCGCTTTGCCCAGCTAGACCAGGAGAACACTTTAGCCGGGCTTTCTTTTGTTCCCTTTTCAGCCGTCAGCGGCCAGGGTATCGAGGATATATGGGAGTGGATCGTCCAGGCAGCGGACATTTGATAGAAGATCGGCTTATTTATAAACACCTACTGTGGTAACTTAAATTCATGAAAGTTCTTATCAGCGATAAAATGGATCCCCGTTGCGTGGAGATCCTAGAAAAAACCCCCGGCGTTGAAGTCGACCTTAAAACAGACCTCAGTGCCGACCAGCTCGAAGCCATCATTGGCGACTACGCCGCCCTCATTGTGCGCAGCAGCACTCAGGTGACTGAGTCCGTGTTGCGCGCCGGTCGCCAGCTCAAAGTGGTGGGCCGCGCCGGTATCGGTGTCGACAATATCGACATGGATGCGGCTACCCGAGGTGGCATTATTGTTATGAACACGCCCGGTGGGAATTCGGTCTCTGCCGCCGAGTTTAGCTTTGCTATGCTCATGTCCATGGCGCGCAATATTCCCCAGGCCGCCGCTGCTCTCAAAGCCGGCCGCTGGGAGCGCAGCAAGTTTACCGGCGTCGAATTGACCGGCAAGACCTTGGGCGTTGTAGGCCTGGGCAAGGTTGGTCGCGAAGTGGCGTTGCGCGCCGCTGCTTGCAAGATGCGGGTATTGGGCTATGACCTCATTATGCTCTCCGAGGAAGTAGCGCTTTCCTGCGGCGCCCAAATGTCCTCTTTGGAAGAGATCTATGCACAAGCCGATTTCATCTCGGTGCACATCCCGCTAACGCCCCAAACCCGGCATATGCTCTCCGACCAACAATTCGCCCGCTGCAAGAAGGGGGTCTACCTGATCAACTGTGCTTGCGGCGGCATCATCGACGAAGCAGCCCTGGTGCGCGCCCTCGACGCCGAGCAGGTGGCCGGTGCTGCTTTTGATGTCTTTGAGGAAGAGCCACCTACCTCGGATGTATTGACCGGCCACGACAAGGTCATTTGCACTCCGCACCTGGGTGCCTCTACTACCGAAGCGCAGGCCAGTGTCGCCCTGCAGATCGCCGAGCAAGTGGGCGATGTGCTGCAGGACCGCGTCATTCGCAATGCCGTCAATGTGCCCTCGGTGGAACCGGATGTCTACCAGAAGATTCGCCCTTTCCTCAAATTGGCCGAGAACATGGGCCGCATTCTGGTTCAGTTGGGCGAGGGCCAACTAGAACGCATCACCGTCGAATACCACGGCGACGTGACCGTGTACCCCACCGCGCCGTTGACCGCGGCTGTGCTCAAAGGCATCATGGAAGCGTTCTCGGAGGAAGTGGTCAACTTTGTCAACGCGCCCTTTTTTGCCCAGGAGCGCGGCATCCATGTCGATGAATTGCGCAGCAGTGACCACGCCGATTTTGCCAGCCTCATCACTGTAATTTACCAGACGAGTCAGGGCAAGCGCGTTCTCGGCGGCACGCTTTTTGGCAAGAGTGAAGCCCGCTTGGTGCGGCTGGACGAGTATCACTTCGATGCCGTGCCCGAACGCCATATGCTGTTCTATGTCAACAATGATATTCCTGGTATCATCGGCAGGATTGGTACTTTGATGGGTACTCATAAAGTCAACATCGGGCAGATGTCCTGCGGTCGCCACAAAATGGGAGGCCGGGCATTGAGTATCCTCAACGTCGATAGCGAGATTACCGACGCCGTGCTGGAGGAAGTGGCCGCACAAGACAATATCACTTGGGTAAAGAAAGTCAATTTGTAGAAAGGGTCCGATATGCCGACAAAAATCGTCTTAGGAGCGCAGTGGGGAGACGAAGGCAAAGCCAAAGTAGTGGACTACCTGACCGAGGATGCCGACATCGTCGTGCGTTACCAGGGCGGGGCCAACGCCGGTCACACCGTGGTGGTGGGCGACACTAAATTCGTTTTCCACATGATCCCGGCCGGCATCATGCATGCCGACAAGATTTGTGTCGTCGGCAACGGCGTGGTGTTGGATCCAGAAGTTATGATCGACGAAATCGAAGAGTTGGCCAGCAAAGGTATTTCATCCGAGGGGCGTCTCTTTCTCAGCGAAAACGCCCACGTCGTCATGCCCTACCATAAGGTGCTCGACAAAGCCGGCGAGGAGAGCCAGGGCGAGGCGCGTTTAGGTACTACCGGCCGCGGCATTGGTCCGTGTTACCGCGACAAGGTGGAACGCATTCATGGGCTGCGCGTCATGGACTTGCTCGACACCGATGAGTTTAAGGACAAATTAGCGGCCATCATTGCCACCAAAAATAAATTGCTCACTCAGATCTACGGCCAGGCCCCGCTCGACGCCGATGAAATCATCACTTGTTACTGTGCCTACGCCGAACGTTTGCGCCGTTATGTCACTGACACCTCGGCCCTGCTCAACAAGGCTATCGACGCGGGCAAGCACGTTCTCTTCGAAGGTGCTCAGGGTACGCTTTTGGACATCGACCATGGCACCTATCCCTACGTTACCTCGTCCAATACTACGGCCGGCGGCGCCTGCACTGGCACCGGCATCGGCCCGACGCGCATTGACGAGGTGGTGGGTGTTACCAAAGCCTATACCACCCGCGTGGGCAACGGCCCCTTTCCCACCGAACTTCTGGGCGAAGAAGGCGAACGTCTGCGCGAATTGGGCCAGGAGTTCGGTGCCACCACCGGTCGGCCGCGGCGCTGCGGCTGGTTTGACGCGCCCATCCTGCGTCGCGCCGCCCAACTCAATGGCTTGACTAGCATCGCTTTGACCCGAGTCGATGTGCTCGATACCCTCGACACCCTCAAGGTCTGCGTAGCTTATCAATGCGACGGCGAATTGATCGAGGAATTTCCCTCCAACCCTCGCACCTTGGCCCGTTGCCAACCCGTCTATGAAGAAATGGAGGGTTGGTGCAGCCCCACTACACAGGCGCGCCGTCTCGACGATTTGCCCGACAAGGCCCGCAGCTACGTGGATCGCATCGCCCAATTGAGTGGCGTCCCGGTCTCTATAGTCTCTGTCGGCCCCGAGCGCGCTGCCACCATCTCGGTATAATTCTATGCTGCTGACTACCGACCGGCCCGCTGCCACCAAAGCCGCTGTCTTGCGCCAATTACTCGCCGCCAAAACAGTCGTTATGCCCGGCGCCTTCAATGCCCCGGTGGCTATGCTGGCCCAGAAAATGGATTTTGACGCCATCTACATATCCGGTGCCGGCTTGATCAATGGTACAGCTGGTTATCCCGACATTGGCCTTTTGGGCATGGACGAGATGGTGCGCCAGGCATCCTATATTGCCAATGCCATCGACATCCCCGCTATCTGCGATGCCGATACTGGCTACGGCGAAATCCTCCAGGTCATGCGAACGGTGCAGTCTTTTGAGCGCGCCGGCCTGGCTGGCATCCATCTCGAAGATCAAGAAGCCCCTAAGCGCTGCGGCCATTTGGAGGGCAAGACCCTCATTTCTACCGCCGCTATGGAACGCAAATTAGCTGCCGCCGTCGAAGCCCGCCACAATCCCGATTTTCTCTTGATTGCCCGCTGTGACGCGCGCAGCGTCGAAGGACTCGACGCCAGCATCGAACGCGGTTTGCGCTATATGGAAGCCGGCGCCGATGCCATCTTTCCCGAGTCCCTGCAAACGGCGGAAGAATTCGGCCGCTACGCCGAAGCCGTGCAGGCCCCCCTCTTGGCCAATATGACCGAATTTGGCAAGACGCCTTATATCTCGGCAGAAGAATTCTCTGCCTTAGGTTACGCCATGGTTATTTTTCCGATGACGACCTTCCGCGTCATGATGAAGGCGGTCGAAGGGGTATTGCACCAACTCAAGGAAAAGGGCACCCAGAAAGGCTATCTCGACCACATGCAGACGCGGCAGGAACTCTACGAGCTTTTGCAGTATGAGAGCTATACGCAAATGGACACCGAACTAGCTTCTCGTTTTCCAGAGAGCACATAGAACGGATCTTCCAGCCTCTCTTTACTATCTCAATGCATAATACACGACAAAACTAATCTGTTCGGATTTCATAGGGATGAATCAACAACCCTACACAATCCCAGAAGGCTTCTAAGTGCTCTTGTATGTTGAGCAAGAT
>Ga0114996_10008390_pt1 | contig 11504 bp, 6 predicted proteins | sample ArcticOcean_MG_C_4_FD_87039 | JGI IMG/M metagenome (GOLD analysis project Ga0114996, IMG submission 87039) | Marine microbial communities from western Arctic Ocean - ArcticOcean_MG_CB4_134 | ecosystem: Environmental > Aquatic > Marine > Oceanic | place: Arctic Ocean: Canada Basin | collected... | reverse complement strand
TGAGCCCTGCAACTTTGGTCTTCAGGTGGATGGCATGGAGCGAGTTTTCCAGGCGCTCCTGGAGCGGCTTCACCAGGTCTCTGTCCGCGCCCGGAAGCAGGCCGTCTGTCAACTCCACTACCGTCACCTTGCTCCCCAGTTCGGCGTAGACGCTGCCCAGTTCCAGTCCGATATATCCGCCACCGATGACCAGCAGTGTCTCCGGAATGTCAGGCAGTTGAAGGGCCCCTGTCGAGTCCATCATCCGTTTGGATTTGAGGTCCAGCCCGGGAACCACAGTCGGGCGCGAGCCGGTTGCCACAATCGTGTAGCCCGCCTCAATCGCCGACACCTCCTCGTTCCCATCAATCGACACGCGCGTGGACGACTCGAACGTCGCCCGTCCGTGCACCACCTCTACGCCCCGTCGACGGCAGAGTCCGGTGAGGCCGCCGGTGTGGCGGTCGATGATACCGTCCTTCCACTTCCGTAGCGCATCGATATCCAGGTCGGGCTCGCCAAACGCAAGCCCCCATGCCTTTGCCTCTCTCGCCTCTGCCTTCAGGGCCGCCACATGCAGCAGCGCCTTCGACGGAATGCATCCCCGGATCAGGCAGACACCGCCCAGGCGTTCGTCCGCCTCCACCAGCGTCACCTTCAGCCCAAGGTCGGCCGCCCGAAATGCGGCTGAATAACCACCCGGGCCGGAGCCAATCACCAGAATGTCCGTCTTCATCTCAGTTGCCATTTTCGATTGCTCCAGTCAGGTGGGAAAGCCGTCGTCAAAAAGCAGATGTCAAAAGCAAAGCGGTCGGGGCTTTTGGTGAGTCCGTTTCAACAGACTTGGGGTCTTGTCTAGCACCGGGTTTCAACCCGGTGTGACAGGCAATGGCCGACAATCGACCGGTTAACCATAAAACGCACCCCTTCAACCAACGACTTTGAATTTCAGCCAAGTATCCCAAAAAGGAAAGGGCCCTCTGTTACAGAGGGCCCTCCTGTTCAGTCTGCTCGACGTGCGCCGGTCATCCGCCCAGAAGCATCCGTTCCGGATTCTCGAGCGATTGGACAAGCTTCTGGGTAAACCGCGCCCCGTCGGCGCCATCAATCACCCGGTGGTCGTAGGAAAGACAAAGGGGCATCATCAGTCGGGCCTCGATTCGACCGTTTCGGACAACCGCTTCCTCACGGCTCTTGGCAATACCCAGGATGGCCACCTCGGGATGGTTCACAATCGGCGAAAAGGCGGTTCCGCCTATACTCCCCAGGTTGGAAATCGTAAACGTTCCGCCCTGGAGGTCCTTTAGATCCACCTTACCGGTGCGCGTCCGCTCGGCAATGCCCGACAGGTCGGCAGCGAGCTCGAAGAGATCCTTCCGATCCACGTCCCGGACAACCGGCACCAGGAGACCGCGATCGGTGTCCACGGCAATCCCGATGTTGTAGTACTTCTTCAGGATGACCGACTCGTTTTCCATATCCAGGCTGGCATTGAATTGGGGAAACGCTTTCAGCGCCGTCAACACAGCTTTCAGGATCAACACCGTTGGAGTCAGCTTGCCGCCTGCTTCTTCAGCGGCGGCCTTGTGCCGTTGACGGAACGCTTCCAAGTCGGTTACATCGGCCTGGTCGAACTGCGTTACGTGTGGGATCTGGCTCCAGGCCGTACTCAGATTCTGGGCGATCTTGCGGCGCACGCCCCGCATCGGCAGAAGCTCAACCTCGCCCCATTTGCCGAAGTCGGGCAGTTCCACCGGCTGCGGCGCCGAGCCGGGCGATGCTCCTCCGCCCTGAATGGACGACTTCACGAACGCCTCCACATCTTCCTTCACAATTCTCCCACCGGGGCCGCTCCCTTGAACACGAGACAGATCGATACCCAGTTCCCGTGCAAAGCGTCGCGTTGCCGGGCCCGCCGGAATCGCCGCCCCGTCTTCCGGGGCTGCCGGTTTCGCAGGTGCGGGAGAGGCCTTGGCCTCAGGAGGAGAAGCGGGAGCCTCGGGCGTTGGCTCTTCAGCTGCGGCAACGGGCGCCGCCTTCGCGGTGGGTTCAGGAGCAGACGCCGCCTCACCAGCGGCTGCGTCTACCGTAATCAGAACAGACCCCGACAGAACGCGGTCGCCCTCCTTGACGGCAATCGACGCCACGGTCCCGGCAACGGTACTGGGAACCTCAACGAGAGCCTTGTCCGTTTCCAGTTCCAGGACCGGGTGCTCCTTCTCGATTCGATCTCCAACCGAAACCAGCAGGCGGGCTACTTCGCCCTCTTCTACGCCTTCGCCCAGATCCGGCAGTTTGAACTCGGTTGCCACGATTCCTCCTGAACCCTACTTGACTTTCGAGTAACTGAGAACACTGGCCGCCGCCACAGGGTCGGCCTTCTCGGGGTCTACGCCCAACTCCTCGATAGCACGGGCAACATCCTTCGCATTCACCTTGCCCTGTTCGGATAGCGAATAGAGTGCGGCAACCGCAATCGACTCGGCGTCCACCTCGAAATGCCGGCGAAGCGCTTCCCTCGTATCGCTCCGCCCGAACCCGTCGGTACCAAGAACGTGGTAATCGTCGGGTATCCATGGTCGAACCATATCGGGCACCATTTTCATGTAGTCCGAAGCGGCTATGACAGGACCTTCGGCGCCCTCCAGCACCTGGGCGACGTAGGGCACTTTCGGTTCGGCGGTGGGGTGAAGCCGGTTCCAGCGCTCGCATTCCAGCGCGTCCCGCCTCAGCTCCTTGTAGCTGGTGGCGCTCCAGACGTCGGCCGACACGTTGAAGCGCTCGGCAAGGATCTCCTGCGCCCGCAGAGCCTCCCGCAAAATAGAAGCGCTGCCGAACAACTGAACCTTCAGCTGCCCGTCTCGGCGATCACTCGTCTTCAGCCGGTAGAGTCCCTTGAGGATACCCTCTCGGGCGCCTTCGGGCATCGCCGGCATGGTGTAGCCCTCGTTACCCAGGGTGATGTAGTAGAACAGATCCTCCTGCTCCTGATACATCCGGCGGATGCCATCCTGGATAATCACGGCGATCTCGTACAGGTAGGCCGGGTCGTATGCGGCCACCGTAGGGACAGTACTGGCGAGAACGTGGCTGTGACCATCTTCGTGCTGGAGGCCTTCTCCGCTCAGTGTTGTCCGTCCGGCGGTTCCGCCAAGCAGGAAACCCTTGCAGCGCGTATCCGCGGCAGCCCAGATCAGGTCGCCGATGCGCTGGAATCCGAACATCGAATAATAGATGAAAAACGGAATCGTGTTCACACCGTGGCTGGCATAGGCTGTGCCAGCGGCAATGAACGACGACATGGCTCCGGCTTCGTTGATGCCCTCTTCCAATAGCTGGCCATCGGCCGCTTCCCGGTAATAGCTCAGGTTGTCGGCGTCCACCGGCTCATAGAGCTGCCCCACGTGCGAGTAGATGCCGATCTGGCGAAACAGCGAGTCCATGCCGAACGTTCGGGCTTCATCCGGAATAATCGGCACCAGCAGATCGCTCACCTCTTTATTCCGAAGCAGCTGCTGGAACACACGGTTAAAGGCCATCGTTGTGGCCATCGTCCGGTCGCCTGTACCCTTGAAGAAATCCTCGAACTCTTCAATTGCCGGTGCCTTCAGGGGCTTTGCCGACACCTTGCGTGTAGGCACCCAGCCCCCCAGCGACTCCCGTCGCTCGCGCAGGTATGCCATCTCCTCACTGTCTTCAGCCGGCCGGTAAAACGGCGCCTTTGCGACTTCGTCTTCCGAAATCGGGATATCAAACCGGTTCCGGAACGCCATCATCTCCTCTTCATTGATCTTCTTCTGGCCGTGGGCGATGTTCCTGCCCTCACCCGCCTCACCCAGTCCGTAGCCCTTGATCGTCTTGGCCAGAATTACGGTCGGCTGCCCCGTATGCTCCACCGCCGCTTTGTAGGCCGCGTGCACCTTGGCTGGATCGTGGCCCCCGCGGCGCAGCCGCTGGAGCTGCTCGTCGGTGAGGTGTTCCACCATCTTCAGCAGATTGGGATCGCTGCCGAAAAAGTCGTTCCGGATGTAATCTCCAGATTCTACTGTGTACTTCTGATACTGCCCGTCCACCACTTCCTGCATCCGCTGCGTCAGAATTCCGTGATCGTCCTTCTGCAGAAGCGGATCCCAGTCATCTCCCCAGATCACCTTGATCACGTTCCAGCCGGCGCCGCGGAACGCAGCCTCCAGCTCCTGAATGATCTTGCCGTTGCCGCGTACGGGGCCGTCCAACCGCTGCAGGTTGCAGTTGATGACGAAAATCAGGTTGTCGAGCTTTTCCCGGGCGGGTAGCGTAATGGCGCCGAGTGATTCGGGCTCGTCGGTCTCCCCGTCTCCCATAAACACCCACACCTTGGAACCGGTGGGCTCTTTCAGCCCTCGATCTTCCAGGTACCGGTTGAACCGTGCCTGGTAAATGCCCATAATCGGGCCCAGGCCCATCGATACGGTCGGAAACTCCCAGAAATCAGGCATCAGCCAGGGATGGGGGTAGGAGGAGAGCCCCCCCGGTGTCCTCAATTCCCGGCGGAAATTCTCCAGATGCTCAACATCCAGCCGTCCCTCAACGAAGGCACGGGCATAAATACCGGGCGCAGCGTGCCCCTGGAAGTAGATCTGATCGCCAGTATTATGCTCACCTTTGCCCTTGAAGAAATGGTTCATTCCCACTTCGATAAGGGTTGCCTGGGAGGCAAAAGTGGAGATATGCCCCCCGATCCCGTCATATTCCTTGTTCGCCCGCACCACCATCGCCATCGCGTTCCAACGGACGATGCTCTTGATCCTGCGTTCAATCTCGCGATCGCCCGGATAGGCGGGCTGATCCTCCGAAGAAATCGAGTTCACATAGGGTGTATTTGCGGAAAAAGGGATAGATACGCCCGTCTGACGAGCGTGCGCCTCCAGGCGGTTCAGCAAGTACCGGACGCGCTCGGGGCCGGACCGCTGGAGAGCAAAATCCAGTGACTCGAGCCACTCGTTCGTTTCCTGGGGATCCTCGTCGACGTTGGGAACCCGGGGCGTCTCGTCCGCCATGCGTGTGAGCCTTTATCTGGGTGCGATCTTGAGTGTTATGCCACAGGTCATTGATAATATAACAGATATGGAATGTACCGCCGACCCAGGAAAAAGTCAACCTGCCGGAGCCGACAGGTTCTGAGCCCTGAAAAAGGCGCCAAATGAACAATCTGGCGCTATCGACGGAGCCTCGTGAGTTGCTCTCGAGGAGGAAAGGCCGAAATCCGGTTCTCCAGCCTGCCAATTCCTTCAAAATCCATCCGAACGGCGTCCCCCACCTGGAGGCCTCCCTCCAGATCGGACTCTCCGAATACGGCAGGCGTCCCCCAGTAGAGAACCTGGAGTTCTCCACGGTTCAGAGGAAGGCGGGAAAAGAGCGCCCGCTCCATATGAAAGGCCTTTTCAGGCATATTCAGGTTGGCCTCTCCGGTCCGCCCGCTCTTCGAGGCCACTCGCTCCCCGCTCCTGAAGACGTCGCACCGAACCTCGATATCCTCCGCATCGAAGGCGTCGGGCGTCACCAGAACGGGTCCCAGGCTGGCGCATCCGGCGCTCCAATTCTTGGCCTGCGGCAGATTCAGCGGGTTTTGAGCCTCGATACCGTTGTCGGTGTAGTCGTTGCCCCCAGTATAGCCCAGCAGAACCACCTGGTCGTCGCCGTCCACCGCATATACCGTCACCAATTCGATCTCCGGCACCATCCGAATCGTATTCGGAGGAACCGACACATCACCGCCATGCCCCGTCGGGCCTTCCGGATCGGTCTTGGCGAACAACTCCGGAATCCCGCCCTTCTGACACTCCCGGTACTTCTGGTCGTACACGTTCACAGACCCACCGGTAGCCTGTTTTGCTTCCATCTCCCGGAGCCGGGCGCTGTCTTCGTGCGTAACACCCGCCAGCCATACCCGCAGCAGGTGGGGAGCGTCCACCGGTGCGCTCACCGGAGATACCAGGTGGGCCGACGACCGATCCTCGGTATTGGCCAGCAGAACCGCGGCGTCCAGCCGTCTGCAGCCCTCTGCTCCCAAGGCCTCTGCCGCCGCCTTCAGCCCTTCCTCCACGCCCCCGTGCCCATAGGCCATGTCGTACAGGCTCCGGACACCAGCAGGGCCGCTGGTCAGGTCGACAATCGTGTCCTCGTCAATCCAACCGAACCGCGCCTCAGGTCCTTCTTTTGGATCCATAAACTGCAGAAACCGCATACCATCCCACCTGCCTCTCCTGTCATCTGTCTTCCGTCTTCTGAATTCTCTGGTCTGTATCCTGACTGCTTTCCTGCCTATATTGCTCAGACGGTCGGCCGCGCGCTCAAAGACCGACCTATTCCATCTCTATCGATATATGCCTTTTGAAATCACCGGAAGGGGCCGTAAGCAGATGCTCATGCAGAACGAACTGGTAGGATTGGGGCGCAGACTTCTCGCCCTCACCATCGACGTGACCATGCTCTTCCTCGCCCACATCCCCCTCTCCCTGATTATCCGCGAGATGACGGTCTCTCCCACGGTAATCCTCCTCCTCGACTACGCCATAATAATCATCTACTCCACCGTCTTCATCAGCGGCCGCGGCCAGACTCCCGGTAAGATCATGTTTCTGCTGCGCGTGATCAGCGCGAAAGGAGGCGCGATCACCCAGCGTCAGGCAGCCATCCGCGCCGTCGTAAAGTGGACACCCATGTTCGTCGTCTTCATCGCCCTGGCAGTCATGTCGCCTCCCCAGGCCGATCCGCAAACCTATCTCCAGCCCGACGCGGGAGCTATCCAGAACCCGGAAGCGGCCATGCCCGCCACGGTCGTCACCCTTGTCGGTATGGCCATCGCCCTGGTCCTCATCATCCTCGCCCGCATCCACCCAGACCGCCAGGCCCCGCACGACCGAATCGCCGGCACCTACCTCATCCGCCTGCAGTAAGCCGTAGATTCAATCCGCAATGCAAAACAGTGATGCGATACCTAACAATAGAATAGCCAGCTCTTGATTCTCCATTATGTATCGCTCATTGTGACCGCCGTAGACCTTGCCTTCTGACGACTGACATCTGATAACTTCCTCTGCTATTTGCCCGCTCCTACCTCCGTCTTTCCAAAATCCTGAAATCGTGTTCCCGCGTCTGCTCCTCGCCTGAATTCAGATCCTTCACATTAACCTTCAGCGTATAGCTTCCGGGCTTAACCTGGCCCAGATTCAACTCCCAGTATTCATAGACGTCCGATTCTGTCCCCGCCTGCTCGTACGCAACCTCCACGGACTCTCCGTCCCGCTTCAGCACCATCGGCATGAAAGGCGCCTGGGGCGCTGACGACGCGTCTCCAGTCGCCCGAATCTCGTATCCCATTTCGAAATGAGTTCTTCCGAAGCTGCCCTTGTTCAAGTTGTAAACTTCCATGTAGATGAACAGGGGTTCGCCCGGAAAGAACGTCGTGGGAGGCCACGGTACGATCGTGAATCCGCGCCGAACGAACGTTGTATCCGCGCCCTCCGTGGCTTCCTCGATTTGCCGTGCGATCTGAATGTCGCTCACCTTCAAGCCGGGGCCGGCGTAGTTCGGCAGCGTCACATGCTGCGGGTACACACCTGTAAGATCCGTGTCCCTGCGCCAGGCTTGCACCGGCAGAAGGTACTCCCCCGGCGGCGCCGTCATATCGATGCGGTCCACTGCAAGCTGGCCTTTCGTACCACGCCCTTCGATCAGCGGAACCGAAAGATCTTTCCTCACGCTCTGGATGGCGGCAGCCCGATCTGTGTAGAGACCTGTTCGGGTGAGGACCACAACCGTCGTGTCGCCATCGCCCTTCATCACCAGGTTCTCAACAGGAATGCCCACTGTCACCAGGACGTCGGTGTCTTTTCCGTTCGCGTTCCGGAAGGTCAGGACCTCGTAGTAAAAGTCGAGTGGTTCCAAATTCGACAGGTCGTAGATCTCGGGTTTCGTGTACTTCAACTCCTCGAACTGATGGCTGGATGAGTAGTCCGCCAACCGCTCCACCATGCGTAGATAGGATCGCTGCGTCTTCGCTTCGATATCCTGTAGGTCGGTGGCGGTGAACGACGGTATCGGGGCGAATTCGTAGCGGCCGGAGAGAAACTCGTCGGTGAAGGTAAACTCCATACCCGAGCCGATGTTCGTGTAGACCCACACCTCCCACGGAACGGCAGTCCAATCGCTGCCCGCCGTAACCGGCTTGTGCCTTCGGAACCCGAACTCTTCATCCGGGTTGACGGCGGCTTCCGACTTCTCCGACTTCACCTCGGCCCCAACGAGCGTCCGAATAGGCCATACAGGTCCCAGAAAGGTCATCTGGAGTCCCTTGTCTCCATACAGTGCGTGCGCCATCACCTCCTGCACCCGCTGAACCTCGAGGGACTTCCGAAAGTTGATGTCGTGCGATGCCGAACGGTACGCCGGTTCGCCGTAGCGGACATAGACCTCGCCCCGGCGATCCCAGGGCTGTTCCTTTTCGCTGAAAAAGGTGCGCGCAAACCAGACCCGACGGTAGTGCTCCACCCGACGCAGGATGCCTCCGGTGGATTTCAGCGGATCTTTCCGCATCCAGAAACGGCGAAGGTACTCCTCCCTCCGCTCAGGAGGTGTGGAGTTGAAAGCCCGGGCTTCCCGCGGCAAGGCGACGATACCGATATCATCGAAGTAAGTCCGCTCACCCGGAGACAGTCCTTCCAGATAACGACGCCAGGCTTCCAGGGCGCCTTCGTGATCACCGCGCTGGACAAGAAGTTGAGCCAAAAGAGGAAATGACTTCTGCTCGGTGAGAAAAGGAGCCATCTCCTGAACCAGGTCGTATCGCTTTTCTTTGAACAGCCCGGTAGCAAATGCGATCGCATCGGTCTGATCGGCCGGCCCTTGCTCGAGGAACTGTTTGTAGTAGACGGAGGCCGCTTTCATGTTGCCATCTTTTTCATAGGTCTTTCCCAGAACCAGGTAAGCATCGGCGCTGGCTGGGTCCAGCCGTATGGCGTTTCCAGCCGCCTTCCGCGCTCGCGACCGCTTTCCATCCGCAGCGTAGGCCCGGGCCAGATAGACATACCCTCTCACATAAGTAGAATCTGCTGCAACGGCAGCCAGGAAATGGGGGATCGCCTTCTTCCCATCGTCCTCCAACTCCAGTTCCACACGTCCAAGCCCGGCCAGAGCAACCGCGTCCTGGTCGTTTTCGGCAAGGGCCTTCCGGAAGATCTCTCTGGCTTTCTTCTTCTCTTTCAGATGGAGATATAGGAGACCGATACGATTGTACACAGGCCCCGCCGGACCCGACGGCAGTCGGGCCTCCAGCTCCTGGATCGCCTGGTGGACCGCCTCATCATCAGAATCCGTAAGGCCGGAGAGATAGACGGAATCCACATCCGCCGACACGGCCGGGCCTGCCGCATAGACGGTCGGGGCCGAGAACAACAGAACGGCCAGCACCCCGGTCCAGAGTCGGCTGGGGAGTGTGTGATGAGCCTGGTGTGTCAATGAGGTCATGTCTGCTTCTTTCGGGAAAGTGAGAACGTGTTTTAACGAGACGAACGCCGTAAGACCGCGGGCAGCCGACGGGTGAAATCCTATTGTAGGTATAGAAATCTTATCGAAGGTATAAATTGATAGCCATTTCCGGGATCGAAGTAAACACGAGAAGGAGATAAAGTCAGGCCACGTGGAAGTATACGGCCGAACCCTGCCCAGGTTCCCGATTCGGTCTTTGGGAACCCATCAGGCGAATGAGAGCGTCCTCGTTTTCAGTCGAAACGCCTAATAATAAATGGGTTTGGCTTGACTTGCCAAATCCGTTGGGTTATTGTTCGGATGCACGTTAGCAGACCCTTGATAACATTAAAATGACGCATCAACGACACTCGGCATGAGTGGATGTTCAGGTGCGGAGATAACCGATGACTTTGCTGGAAATCCTGTCCGGCGATTCGATACTTGTCGATCTGAAGGGCAGTACAAAACCCGAAATTCTAAAAGAGCTCGAAGGCGCCGTGGACGAAAGCAAGATCACCGACCGGCAGAAGGTGCTGGAGGCCGTCCTGCAGCGCGAAGAGATCATGAGCACCGGGATCGGGCACGGTATCGCCATCCCGCATGGGAAATCGGAATACGTCAAGGAACTCGGAGGAGTTCTGGGCATCAAGCGCGAAGGAGTCGACTTCGACTCCCTCGACGGGAAACCGACATTCATCTTCTTTCTGCTCGTGTCACCAATGGATGTCTCGGGGCCACACATCAAAGCCCTGGCACGAATTTCCAGACTCCTGAAGGGCGAGGACTTCCGGAAGCAGTTGATCAACGTCGGCAGCCGGGAAGAGGCCATCAGCATCCTGAAGGAAGAAGAAGCAAAGCATCCCTGAACGTCTGGTCTGTCATAATGCGCCAACACCGACTGCCTGCTGCTCACGTAGCAGGCGTTTCTGTTTCCTGTGGAGATCGGGACCGCCCATCCTGTAGCGGCGTTCCATCCCTGATCGGTTCTTCCTCGATCGCTTCTTCGTCACACCGGGTTGAAACCCGGTGCTACATATGGAACCCAGGTCCGCTGAAGCGGACTCCACCACACCTCCGCTTCATCCTTGATCGGCTCTTCTTGTAATCGGTTCTTCGTAATCGATTCTTCCCGTAATCGCTTCTTCTTACGACGCTCCTTCCTTCCCTATGTCCTTCTACAATCCCCTCATGCTATACGGCCTCCTGGCTGCCCTGGTCCCCCTGGCCATCCACCTGCTCAGCCGGCGTCGCACGGTAACGATCCCGTTTAGCAACGTTGCCCTTCTCCAATCGCTTCAGCAGGATCGGATGCGAAGGGTGCGGCTTCGCCAGATCCTTCTCCTCATCCTCCGAACGCTTCTCATTCTTCTTATCGTACTCGCCTTCTCTCGTCCAGCCGTACACGGATCTGGAGAGGGGGCGAACGTACGAACTGCCGCAGCCATGCTCCTGGATCGATCCATGAGCATGCGCCATCGCGGTCCCTCGGGGGGCACCCTCTTCGACGAGGCAAAGAAGCAGGCGGCTGAGGCGCTCAGCACGTTCTCCGAACGGGACGACGTCGCCCTGTTCCTTGTCGACGCCCACGTCAACCGCCTCGATGCCCCCCTGCCGGAATCGCTGGGGCAGCGCATCGCCGGCCTCCAGCCCGGGTATGGAGAGACCGGAATGGCGAATGCCGTCGAACGGGCCGTCGAATGGCTGGAGGCGACAGAGGCTCCCAATCGGGAACTCTATCTGTTTACCGACGGAGCGAGGCACGGATGGGCCGACGCGGCCGCCATGTCCCCCACGTCGCCTGAAGAGGCAACCCGTTCAGCAGAAAGACCCATCACCCTCTTTCAGGCCTTCCACCTTCCCGATGCTTCCAACAACGTGTCGATCGACGCCATCAGCACGTCGGGAAGTCTGCTGGCACCAGGTAGTCCGGCGATCCTCCAGATCGATCTCCGCAGCCACGCCGACCGGCCCAGGAATGATCTCACACTTACCGTGGATGCAGGCCCCACGCGTGT